>Ga0160427_10002279_pt1 | contig 11618 bp, 11 predicted proteins | sample SolpanmetagenomL_FD_108194 | JGI IMG/M metagenome (GOLD analysis project Ga0160427, IMG submission 108194) | Solar panel surface microbial communities from Lawrence Berkeley National Laboratory, California, USA - L | ecosystem: Engineered > Built environment > Solar panel > Unclassified ...
GCAACCTGAAATCGGAGGGTCAGTCAGGTTTCGCCAGCGTGCTGAACCCGATCTTTCGGCAACGATCTTGGTCATGCCGGCATGTCGTGTTCGACCGACGAACGATCATCATCCAGTCACGGGTTCCATCATTTCTACAATGATGGAACCCGTGACTGGTAACGCATGACTGGATGCGGTGGCAGCATGGAAGCCGACCAGCGCTGCGGCCCGTGCCCGTCGTCTGGGTGCCCCGCGTAGGAAACCAGAGCGACGCTCGACCCCCCGGTCATCCACTGACCGGAACCGGCACGCGCCGACTTCGGAATATGGCGGTCCGATTGGTGGGGAATAGCGACCGCGTCAGCGCGTCGAACCGAACCGACCTCTGCAGTCGGACGGCCCGCGCCGGTCACGGAGGGTCTGAAAGCCTTGCCCCGCGGGAAACGCGGATTTCGCCGTTCCGAGGCGACAGCCGAATCGACCCAGCTCGATTCAAGGCGCTCCGGCTCCTCGACGGACGCGCACCGATGCGGCGTTCATCGTCACGACCGAAGATCACGCACGACCAAAATCCGTGTCGGATGCCAAGCCTGCCGCGAACCAGAATGCAGCTGCGCCGTTAGGGTGACATGCCGGATCCAAGTGAAAGCACGGACTGCTCCTGCGAGCGCCTTCGCTGCAGGATCGCCCTCAGCATCCTGGTCGATGAGCAGGTCGTGGCGGCGCTTGCCAGCGCGCTCCAGATCCTGCGCGAGAAGGACTGCGCCGGGGTGGTCGAGCTGGAGCATGCCATTCGCACGCACCGGATCGGTATTTTGAAACGGCGCGCCATTCTCGGTGCCGCGGGGGTGGAGGTCTGATGGTCGCGCGCCGGCTCTACGTCGTCCGGGGCTCCACAGCGCACGGCACCGTCACTTACAATTGCCCGACCGCCGACTGGGCTTTGCGGAAGATGCGTGACTTCGTGGCCGCCGAACGCCGGGACATAACGGTGGTCGGCCCGGACGGCGCCGTTCTGACGGAAGCCGACCTGATCGGGATCGCCGAAGGCGCGGGGTCTGCGCCCCTGGAGGAGTCCCTGCCCGCAGCGCCCCAGATCAATCTCCAGCCAGCCCTGGCATAGTCAGGATCCGGGGAGGACGTCGGCGGGCGTGAAACGGGGCCTCAGGGCTCCCCGGCCCTGAACGGCGGCTCCTTGCCGGGTGGCACGCCTTCTTCGGCCATGCTCAGCAGCATGGCCACGGTCACGTAGGTTCCGGTCAGCGCAGTCAGGTCGACCACTCCCTGTTCGCCGAGGACCTGTTGCGCGCGGGCGAAGGTCTCGTCCGAGACCTTGTGCTGCGTGGAAAGCTCCATGCAGAAATCGTATACCGCGGCCTCGTCCGGCTTCATGCCATCGGGCCGCCTGTTGGCCTTGAGGTCGGCGGCGACCTGTTCGGAGAGGCCGGCTTTGATCGCAAGCGGGTAATGCGCGTACCACTCAACCTGCGAGCGCCAGAGGCGTCCCTGGATCAGGATCGCGAATTCGTTCAGCCGGGTCGGCACGGAGGTGTGCCAGCGCAGATAATCGAGAAGGTCGTACATCCGCTGCGCCATCTCGGGGCTGCGGATCATCGGATTGTAGGGGCCGGCGAGGCCGACGCTGGAGATCTTCATGATCTTCTCGCCCAGCGGCCGCTGAGCGGGCGAAAGCGTCTCGAGGGTCAGTTGCGGAAATCGCGGCTCGTGACCAGGGGTCCCCCAGGAGGTCTGCGCGATCAGCCAACCTCCCGCGGCCGCGAGAATGGCCACTGCCGCACGACCGCCGGCATCGCGAATGCCCATATTGGAGCCTCCCAGGCGCGGGCCCACCTGCAGCCAGCCACGCGGTCTCCGGACATTGTCGGCCGGCGGTGCCGGGAGTTCCAGCGGACAAACTTGTACTTCGACGCCCTCCGTAACCGCCTCGGGCCACGGCTCCGGATGACGCGTGGGCTGCCGTCACAGCCGTGACGCGGCGGCGCTCGGCTTCAGCCGCACGCTCGAGCAGGGTCAGAGACGTGAGCAGGTCCCTTTTCCGAGACCATGCGACACACCGGATGATCTCCGCGAACGTCCCGGAGCGCCGCGGGCGAACCCGGATTGCAGCCTCCGAAGGCACGGATATCGGAGCACGATCGTCTCCGGGCGCTGCTCCAGGTTCGGGCACGCCGGGGCGATACGGACCCGGAGAACTGTCGGAGACGATGGTCCGTCAGCCGGTGCGCCGTGCCTTCGCGAAGTGTTAGAATGTCGGAACCCGGCGCGATGTCATCAGACCGCGCGGGAACGAACCCCATCCCTATTCCGCGCCGACGCGCGCCCCAAATCAGGCAAACATCATGAAGGTATCGGCCGATCTGTGCATCGTCCCGATGGGCGTCGGTCCGTCGGTCTCGCCCTACGTGCGGGAGATCAAGGCGCTCATCGAAGCGAGCGGCCTGTCGGCCACGATGCATCCCAACGGGACCAACATCGACGGCGAACTCGCGGAGATCTGCGCGCTCGCGGAGCGGTGTGAAGCGCGGCTCGCCGAGTTGGGTGTCCAACGGACCTTCTTCACGCTGATCTTCTCGACGCGCCGCGACAAGGATCAGTCCATGGCCGACAAGCTGGCCGCCGTATCCTGAGCCGGCGCGCCGACCCTGCCCGACGGGCCGCGCGGCGCCGCCGCGCGGATCCGGCGCTCAGGCAGTCTCAGCCGTGGCAGGCGCAGCCGGCATGATCGCAGCCGGGATGATCCTTATGCCCCTCGGCGCAGGAGTCGCAGCAATAAGCCTTGCCGTCCCGGGACACCGCCTTGGCGACCGGAATCACGCAGACGCAGTCCTGGCAGGCACACTTCACCATCTCGACGTCGACGCTCGCCATGATCCGCTCCGGGTTTGGCTCCGTTCACGAGTCGACATGTTAGATCTCGTTCGACGGAGAAGGAAGCCGGCCGAGGTCGCAGTGACGCGCCCGTGATCCCAACCCTGCCTCGCGCGTTCCCTTCATCCGGTGCCTGACGCGCTGGGTGGGAGGGCAGCATGGCCGAGCAAGAAACCGGTGAGGTACGGATCGAGCCCTACGATGGCCCGGCCGGCGGCTGGGGTTCGGCGCGATCCCTCGTCGAGATCCTGACCCGCGAGGGCGTACCGGTTACCGGCTCGGCGATGCTGCTGAAGCAGAACAAGCCGGACGGTTACATGTGCACGTCCTGCGCCTGGGCCAAGCCTGCCAAGCCCCTGGCCTTCGAGTATTGCGAGAACGGCGCGAAGGCGACTGCCTGGGAGCAAACCCGGCGCCGCGCGACAACGGATTTCTTCGCTGAGCACACCGTCACGGAGCTGCTCTCGTGGAGCGATTACGCCCTGGAGGAGCAGGGCCGCCTCACCCATCCGATGCGCTACGATCCCGCCAGCGATCGCTACCGGCCGGTTTCCTGGTCGGAGGCCATCGGAGAGATCGGGCGAGAGCTGAAGGCGTTGCGCGCGGAGGACCCGAAATCGACGGTCTTCTACGCGTCCGGTCGGGCTTCCCTCGAAACCAGCTATATGTGGGCCCTGATGGCGCGGCTCTACGGCAACAACAACCTGCCGGACTCCTCGAACATGTGCCACGAGCCGACCTCCGTGGCGCTGCCGCAATCGATCGGCGCTCCCGTGGGCACGGTTCTTCTGGAGGATTTCGAGACCACCGACCTGATCTTCTTCTTCGGACAGAATGTCGGCTCGAACGCACCCCGGATGCTGCACCCCCTTCAGGAGGCCCGGCGCCGGGGGGCGCAGATCATCACCTTCAACCCGTTGCGCGAGCGCGGCCTAGAGCGCTTCACCGATCCGCAATCACCCGTGGAGATGCTGACGCGCTCCTCCACCCGGATCTCCACGCAGTACCATCAGGTGAAGGCCGGTGGTGACCTCGCGGCGATCACCGGCCTGTGCAAGGCCCTGTTCGCCTTGGACCGGGAGGCTACGGCGGCCGGCCGGCACGGCGTGCTCGACCATGCCTTCATCGCCGAGCACACGCATGGCTTCGACGAGTTCGTCCGGTTCTGCGACGGGCAGGACTGGGCGGTGCTGGAGCGGCGCTCGGGCCTGTCGCGTACGGCGCTCGAGGAGGCGGCAGGAGCCTACGCCCGCGCCAAGGCGGTGATCGGCATCTACGGGATGGGCCTGACGCAGCACCGCAAGGGCACCGAGACGGTGCGGATGCTCGTCAATCTCCTGCTCCTGCGCGGCAATATCGGGAAGCCCGGCGCCGGCATCTGCCCGGTGCGCGGCCACTCGAACGTCCAAGGCCAGCGCACCGTCGGCATCACCGAGAAGCCGGAGCTGGCGCCCCTCGACAAGCTGAAGGAACTCTACGATTTCGAGCCGCCGCGCGAGAAGGGGCTCAACACCGTCGAGACGTGCGAGGGCGTCCTCGACGGCAGCGTCAAGGCCTTCGTAAGCCTGGGCGGCAACTTCCTCCGCGCCGTTCCCGATACCGGCCGGATCGAGCCGGCGTGGCGCCGCCAGCGCCTGACCGTGCAGATCTCGACCAAGCTCAACCGCTCGCATCTCGTGAACGGGGCCGTGGCCTACATCCTGCCCTGCCTCGGTCGCATCGAGATCGACCGGCAGGCGAGCGGGCCGCAGGCGGTCTCGATGGAGGATTCGACGGCGCGCTTCCATGGCTCACGGGGCGTATCCGATCCGGTCGGGCCGCATGTGCGCTCCGAGCCTTGGATCGTGGCGGAGATCGCCAAGGCGACGCTGCCCCCGAACCCGCGGATCGACTGGGATGCCTGGGTCGCCGATTACGGTCGCGTGCGCTCCGCGATCGAGGCGACCTACCCGACGGTCTTCCAAGACCTGAATGGGCGGATGTTCCAGCCGGGCGGGATCACCAAGCCGCTGGGCGCCCGCGACCGAAAGTGGGAAACGGAGACCGGCAAGGCCAATTTCGCGGTGCCGGAAGGTCTCGAGGCCGATCCGGACCTGCCGCCGCCCGGGCCCAACGTGCTCGACCTGATCACCCTCCGGTCAAACGACCAGTTCAACACCACGGTCTACGGCTACGACGATCGATTCCGCGGCGTGAAGGGAACCCGCGACATCTTGTTCATGAATCGCCGCGACATCGCCCGCCTGGGGCTCGCCGACGGCGCCAGCGTCGACGTTGAGACGGAAGCGGACGATGCGGTGCCGCGGCGTGTCGGCGGTCTCCGGGTGATCGCCTACGACATCCCGGAGGGGAATTGCGGCGGCTATTATCCGGAGCTGAACGTGCTGCTTCCTCTCTGGCACTACGACGAGCAATCCAAGACACCGGCCGCGAAGGCGATCACCGTACGGGTGACGGCTTCGACCCACCCGGGCTGAGGGAAGCGGCTGGCTTCGGGGCGCGCGCTCCGGCAAGGATCGGCCATGGATCAGGCGACCCCACCCGATGCGCGGCCGGACGCGCAGGCGGACCCACGACTGCGCGTCCTCCTCGATCGGATCGCCGCCGGAGCGCCCGTCCGGGGCCCGGGATCCGACTTGTCGGGCCTGAGCGCTGCGCGCGACGTGCTCGCCGCGCATCGGGCCACCGTCGATCCCGAATCCGGCGGCCTGCCGCTCGCGGAGGCCGACCTGTCCCGTGCCCGGATGGAGGAGGCCGACCTCGCCGGCGCGAATCTGCGCCGCGCCAACCTTTCCGGCGCGGTCGGGCGCTCGACCCGCTTCGTCGGCGCGATCCTGGAGGAGGCGGACCTCTCCGAGGCCGACCTCTCCGGAGCGGACTTCACGGGCATCGTGGCGGGTCAGGTCAGGTTCGCCGGGGCCATGCTGGAGGATGCACGGTTCGGGCAGGCCGCGATGCGTTTCGCCGACCTGTCGGGCGCCCTCCTCGACGGGACGGATTTCGCCGGCGCCGACCTCTGGGGCGCCGATTTCTCCGGGGCGGATGCGGACGACACCGTGTTCCGCGACGCACGGCTCGACGAAGCCAAGCTTGCCGACGCCAACCTGACCCACGCGGATTTTGCCGGCGCGAGCCTCGCCAAGGCGACGCTGGCGGGCTCGCGGCTGCGGGGGGCGAACTTCACCGGAGCAAAGCTCGACGGCGCGGACCTCTCCGGCGCCGACCTCTCGGACACCGACCTCGTCCGACTCAATCTCGGCACCTGCCGTCTGCGGCATGCCCGTTTCGCCGGCGCTTGGCTGAACGGCACGCGGATGAGCGTCGATCAGCTCGGCGGCGCCGTCGGCGAGGAAGTGGCCGGCACCTACGAGGCGGCACAGGCGAGCTACCTCGCCCTGGAACAGAACTGGAAGAGCATCGGCAGCCACGATGCAGCGAGCTGGGCCTACAAGCGCGGCCGCCGAATGGGCCGCTTCCATGCGGGGCGCCAGTTTCGCACGGCCGTGAGCGACCGGAACGGGCCCGGGGTGCTACGGCACGGCTACCGCTGGACGGCCGACCGATTCGTGGAGTGGCTGTGCGACTACGGCGAGAGCCTGTCGCGCATCGCCCGGGCGTTCGCGTTGCTGATCGTGCTCTTCGCCGGCCTCTACGGTCTGACCGGCGGTCTGTTCATCTCAGAGGGGCCGGAGGCCGGCCCGACCTACAACCCCCTCGACCTCCTGAGCTACAGCGCGCTCAACATGATGACCGCGAACCCGCCTGAGATCGGGCTGAAGCCGACCGGCCGCGTCACCAACCTGCTGGTCGGCATCGAGGGCGGGGTCGGCATCATCCTCATGGGGCTCTACGGGTTCGTCCTCGGCAACCGGTTGCGGCGGTGATGAGAGCGGTCGAGGAGCAATCCTCGCGCGGTACCGACGGACATCGACTCGGCCTGTATACCGGTGAACAATGGGGATGACCGGCCCCGAGGCTTGACACGTTCCAGTTTTGTTCCAGCATGCCCCCCCGTCCGTGGAGAGAGTCGAAGGGCGCTCGTTTGTCCGGCATCGAGCTGGATAGGGGAGCGGTCGGCTATGCTTCGGTAACCATACCGGGGCCAAGGTCTTGCGGTGTGATCCTGGTGCGCCCGCCGCGGCGCCAGATACGGAGTCGTCCGCCGATGGCCCTGCCCAATGCGCTCACGGCCAAGCTCGAAGCGGTCCAGGCCGAGTACCGCGTCGCCCCGCACAACGTCGACGCGGAGCAGGCGCTGCTGGGCGCGATCCTGGTGAACAACGACGCCTATTATCGGGTGTCGGACTTTCTCCTGCCCGAGCACTTCATGGAGGATGCCCACCAGCAGATCTTCACGGTGGCGGCGTCGCTCATCCGGGCCGGCAAGCTCGCCACGCCCATCACCCTGAAGACTTATCTGGGCGACGCCGATTTCGGCGGCCAGACGGTGATGCAGTACCTCGCACGGCTCGCCGCGGACGCGACCACCGTCATCAACGCGGGCGATTACGGCCGCACGATTTACGACCTCGCCATCCGCCGGCGGCTGATCACCATCGGCGAGGATCTGGTGAACGGCGCGTACGAGGCGCCCGTGGAGCAGGCCCCCCGGGATCAGATCGAGGAGACCGAGCGCCGCTTGTACGAGCTGGCCGAGGCCGGGCGTTACGACGGCGGCTTCCAGAAGTTCTCGGACGCGCTCACGGCCGCGGTCGACATGGCCGCCAAGGCCTACCAGCGCGACGGCAAGCTCTCGGGCATCGCCACCGGCCTCAGCGATCTCGACGCCAAGATGGGCGGCCTGCAGCCGTCCGACCTGATCATCCTCGCGGGCCGCCCGGCCATGGGCAAGACCTCGCTGGTGACCAACATCGCCTTCAACATCGCCAAGGCCTATCGCGGCGAGAAGCAGCCCGACGGTACGACCAAGACGGTGAACGGCGGCATCGTCGGGTTCTTCTCCCTCGAAATGTCGGCCGAGCAGCTCGCCACCCGTATCATCGCCGAGCAGTCCGGCGTGCCCTCCTACAAGATCCGTCGCGGCGACATTCGGCCGGAGGATTTCTACAAGATCACCGATGCCGCTCGGGACATGCAGACGATCCCGTTCTACATCGATCAGAGCGGCGGCATCTCGATCGCTCAGCTCTCCGCCCGCGCCCGGCGCCTCAAGCGCCAGAAGGGTCTCGACCTGCTGATCGTCGACTACCTGCAGCTGCTCTCGGGCTCGGGCAAGCGCAGCGACAACCGCGTGCAGGAGATGACCGAGATCACCACCGGCATGAAGGCGCTGGCCAAGGAGCTGGCGGTGCCGGTTGTCGCTCTGTCCCAGCTCTCCCGTCAGGTGGAGAACCGCGACGACAAGCGACCGCAGCTCGCCGACCTCCGCGAATCGGGCTCGATCGAGCAGGACGCCGACGTTGTGATGTTCGTGTTCCGGGAGGAGTATTACGTCGGCAACAAGAAGCCGCGCGAGGGGACGGAGGAGTTCTTCGCCTGGGAGGCCGAGATGCAGCGCGTCCACGGCAAGGCCGAGGTGATTCTCGGCAAGCAGCGTCACGGACCGACCGGCACCGTGGAGCTGCAATTCGACGCCAACATCACCCGGTTCTCGAACCTCGCGCAGACCGACCGCATCCCGGAACAGATGTGATCGGCTGCCACCGCCTCTGGGGACAGGCGGGCGGGACGACGCGGCGAGTTCTCCCGCGTGGCCGCCGGGGTCGCGGTCGTTTGCAGACGGCACCGGGCCGCGCGCGGAGCGATCCTTCGTCTCCGGGGCGTGCCGGCGCGCCTGGATCGAGGTCGCCGCGGAGGCCGGCCTCGGCGAGGACGGCTCCGCGTTTTCCAGTCCCCTTAAACTGGTCGCGATCCCGGATCGTTCGGTGTCCCGGCTGCCGCGCGGGCGCATACGCCCGGTAACCGGGCGGCGCGAGGGGTCGTCGTCGGTCGGAGCTTGAGCGCGACTGTACCCGCGGATGGCCCTGGCTTCGGCAGGGCACGGCCGGGATGGGCGCGAACCATCGCGGGCATCGGCCGTTGAGCGAGGACGATTATCCCGCCGCCGCAGGAGCGACGATGAGCGAGCCCACCCCTCCGAAGATGCCGTACTGGCACGTCTACACCGACGCGGAGGGGATGAGCCGGCAGGAGCAGTTCCATCTCGAGCGCTTCGCGTTCGAGGGGATCAATCCCGAGACCGCACCGCAGTGGAACGACAAGATGGATCCGGCGCCGTCGGTCGTCACCTTCACGGTGCTGCCGGTGGGCTGGGTCGGCGAGTGGCACGAGAACCCGCGGCCGCAATGGATCGCGATCCTCGCGGGCCGCTGGTTCGTCGAGACGATGGACGGCCACCGGGTCGAGATGGGTCCGGGGGAACTGATGATGGGCGAGGACCAGAATACCCGCGCGCAGGACGGCAAGAAGGGCCACCTCTCCGGCACGGTCGGCGACGAGCCCTGCACCATGATCGTCACCGGTCTTCAGGTCGAGCCGACCGTCAACCAGCCCGGCCGCTTCAAGTAGGAGCTGGCCCATGGACGGTTTCGAGCTGACGCAGCCGCGCTTCAAGGGCTACGTCCTGCCGAACGCACCGCTGGAGACGCTCGCCGAGGGATTCCGCTGGACCGAGGGGCCGGTCTGGTTCGGCGACCGCGACGAACTGCTGTTCTCGGATCTGCCCAATAACCGCGTCATGCGATGGGCGGAGTATGCCGGCCTCAGCGTCTACCGGGAGGCGAGCGACTTCGAGAACGGCCATGCCCGAGACCGACAGGGCCGATTGCTCTCGTGCTCGCATCGCGGCCGACGCATCCATCGGACCGAACTCGACGGCCGCATCGTCGGCTTGGTCGAGGGCTACCAAGGGCGGAGACTGAACTCGCCCAACGACGTCGTCTGCAAGTCCGACGGGACGATCTGGTTCTCAGACCCGCCCTACGGTATCCAGACCGACTACGAGGGCGGCAAGCAGCACTCCGAGTTGCCCGCCGCGGTCTATAGGTTTGATCCCCGGGACGGCTCGCTGCGGGTCGTCGCAGACGATTTCCAGGGCCCGAACGGCCTCTGCTTTTCACCCGACGAGCGCCGGCTCTACATCGTGGAAACCGGCCTGCAGTTCGACGCGGAGCCGCTCCAGCACGTCCGGGTCTTCGACGTGGCCGAGGATGGCCGCCTGTCCGGGGGCGACGTGTTCTGCACGATCGCGCCGGGCAATGCCGACGGGATCCGGTGCGATGAGCACGGCAATCTCTGGTCGAGTGCGGGGGACGGCGTCCACTGCATCGATCCCGGCGGCGAGCTGATCGGCAAGATCCTGGTGCCCTCCACCGTGGCCAACCTCGCCTTCGGCGGCCGGAACGACAGCCGCCTGTTCCTGTGCGCCTCGCACACGCTCTACGCGATCTACGTCAACGTGCGGGGAGCGCCCCTCCTGTGAGTGGGATACGGGCGATCGCGGGTTTCAGCCGCACCGTCGCGGACCTCGCGGTCACCGAGGCCTTCTACCGCGACGGGCTCGGCTTCGTGCGGGTCGCGCCGCCGGAGCCGCTGCCACCCGCACTCGCCGCCGCGATGGGGCTGACGCGGCGGCGCGCCTGGCAGTTGCACATGCGGCTCGGCGATCAGGCCGTGTCGTTCCTCGCGGTGGATCCGCCCGGGGCGCCCTACCCGGCCGATCCCGCGGCCACGGATCCGTTCTTCCAGCATCTCGCCATCCCGGTGCGCGACATGGACGCCGCGCTGGCGCAGCTCTCGGCGGTCGGCGCGACGGCGATCAGCCGCGGCGGGCCCCAGGTCCTGCCGGCCTCCTCGGGCGGCGTCACCGCCTACAAGTTCCGTGATCCGGACGGGCATCCTCTGGAGCTGATCGTTTTCTCCGGCGGCCCTCCGGCCCAGCGCTGGCGCACCGCACCGGGCCTGTTCCTGGGCATCGACCATTCGGCGATCACCGTGACCGACCTCGACGCCGCCCTGGCGTTCCTCACCGGACCGCTCGGCCTCAGACAGGCTGAGCGGGGTCTGAACCGCGGATCCGAGCAGGCGCGTCTCGACGGCCTGGACGATCCGCAGGTCGATGTGGTCGCGCTGGAACCGCCGACCCCGGCGCCGCACGTGGAGTTGCTGCACTATCGAAGGCCGATCATCCGGCGCCCCGTCCAGGCCGCCCCGGGACCCGCCGACCGAGCCTCGACCCGCTTCGTCTTCGAATCGCGCGATCTTGATCAGGTCGTGGGAGCGGTCAGCACCGCGGGCTTCGTCGCGCGCGTGTCCGACGACGGCGCGGCTGCCTACGGCGAGGGGCCGGACGGACACGGATTTCTGATCCTGCGCGCCTGACGCGGAACGTCGAAGGCGGAACTTCGGACGCAGCGTCCCGGACTTGACGCGCCGCCCCTCCGGCGTCCAATCCGGCCGCCCCGGAGGTCAGACCGATGCCGTTCCTCGCCCTGCCCTTTCCGGCCATCGACCCGGTGGCGCTCGCGATCGGGCCGATCACGATCAAATGGTACGCCCTCGCCTACATCGCGGGCCTGATCGGCGGCTGGTATTACGCGCGCCGCCTCGTCATGGCCGACAGCCTCTGGGGCGTGGTGAAGCGCCCACAGGTCATCGACATCGACGACCTCGTCGTCTGGGTCGCCCTCGGCGTCGTTCTGGGCGGCCGGATCGGCTACGTGCTGTTCTACAATCTCCCGATGTACATCGCCGATCCCATGGAGATCCTGGCGATCCGCAACGGCGGC
>Ga0160427_10002280_pt1 | contig 11613 bp, 8 predicted proteins | sample SolpanmetagenomL_FD_108194 | JGI IMG/M metagenome (GOLD analysis project Ga0160427, IMG submission 108194) | Solar panel surface microbial communities from Lawrence Berkeley National Laboratory, California, USA - L | ecosystem: Engineered > Built environment > Solar panel > Unclassified ...
CGCGCACCGACCCCCCACGCGCACCGACCTCCCACGCGCACCGACCTCCCACGCGCACCGACCTCCCACGCGCACCGACCTCCCACAGGTGTCTGGTCTGCTGCGGGAGGTCGTCGGCTGGGCCCTGGGTGGGGAAGACCCGAGGCCCAGCCGACGACCGTCTTCGTTGCTCGAGCGGTAGCTCATGTAGGCGGGCTTGTGGCAGCTTGTGGGTGCGGTCTGACCATGGACGGGCGACCCGTACGACGGTGACCGACCTTGGTTTCTGGTGTGCCCTTCACCCAGCCCCGCGCGCACCTCGGCCACGTCTTTCGGTCGTGTCGTCTGAGCTTCAGCAGTGCCCAGGAACGAGCCCCTTGCTGCTGCCGGCGGGGAGCTCAGCGCGTTACGCACCGGCGAAAAATCGGACGGTGGTCGCGGCCCGCTCGGACGCCGTCGCGCTGGGCGCGACGTGCGTCCTGATATGGCCACGACCACCTCTCGTGGGCGGGCGTGCGGCGCTGGGCGCCGCACGCTGTGCAGCCCTTCGGGCTGCTCCGGCGCGTAGGGCGCGCCGGACAGAGACGGCTGGTCACCGGGGCGTGAAGTGGTCCGGTGGTGGTGGCCGCTGGGACGCCGCCGCGCGGGGCGCGACGTGCGTCCTGACACGGCCGGCCACCACCTTCCTGGCCGTGCGTGCCGGCGCCAGGGCGCCGCACGTCCTACAGCCCTGCGGGCTGTACCAGCGCGCTAGGCGCGCCGGGAAGAACCCGCGCCGGTAGACTGAGCATTTAGAACCAGAGCGAGGTATGCCTACCGCTAGCGGTCGCTGCGCGACCTCAGCGGCAGGCCCCTCGCCACCCGGCCTGCACGTCCTCGCTTCGCTCGTCCGCTGTGGCCGGGTGGGGTGCTCGCTTTGCTCGCTGGTGGTCGCGCTCGCTGTGCTCGCTGAGGTAGGTCAGACCGTCGTCCAGGGGAGGATTCATCGTGGTGCGTGAGGTGGCCCTGGTGGTGCGGTTGAGCGAGGACGAGCGCGCCGGTTGGCATGCGGCGGCGCGTGCTGCGGGGTGGGGCAAGACCGCGGGGTGGGTGCGTTCGGTGGTGGCCGCCGCGGTGTCCAGCCGGAGTGGCGCGGGGGCCGCGACGGCGGCGACCAGGACGTCGGCCAGGGCGTCGGCGCCGACGCTGGATCCCCGGGTGTTGGGGGAGCTGGCGGCGATCGGGTCGAACATGAACCAGCTGGCTCGGGCGGTCAACGTCGCGGCCCAAGGGGGCCAGCCGTTAGCAGTCCAGGCGGCGGTAGTGGAGGCGCTTCGCGCGGACGTGCTGGCTCTGACGACGGCGGTGAGAGCGGCGTCGACGAGCACCTCGACCGGGGCCCCGACGGGCACCTCGAGTGCGGGGGACCAGCGGTGATCGCGGCCATCAGCCGCGGCTCGGACGTCGCCGGGCTGGGGCGCTACCTGCACGGTCCGGGGCGAGCGAACGAGCACACCTACGAGGGCCGCTCGGGCGGTGCGGTGATCGGCGGCAACCTCGGCGCGGACGGCGACCGGGGCCCGTCAGGATGGACGGCCTCGATGCGGGTGGCGATGGATGCCCGCCCGGATGTGGTCAAGGCGGTGTGGCACATGAGCCTGCGCACCGCCCCGGGTGACCCGGTCCTGACCGACGCGGTCTGGCGTGACGTGGCGCAGTCCATGGGGGAGTCGATGGGATGGGCGGACCGACCGTGGGTGGTCATCCGCCACGGCGAGGACCACGTGCACGTCGTGGTCTCGCGGGTGGGCTTCGACGGGTCGTTGTGGCACGCCCGTCACGACTTCCGCGCCGCGCAGGTGGCCCGCACCGCCGTCGAGGTGGAGCTGGGTCTGACCCAGGCCCCGGTGCGCAGCCAGGGGGTGGCGCCACCGTTGACGCGGGGGGAGGTCGCCCAGGGTCTGCGGACGGGTGCGGCGCCGGCGCGGGCGGTGCTGGCGGAGCGGGTCCAGGCGGTGGTGGAAGCGTCGCGGGGGCTGGGGCGGGAGACCTTCGAGCAGTCCCTCGGTCAGGCGGGGGTGGTGGGGCGGGCCAACGTCGCTTCGACCGGGCGGGTCAGTGGGTACTCCTTCGCCGTGGACAGCTACCGCGACGAGGCCGGGGAGCTCGTCTGGTTCAAGGGCTCAGCGCTGGGCCGGGACCTGTCCTGGAGCCGGCTGGGTCCGATCGTGGAGACCCCCACGCGAGAGCAGCAGATGGTGCCGGTCGTCGACGTCCCGAGGAAGCGGTTCGAGCTGCCGGGCCGGCACCAGGTGCGGGTGGAAGCCGCCCAGGAAGCCGCGATGGTCCGCCGGACGGAAACGGCCAAGCGGGAGTCCCCGCGCGTGGCAGGGCGCGAGGCCGGGCACCGCTCCCGGCAGGTCCGACAGCACTGGGCGCAGCGCGCTGAGCGCTCACCCCGGCTGCTGGTCCCCGCCCGTCGGGCCGCGCTGGCCGAAGCGCAGGCGCTGCACGCGGTGTCGTTCCCGACACCGCTGAAGGGGACGACGCTGCGGCAACGGATGGCCACGCTGAAAGCCGCTGACGAGGCTGCCGCCACCCGGTCCAGGCAGGCCCGCGACCTGGGTACGAGGCAGAGCAGGGACCCCGGCGGCCGCGGTCGCTGACCGGCTGGGGGTCTCTTGTAGAGCTGCTCTGCGTCGTCGCGGCCAAGGTGCAAGAGGTGTGACCTGGTGGGCCTGTCGTCAGAGGCTGCTCCGGCGGCCTCGCCCTGGTGACGGAAGGGGTCGTCGAGGTCACCTCGGCGACGTGGCCGGGGAAACCTTGATGGGCCCAAGACTCGTGCGTGCTGCCGCCATGATCACGCACCATGGGTGGGTCGGGTCGCCACTGCGCGGCGTACCTGCCCGCGCTGGCGATGACTGACGTTGATGCTGCTGCATGAGGACCGCGAGATGTACTGGGTCGCCATGCGGGTCGCATGCACCCCGAGCTGGACGCAGCGTTGGTGCCGTTGTTCGTGGACCTGCAGGTGCCCAGCGGGGTCGTGCCGAGCGTGGGGGACCGTGAGTGGCGGGACTACCCCGGCGCGGCCAGCTGCTGGTTGCACAGCCCTGATGGCACCGGCATGGGGGTGTGGGTGCAGACCGAGCCGCCGTCTCGCGGGGCGATCTCACGCACGGACGCTAATCCCTGGTCCGGGACACGAGGACCTGTGACCGGTGCGGGGCACGTCTGGCGGGCCGATCTACGCTCGGCAGGTGACCGCCGACATCAACTTCTACTTCGACCCGGTCTGCCCGTTCGCCTGGATGACCAGCAAGTGGGTCCGACAGGTGCAGGCGCAGCGCCATTACACCGTGGACTGGCGGTTCATCTCTCTGCGGCTGATCAACGCCGACGTCGACTACGACGCGCACTTCCCGCCTGAGTACGAGGCCAGCCACACCGCCGGGCTGCGGCTCCTGCGCGTGGCGGCGCGGGCACGCGCCGAGCACGGCCGCGAAGCGATGGCGCCGTTGTACGCCTCCTTCGGGGCACACATCTTCGACACCGCACCGGAGCCCGACGACCACCGCAGTGAGGCCGAGTCGCGTGAGCGGCGCGGGACGCGCGAGTTCGCCCAGCCGATCCTCGCCGAGGCCGGCCTGCCGCTCGAGCTGGCGGACGCCGTCGACGACGAGTCGTGGGACGCCGAGATCCGGGAGGAGACCGACGAGGCGCTCTCCCTGACGGGCAAGGACGTGGGCACGCCCATCATCCACTTCGAGCCACCCGCCGGCGTTGCCTTCTTCGGGCCGGTGATCAGCCGGCTGCCCCGCGAGGACTCGGCGGCCGAGCTGTGGGACCACGTGGTGGGGCTGGCACGTTTTCCGGGGTTCGCGGAGCTCAAGCGCAGCCTGCGCGAGCAGCCACAGCTGGCCGCGTTCGGGGTCGACGCCGACACCGTCGGTCAGCAGGAGGACTGGCACGGCGGCAGCCGGCGCCAGAAGAAGTGACCGCGAAGGCGAAGGTGGACCAGTGAGCGACACGAGCATCCGCAGTCACCAGGAGTCGATCATGGTCGAGGCGTCTGCCCAAACGCTCTACGACCTCGTCTCCGACATCAGCCGCACCGGCGAGTGGAGCCCGGTCTGCGCGTCGTGCTGGTGGGACGACGAGGCCGAAGCAGGTCAGGTCGGTGCCTGGTTCACGGGGCGCAACGAGCTGCCGAGCCGGACCTGGGAGACACGGTCGCAGGTCTCGGTGTCCGAGCGCGGTCGGGAGTTCGCCTGGGTCGTGGGAGGCAGCTTCGTGCGGTGGGGCTTCAGCCTCACCCCGGCCGAGACCGGGACCAGGCTCACCGAGTCCTGGGACTTCCTCCCCGACGGGATCAGCATGTTCGAGAACAAGTTCGGTGAACAGGCCGAGGCTGAGATCGCGGACCGGACGCGGCAGGCCCTCGATGGCATCCCGAAGACCCTCGCGGCGATCAAGCGGATCACCGAGTCCTCCGCCGACGCGGAGGAGTCCGGGTCCTGACCGGGCTGCTCGGCGAGGTCGATCTCCCGTCGCCGATCGGCGACCGGTGGTTCGAGGACTACGTGCCCGGGTCGGTGTACGAGAGCAGGTACCTGCCGTTTCCGGCGCCGGGGGTGCTGGTGTAAGCCGACTCCACCACCGTGAAGGGCTGAGCCTGCGCCGAGGAGGTGGCGGTGGTGCTGCCTCCTGCCTCAGCAGGGGTGGGGCTCTGGGCTGGCTCGGCAGTGGAGGAGTGCACCCGGCGAGCAGCAGCGCAGCGGTGGTCGTCACCGCGGCCACCCATCTGCGCCCCGCACGAGAAGGCCAGGTGGCCCTGCTCGCCTCGGTCAAAGCCTGGGGCTGTCGTGCATCGCCTCGCGTCACCAGCGCAGGCTAGAGGGCGCCGGTCGACGTGTGGCCGCCAGCTTCGAGAGCGCGGAGCGACACCGTAAGGACCGTTGTGGTGCCGATCGGGGTCGTTCGGCCGGTGAAGCCTGACCCGCACGGGGGTGCACTCGCCTTGGCCTGGGTTGCGTGTTGGTGGATCAAGCGTTGTCGGGCTGCGCGTCGTCGCCCCGGGTGGCGTGGCGGGTGAGGTCGATGAGCTGGCGTAGGCAGTGCTCGCGTAGTGGTTCGGGGAAGTCCTCGGCGAGGCGGTAGAGCACGGTGCGGCCTTGCTTGCGGCTGAGGACGAGCCCTGCGGTGCGCAGCAGGCGCAGCCCGTAGGTGGCCTGGTCTTCTGACGAGCCTAGGGCGAGGGCCAGCTCGCCGACTGAGAGCTCCTCGGTGAGGTCGAGGGCATAGAGCAGTCTGAGCCGGACGGGTTCGGCCATGATCGACAGGATGCTGGCGAGCTGGCTGGCGTCATCGGCGGTGGGCAGCTTGGCGCGGACGTGAGCGGCCCGGTCGGAGACCGTCACCCCTTCGGGGCGGATAGGTTCTGCGGCGCTCACTCCTGTCTCACACCCTCGGTGAAGCGAGCTGGGTCGTCGAGGAAGGTGTCCCGGCAGCCGGTGGAGCAGAAGGCGTGCTGGGTCCCGTCGTGGGTAGCCACCGCGCCGGGGGCGGTCGGGTCGACGCTCATCCCGCATACCGGGTCGGTGACCGACGGACCCCCACTGTCAGTGCTGTCAGCGGTCATCGCGCCGGCGTCGGTGTGCTGCCCGTGGGTGTGGCGCTCGGGGTTCTTCGTGAACGCGGTGTGGCACTTGTCGGAGCAGAAGTAGTAGTCCTGCCCGTCGTATCGCTCGTGGGCGGGGGCGTCGCTGGTGCGGACCTGCATGCCGCACACCGGGTCTTTCGCGTACCCGGCGCCGCCGCCGAAGCGGTCGGCGTTCTTGTACAGCCAGTACAGGTAGCCAAACACGAGCAGGGCGACGGCGTTGAGAACGGTGGTGTAGTTGAGCCCGACGTGGGTGGTGGCGATGTCGCCGCGCAGGGTCTGCGGGAGCAGGTGCAGTGCGGTGAAGATGCCCTCGGTCACGAGCCCGGCGACGCTCATGACGGCCCAGAACACCAGAGCCAGCTTCACGGCGAGGCGGGTGCCGTAGAACTTGCGGTAGATCAGCACCAGGGGCAGGGCGAGCAGGTCGGCGAAGATGAACGCGATGACGCCGCCGAAGCTGATGCCGCCCTTCCACAGGGCCGCGGCCAGGGGCACGTTACCCACCGAGCAGACGAAGCTGATGAAGGCGAGCACTGGGGCCACGATGACGTTCTCGACGGCGGAGAGGACCCCGTGGCCGGTGAGGAACAGGGCCTGCCAGGCGCTGACGGGCACCGCCATGGACGCGAACCCGGCGACGACGAAGCCGATGACGAGCTCCTTGCGCAGCATCGTCACGTCGCTGATCGTGTAGCCCGACGCCTCCGACCAGCCGGCTCTCGTGCGGATGCGCTGGCGCCACGATGCGGTGCTGCCGTCGCTGTGGCTCGAGTCAGCGGTGTCCGTGCCGTCGTGGTGCTCGTGCGGGCCGTCGGTACTGGAGGTGCGCAGACGCGCCCGCGCGGCGTCGAGCTCTTCGACGTCGATCACGCGGGGCAGCACGACGGTGAGGATCGCGATCATGAAGAATCCGCCGACGAACTCGGCGACGGCGAACTGCCAGCCGATGAGCAGCCACAGCACGACGCCCAGCTCGAGGACGAGGTTCGTGCTCGCGAACATGAACACCATCGACGCGGTGAAGTCCGCGCCCCGCGCGAACAGGCTCTTCGCGAGGGCGCTGGCAGCGTAGGAACAGGAGGAGCTGACCATCCCGAAGAAGCTGGAGCGGGCGATCGTGGCGGGGCGGTGGTCACCCAGCACCCGCTGCATCTGCGCCTTCGACACGAAGGCCTGCACCGCCCCGGACAGACCGAAGCCCAGCACCAAGGCCCACAGCGTGTCGTAGAACATCCAGAAGCCTTCGGCCAGGCTCGAACCCACCGTGTCCAGCACGCCCATCACCGCCCACCCCCAGTCGGCCGGGTGGCCCGCCGGGGTGCGCGCAGCTCACGCCACAACGAGCCGAGCTCGGCGACGACGAACCGCAGCCTGTCCCGCCCGAAGGTGCCGCAGGACGGCACCGACCCTTCGTGTTGCACCGCTCCCTCGACGTTCACACCTATCTCCTCACATCCGCTCGCCCGTACGGATGAGCAGAATACGTTCGGTGGGGCGTGCTCGCCAGACCAAGTGGTCAGGCAGCAGGGGTCTGCTGCGCCAGCGGGTGACGCCTCGACCTGTGGCGCCGCGTCCTACCAACCGACCGTCTACCGGGCGCTCCCTCACCGATGCGACGGCCCCGGCTCACTGCCGTGCCTACGCCGTTCCGGTAGACCCGTCCGTCATGGTGTGCCGAACAGGGGCCTCATGCGGTGCATTGCCGAGGGGACTCAGGCAGACGCGGATACCAGAGATAAAGGACGCTATCTACGGGTCTGACATCAGCGGCGCTGGGAGGACTCGCCGGCCGGCGGGGAGGTGATCGCGACGGGGCGGGGGTTGACCGGGCCGAGGGTGATCGCGTCAGCGTCGTAGCGCAGCCAGCCGCAGCCCGAGCGCTTGGCGACGTACATCGCCAGATCGGCTCGGTGCAGCAACTGCTCGACGCCGGTGGCGTCGTGGGGATAGACGGCGATGCCGATTGATGCGCCTAGCTGGGCGGTGCCGGTGCTGATTCGATAGGGCTCATTGAGCTTGCCCCACACGCGGACGGCCAGGGCCTGCGCCGCCTGCTCATCCAGGTGCGTCAAGATGGCGAACTCATCCCCACCCAGGCGGGCCAGCGCGTCCTCGGAGCGCACCAGGGCGCGTAGCCGTGCCGCGACGATGCTCAAGATCTCATCGCCGGCGGCGTGGCCGTGGGTGTCGTTGACCGCCTTGAAGCCGTCCAGATCCAGCACGAGCAGGCTGAAGACGCCGTCGTTGCTGCCGCAGTTGTCGCACTCACCCCTGACGTCGCTGTCGCTGTCGGCCTCCCTATAAACGCCGCCGCCACTGTCCCGGCTCGTCGTGGTTCCCACCTCGAAGGCCTTCTGCAGGGCCTGCTCGAAGCCCCGTCGGTTCAACAGCTCAGTCAGCGGGTCAGTACGAGCCTCCTGGCGCGCAGCGCGCTCCGCCAGTGCCCCGGCGTAGGCCAGCACGTGGCGACTGACCCCGGCCACGGCGCTGGCGATGGCCAGCACCACCACCTGCCACCGGCCCGCGGCGAGCGCTTCGATGGCCAGCGTCACCACCGCGGTCCCGAAACCGGCGACCGGCACCCACAGGTTCAGCCGGTCCATCACCTGCTGTGGGGGCAGCTGCAGCGGTGGGCAGCACGCGGCCAGCCCCGGTGCGATCACCCCGAAGGTCCACATAGCATCCAGCCAGGTGCCGTTGACGTAGGTACCGGCGGCCGTCTGGTACATGTACAGCCCATCCGCCACGGCGAAGGCGAGAAATCCGCCGATCAGGCATGCCCACAGCCTGTTCAGCGCCCACCCGCGCGAGGCGACCAGGGTCGTAGCCCACACGATGAGGACCAGGTCAAGCACCGGGTAGGCGATGTTGACGGCCATCTCCGCGAAGCGCGTACCGCTCAACGCCAGCAGCGAGACCAGCGCGGTCGCCGTCAGGACCGTGGCCGCGGCGAAACCGACGATCAACCCGTCGCAGACCGCTTCCAGGGTCAGGCGCAGCCGGAAGGTGACCACTACCAGACCAGCGAAGACGAAGGGGTAGTAGCCCAGCCAGCCGGCGTCGGCCCACGAGGGGTAGGGAGCCAGATCACGGCCTTGGATGAGCAGGTACCAGATGAGGTTGCCGACCTCGAAGGATGCGACACCGCCCGCGTAGCAGACCCAGGCAGCTGCGTAGGGTGCGCGGGCGCGTCGCTCCACGCGCCAGCGCATCAGCAGCGCGGCCACGGCGACGGCGACCAGGACGGCATCGATGCCCATGTCGCGCCACGGCACGTACAACGGCGTGCTGGACGCAGCGACGACCGTGAGGCGGACCAGCACCCCCACGACCAGCACGACGGCGAGCGGACGACACCACCGCGGCATGGACTTCCCATCTTCTCGACCCCATAGCTGAAGTAGAGAGGTGTCTCATCCAGCCGGTTGAGGACTCATCGCCCTGAGGAGCCTGGGCCTAGAGTCGCGGCGCGAACTATCCCCCGTCTGGCACAACCCTGCCACCCCAACGGCCCGTCACCCAGCAGCCCGTCTGCATGCATGGAATTGCGCGATCAATAGCTGTTCCCGCTTCTTAAACCCATAGTTGCATCCCAGCACTACTAAATTGCTTGCGCTCCGCCTTGGGCGGTAACGGTTTGCTTCGGGTACTCACTCGCTGCTCATGCTGGTTTAGTCAAGTGCGGAAAGAATTGATCCTGCAGCAACCTCCTCAACTCTCAAGGCGCGATACAGCGTGGCGCGTGAGACGCCAATCGCGGTCGCGACCCCACTCACGGAGTGTTGTCCGTCGGCCAACAGCGCTTGGGCTGCGGCCAGCTTCGCCGGGGTCATCACCACCGGCCGGCCGCCACGGCGTCCGCGAGCTGCGGCTGCTTCCAGCCCGGCAGCGGTGCGCTCACGAAGTAGGTCGCGCTCGAACTCCCCCAGCGCACCGAAGAGGTGCAGGACGAGGCGGCCGGTGGCGGTGGTGGTGTCGATGGACTCGGTCAGGGACCGGAAGCCCACTCCCCTGCCGGTGAGCTCGTCGATAAGCTGCAATAGGTGACGCAAGGAGCGGGCTAGGCGGTCCAGGCGCCAGACGACGAGGACGTCGCCTGCGCCCAGGCGCTTGAGGACATCGTCGAGGGCGGGCCGGTCGGTCAGGGCGCCTGAGGCGGTGTCGGTCCAGACCCGGTAGCAGCCGGCCGCAGTGAGGGCGTCGAGCTGCAGGGCAGGGTCCTGAGCGGTGGTGGAGACCCGGGCGTAGCCGAGCAGGTGAGCGGGCACGTCCGTGACCGTCTCAGAAGGGACTCACGGTCCATTAATGAGACACCGGTTGCGGACACGGGTTCTGAGACGGCGTGTCGCCGCCTTGGAGCCCTTCCCCTGCCCCGTCGCACAACCGGTCGGCTGTGGGACGCGGGGTGTCGTTGTAGACAACCTCCAAGGTGACTGACCGGTCTGACCCGCGCCCGACGACGGCTCCGTAGGAGTGACCTCCGTCTAGAGGGGCTGGCGACACGCAGAGTCGGCAACTCGGTCCCGCGTCTGGCTTGTGCAGGAGTGATGTAGCCAGGCTGCAGGCATGCCCGACGCCAGGCGACTAATCATGTGTCCATCGACATCGACAAAACGGAAAAACCTGAGTCCAATAACGATTGCCGGATGTCGACCCACCAGCGCGACGACGTCCCCACTACCTGCACGCTACTGACTGCTGCTTGTCCGCTTATCGGCAAAACGAAAGTGCCCCGGCCGCCTTGGGTCGGGGCACTTCCATTGTTCTCGATTTGCGAACTCACACGAGAGGGCGTTCTAGCGCTCTTGCCCCTGCTCGCTGTTGTAACTTGCTTGCGAGGTCGGCAAGGAGCGGTCGAAGGCTGGTGTGTACCCCTCGGGAGAGGGCCGTCCCCTCAACCGACGCCAGCTTTCGTGCAAGCTGTAACGAAAAGACGCAGCGCGGGATCGCAGTGTGATGTGTGGATGCAAGTGCTCGGACTTCATTGTCTCCTCCACCACTGGAACCTCAAATAGTCAGCAGCTGACGCGAAGGTAGTTCAGCGACTGCACGGATCCTGTGGAGGTCCCGCCGGCCGCAACCCCAGTCGTGACAATACGGTAAGTATAGGTGCCGTCGCCACTGCAGTCATAGCCGACGCCATAGAGCTCTGAGAAAGAACTCGAGCTCCAAGACGACGACTGACTGTGCATGCCCTGCCACCCGTACCAGCGGCTGCGCTGCACGGAAACGGTGAACTTCTGGGGGGCGTAACCAGCGCCACTGCAGAACTGACTGCCGTCCCCGTCGATAAAGATGCCGGCCTTGCGGGGATCAGATGCGTAGACGGTGCAGACCCAAGAGGCGGCAGCAGCCTGAGCGAGGCTGGCAGGCGCAACGGCCTGACCGCTGCCTTGAGTGGTGTAGTTCGCATGACCCTTGGGTAGATCAGTCGAGGTGGCAGGGACAATGGTCGAGGTTGGTGTCGGCGCTGTTGTAGCGCTCGGGACGGGACTGGCTGCGTGGGCGGCTGCCGTTGGCAACAACGTGACGACGGCGGCCAATGCCGCAGCCCGTATAATCGAACGTCCGTTCATGAGGACCCCCAGTTCGAGTGAAGCCGGCCATCGTCGCCCGGCGCGGGAACCCTACGCTGAATAAAGATTTCGCGTCCCCCCCTTTAGGGGTACAAAATCCTGGAAGATCCATGCATGTTTTCTGTGCGGGCTATTCATGCCGCGTACCTGCGGGGTTGACGTCTCACAACGGGTCGGTTGTGCGACTACTCGACTACTCGACTACTCGACTAGTCGATGTACGACGGTGCCTAGCTATCGACGATCTCTTCGGTGACGGTGCTGGTCCGCCGCACGAGGTGCCAAGTAACAGAAGGTCCCACCGAGCGTGCCGCCTCGAGGGCATCTACCGCTTCCTCGTGCGTGCACCCACTCTGAAAGACGATCCACTTACCGTCTCGCTCGCCAACGACGTCGTAGTCCACCTGAGACGCG
>Ga0160427_10002283_pt1 | contig 11609 bp, 6 predicted proteins | sample SolpanmetagenomL_FD_108194 | JGI IMG/M metagenome (GOLD analysis project Ga0160427, IMG submission 108194) | Solar panel surface microbial communities from Lawrence Berkeley National Laboratory, California, USA - L | ecosystem: Engineered > Built environment > Solar panel > Unclassified ...
AGTTGCCTGGTGCAGAGTCCATCACAGCAGCAGATGGCAGGCACAGAAAAGAACACAAGCGAATGAGCGAGAGAGCGTGAGAACGAGGAAGGGACGCGGCCGCTTGGGACGCGGAGCTCTTCTAGATCTCCGCAGCCCATGTCCTGTTGCAGTCCGATGTGCACGCTTAAGCTTACCAGCGTCCGCATCAGCAGCATGGCGACAACGTCTTGTCACTGATTGGCGCGCATTGATGATGGATCGTTGGTGCTGCACGAGCGCAAATCAAACATCAGAATGAGCACCGCTCTTGCGTCGCTATTGCTTCGCTGTAGTGGACAGAAACGCAGAGAGTACAGTGCCATAGGATCACATGGCCAGCGATCTCGTCGGTCATGTGGCGTTGACTGTGAAATACTCTACGACCAGACGGAAAGTATTTCCTGCAATGACGAGATCACTTTGCGGCATTTCCCGGCCGGGAAATGCACCGACCAGAGAGCGAGGTCACTTTGCGGCAAGTTCCGCCCGGGATGCCAGGGAGGCCAGTGGCTGTAAGGATGGCTGCTGCGCGCCCTTTTCAAGTTCTCAGCGCTGCCGTTGAGCAGTTGCAGCAGCCACCGCAGCTGCTGCACGCCTGTCCGAACATGTCAAACTCAGCATTGCACGCTGAGCACAGTGGCCACATCCATGTGGACCACTCTGCGCTCTGTGCCCCGTGGGACCACTCTGCACTGGCGCAACCTCTGCCTTTCCTCTCTCAGAGCGCCGCCTCTGCCATGCTCAACAGCGCAGACAGCGTGGCTGACGCAGATGCCATCATGCAACCAAGCGAGCCTGCCTTCATCACAAACATCCGCAATCATCTGACTTCCCAGAGTCACGCGCTTCTTCAGGTGCTTGTCTGCCTGAGTCAGGCGATCCCGTGGATACGCGAGAAACACGTTGACCGTTGTAGCAGCGTGCAAAGTGCATTCAAGATTCTGTTCACTGAATATCTCAGCTGTTCAGACGTCGGCACTGTCAGGTACTGGACGAAGATCTACCAGAAGACGCACCACGCACTAAGCACACCTGGCGATTGCGATTTCTGGATCACCAGACAGGCTGCATTGGTGACGCTGCCTATCCTGTCGTACCTCAAGGTGCTGCACAGCTTCCACGGCTTCCAACGCGTGACTATCGACAAGTTTGACAAGTTTATTGTGATTGATGAGCTGATCTCAGCAGTCTCAAAGAATGAGATCAAAAGCATTGAAGAGGAGGCTGCTTCATGGCTCGACACATACCGTGAGTTACAACTACATTCCACTGCGCTGTGTAGGCTGTCTGGCTTGGCTGATTGATGCTTGTTGTGCGCACAACACGTGTCAGTCAATGCTCCTGCAGACGGAACGATTCCTGCTGGGCGGTTGACTCCGATAACTTTTCGCAGTGACAACATGATGCTTGCGACACCAACCGCGGCTTCACGTGATCCGATTGCAAGGTGCCGGCCTGATGATGGCTGTGCGAGCGAAGATTTGCGCGAAGAAGACGAACAGGCCGCTTCAGCAACTTCTCCTGCTGCTTCCGTGATTGTTGACCCACTTCCTACCGATTCTCACGTCAGGAAGGACCGCCAGTCCACCAGAAAGCAGGCAGCCGTTGCATCGAGTCTAGACGGAAAACATGCTGCAGTTGCTTCATCCGCTCGCTCCTTCTCTGCTGCTGCTCCTGGTCAAGGCAAGCGCACGAATACAATGTGCTTAGCAGAAACTGCAGCGTCTGTTCAGTCGTCGCAGGGGCGCAAGACGCGAGCTGCCTTCAAATCTCAAGGCACAGATGCAGCAACTCAGCTGCTGAGCGAGTTCTTTGGCGATGTAGTCAACGAACTCTCCAGCCGCATGCTTAAGCCGACACTGGATGAGCTGCATCACAACGCCGTGCTCGCTGCAAAGCTGGTACGAGACATCACACTGATGCCATGCTCCAATTCTTGAAAGAGTAGCTCACAGATTGTTGTCTTTGTGTTCCAACAGGGGGCCGTTACCTTGCAGACATGCATTCAGCAGTGCATCAGTGGTGTGTCGGGCAAGGAAAATCCCACCGCTCAGCTGATTCGTCAACTACACGTGGAAGGAGTCAAGACGGAGGACATGCATGCGCAAGCCATTCAGCAGGCAAAAGACAAGGAGGTGCGAGATGCCAAGGCTGCACTGGAGACGATTTCGTCGCTGAAGCTCGAGCCCACTTCGAAGGACGCATACTCGGTGATTCACAACCTGTCCGCCTCCATCAGCAACGTGGGACTGCTCGCTCGAGATGGTGGTGTCACGGTAAAGACACTCTGGCCAGAGATGCGGGCGCTTTTCTCGAAATCCGTTCCCTACAAGCTCAATGAGAAACAAAAGAGTCACGTGGAGGAGTGGGTATCGCAGATGGCTGTGCTGGCCCTTCACATCTTCTTCGCACTGACCGACTACGGCGCTGCTGTGCCTGCCACGGTGGAGGAAGTACACAAACTGCTGCCGGACCGCGGAGTCAAAGTTTTGTGCGATTATCTGCTCGCCCACCTGGAGTTGAGTCGCCAACCAGATCCCCTTTGCGAGGGCCTGGTGCTGCTGCACTACTGCGGTCATGGAGACAGTGCGGACAGGATTCTGACGCACTGGTACACCATGAAGAAGAAAGTCATCTGGCCATTTGCCTTCTGTGCGCTGCCGTGCTTCGACGGATTCAGCAAAAATCAATCGAAGGGCGATCGTTCTACTAGTGGTGAAGCCGACAGACTTCTTCACTTCAACATCGTGCTGCGCTATCTGGCCAGAGTGCGCAAAAGCACGCTACCGCCAAGCGATGAGCGATTGCTCTTCCGCGTTGGCCGTGCAATGCCTGCTACCTCTCCGTCAGCCTTGGAGGAGCACCATGAGATGCAGCAGTCTGATTTAGCCTTCCGTGTGGAGACATTCAGCTTCAAGCAGCAACAACATTTCGCCCACTCGCTGAGCCCTCTGGTATTGGGTCTGTACAAAAACAACTGCGAGTGGACGCAGAGCATCTCTGTCAGCATCTGCTGACCTGTCTGCTTGTGTTCTGTTGTTGTGCTAGACGCTATACATGGAGCCAGCAGTGGACGCAGGAGTGGCGCCATTGTCATCAAGCTGGATCCGCAGGAGCAACATCAGCTAGGGTTCAATGCTGCAGCACGAAACGCAGCGGCTTACGAAGGTGCGCACTATGACATGCAGCTGGCATTTGCCAATCACAACGGCACTCTGACCGCCTCGCCTCGCCAGCCTGACTCCGCCATGCAGGCAGGCCAAAGCGTGTGGCCACTTGTTCCGGCGGACCAGCAGGTGTTCGACCACGTCACTGCAGAATTCGAACACTGGATCACCAAAGGCAAGCGCACTCCGCTCCCACGACTGGCAGGCAGCGATCATACGTACTGCAAAGACGCAGGCATAAAGAGACTGAAGCAGCCCGATGCAGCATCTGCATCATTCTTTCCTGCGCTGGACGAGCGTCTGGACCACGCAATCGAACGTGCAGACGCAGCACTTCTTCACCTGCATCCATCCGCCTGCTCCGAGTTTGATGAGAACACAACGCCGCTGCATATCAAAACAAGGGTGAACGCCTGCATCGCCCATCGTCGGCTCAAACGGCTGCATTTTCTCGTTGCGAGCGACCTGCGCAACCATGGACGCGACAGAGACAATACTGCTGATGTGCCGGCAGAGGTTCGTGCGGACTACGCCATCTTCCATCCGTACTACCAGGGTGAGTCGATCCTACACCGTCGCATGCTGTTCAACCTCTCGCACGTCAACTTCGAAGGTGTCAACACCGCGTACGCGTACATCAAAGAAGGGCTGTGCATCTTCAACCTGCACTTCGAGCAGAATCTGTTCTCCTTCAATCATCATCAGCTGGAGGGCGAGTCACTTTGGGTCATCATTCCCTACGAAGAGCTACCGGAGCTGTTCCAGCTGGCGGCTGAGATCTATCTGAGGCTGTATCGACCCAAGTTGCTCTCTGCGGATCAACAACTGGCAATGGGCCGTGCTTTGGTGCTGAGCAAGCAGCTTTTTTTGTCGCCTGAGATTCTGGCTGCTCGTCGCATCATCTTCGCTGTCAAGCGGCTGAGCGCGAATGAGATGCTCAGCGCACACGGTGGCTGTGCGCACTTCGGCTTCAGCACTAAACCGGGCAAGACCGTTTCTGTGGCAACCAACTCGTGCACAGACAGGTGGATAGAGCACGGGCTGGTGTATCTACAGGAGCACTTCCGCTTTTTGGATCAACTTCGTCAGCTGCGCGACCACGACCTCGGCAAGGGCGTGTCTGTGGCGCAGAAGAAGGAGCATCAGAACACGACGCTCAAGTCATTCCAGGAAATCCAGCGCGATGCCATCCACAACTGCCCCATCAGCTTCACATGCTCGTTTCTGCACGGACTCTACATGGATCTGAAGCTGCTCAGCAGCGATGAAGCTGATGCCGAGTTGCTGCCCGTCTGCCGCTATCCAGCGCTGCAGAGAGCAGACCTCCCCGCTATGCTGGAACGGATCAGAGATGTGCTCACGCAGATGCACTCGAAGCCACTGCGCGACTTCATCAACGAGCACGACATCGCCTGTGCAGCGTGTACGCAGGACGAGGCAAGTGCAGCAAGCAGCGTCGAGCGTGACGGCACTGCATCAGAATGCACCAACACCAGCCACAGCGACGGTGATGCTGTGCACACGTGTACACGGTGCTTCTGCGGCGACGATTGGACGGTGGAGCAGCTGGACATCCACTTTGTGGAGCAGCCACAGCAGATTCGAGCCTGCCTCGCAGATTTGCGTGAGAAAGCCGCAATCATACGTCAGTTGACTGACACTGCAGCCGTCTGCACTTTGCGCTGCGCCGTCCCGGACTGCTCCGAGATGTTTTCCACCTCAGATGATGTCATCAAACATATCAAACGGTGCGCAACAGCAGCGCTTCTCAGCAGAGCTGCGCGGTCCAAACGTCGGGGGTCAGGTTCGCAGTCCGTAGACTCAAGCATGCGTGCGTCGAAGGTGTTAAGAAACGGCGCGTCACGTGATGCGACGTCTGCGAGACGTGAATATCTCACGAGCGGTTGTGACGCAACAGATGATCCAATGGATACAGAAGAGTCATCACACTCACAGCAGTCGATTGCGGCTGCGGCAGCAGCAGAAGCCGCTTCACCACCTATTCTACCTGACGCGACCATGCGGATCCACGAAGCGGCAGGCAGTGCGTTAGCTGATCCCATCATGGTGTCTGCGAAACCGACGCATGCTCATCTTTGTCAGCTCCTGCAAGAGGCAGTGAAGCGGCAATGGCCCACACTGTTACATGAGAGCGTGCTGTTCGACACAACACAGTGCATCGAAGTTGTGGCTGGGGAGACGTGGTGGCGCATCTCTCTCTCTGCGGAGAGCAACCGGTGCTTGTACAATGCTGCTGCCCTGGCGTACGGTGTGTCACCGGAGCAGCTGCATGCCAGCATCGTCGCTGCTGTGCGCGAGGCATTCCTTCCGTCAGTGCGCAACCGGCGTGAGACGCTGCTCTATCGTGCCATCGACAACATTGTGAAGGACACAGTGAAGGGTCCTGACAATGCAGACGTCAAAGACAAGCAGGCACTCGCATCGGCGGCACTCACCGCGCTCAATATCGCGCCATCGGCGGAGGACGCACTGAACAACGCGAGGACGGCCGTGCTCGACTTCGTCGAGACGCACTGGACCGCCAACATGTATGGCTCGGATGCTTTCGTCCAACTGCTCGCCTGCAGGCAAGGAGTGCAGGGTGTGGAATTCAATCAGTGGAATGGCGAGGACAAGTCGCTGATCACATGGACCTTCAAAGCATCCAAGAACGATGTTGTGCAGCCCGCACAGGCATCTATCTTCGTGCACCGCCAGAACGAAAATCACTTCTGGCTGCTGTTTCGACGCTGTGTGAGCGGGGGTGTGCAGTTTCGCTTCAATGTCGCCGAGGCAAATCTCTACAAACAAGAGATTCCCCACCGCAACGGATCGCCAAATTGCATGGGCAGCAGCAGCAGTATCAGCAACAGCAGCAGCAGCAGTACCAGCAGCAGCAGCAGCAGCAGCAGTAGCAGTCGCAGCAGCAGTAGCGCTGGTATGGATCGATGTCTACCACGACAGGCGAAGGAGCGCATGTCGAAGGATACTGATGAGCCGCAGTCTGCTACACCAACGTTGCAGAAACAGCCAACCGCTTCTACCGACATGGAGTCTTCCACGCAGTTGTGGAAAGACAAGCACTACAGCGAGTTGCGCCGTCGGCTGGAGAGCGATGGCTACCTGTTCATTCGCGGAGTGCTGGACGTCGAAGCCGTGAAGCACGCACGTTGCCAGTTCTTCGACAGCTTGCTCAAACCGCTCTGCCAGAAAAGAGCGACGGCTGATCAGCCCACGGCTTATGCGGCCAAGGGCAAGTCGCAGGCCAGATCGCGCACGTGGGATGCGCGGACGGGAGTGTCAGGTGATCAGGAGGACAAGGATGCCAGGATTCTCGGCTGCGGAGACGCGATGACAGCGCTGTATATGGACAGCATGCAGGAATTCATGGCAAAGCTGTGCAGCTCACAAGAGGCATCAGCAGCAGCACCATCATTTCGACTGCTGTCTGACTGCACGTGGATGCGCGCAGTGCTGACAGGTGGCAAGACGTCGATGCATGCGGATATCGGCTATTTTCTGAGGCGCACCGATCGCGTGGTAGACTTTTACAAGAAGCAGCCGCCGACAGCGAAGAGCGACGGCGGCTGTGCTCAAGGTATGTGCCAATTGGATGCGCAGCTGTATGCGTGTGCGTGCTGTGGGCGATCATACCACCGCGCGTGCGGGCAGACATCCCTGCTTGCCTGGCTGGGAGACAAGTCGCTGAGCAAGTATATGCATCGCTGGCACTGCGACGAGTGCCTCAACGCTCCCTCGCCTTTCTACACCTGCTGGATGCCGCTGACAGACCTCACTGAAGAATCGAGCCGCCTCCAGCTGATCCCAGGCTCGCATAAGAAGCAAGGCTACGACCGCATGCAGCCTGCTGGCGATGGCGACGAGCTGCCTGGCGAGTGCACCAGCGATGACGCTGCATCGTCTCAGTGGATCACTGTGCCTGCGGACATGAAGGCCGGCGATCTCGTCCTCTTCAACTGGAAGCTCACCCACGCCGCTTCCATACACAAAGATGCGCAGCTGCGCATGAGTCTGGACACGCGCATCTGCATCACAGAGCTGGACAGCCCAGCGCAGCAACCCGACAGCAGGCAATAATTGTTTCAACGTTCCTTTCGCATTCAGTATAGATTTGCAAATTTGACTTCATGCCTCAATCATGCATTGGTTGCAGACATGTGTGTCAACATTGTGCTTGTGTGAATTGGCTTCCAGCACCCACATACAGAAACGGGCAGCACATGAGCTCTGTGCCCACTCACTCAGAGTCACTGTCACTCAGTGTCACTGTGGCTGCCTGCGTGAGCAGCGCAGTATAGCTGCTTCCATTCATGGCCCATGTACGCAAACGGACACACGAGCCTAGCGCTGCTGTAGCTGCAGAGGACGCGCCACGCTGTGTGAGGCCGCGCACAGCCGTCGCGGCAGCAGCTGTAACTACGTGTCAGACGCTCCCTGCAGTCGACGCAGACCTATCACCTGCGCTGTCTGCGCATCCTGTTGCTAGTGCTGCTGCCGCTGCTGCTGAATCTTCTCTGATTGCCCCCACTGTTCGCCGTGGTCCCCGCGTGAAGTTGTGCGTTGGCCCCTTTCCTTGGCCCGACAGCGACCACAGCGACTCGAGCGGGTGTGCATCTCCTCACCAGCAGCACGAGTCCACCAACGCCGCTTCCGCTGGTGTCCACCGCAACTCTGCCTCTGCCGCCGCTGCTGCATCCCCTGTGATCCTCTCCATTGGCAGTAGCTCCAGCGCGTCTGCATCAGAGGCGGACGCATCAGCAGCTCGAACTCCTTTTCAGCAGCATCAGCAGCAGCAGCAACAGCAGCAGCACAGGACTGCTGCTGCCGCCGCTGGCGGTGCGAGCGATCTAGAGGATTCCTGCTCCACCGCCTCCTCCGCTGTGTCGTATCTCCACCAGTATCGCATCGACCCCAAAGAAGAGGCTAGCCGGGTGCACGTGTACATCGACGATATCAGAGATATATGCATGCAGTCGGACAAGGATGCGCTCGAAGACATCTGCGCCGCACACGGTGCCCTCTTTGCCTACCGCGTCGCAAAGCTCGCCGTGCGCATGCACGCGTTTGCCGCGGACGAGTCGATCTACCTGGCGTATCGTCGGGTTTGCCGAGAACACAATATTCTCGAGGCCCGCTGGGACGATGACAAAGCGCTTGATGCTCGCGCCGCCGCTGTGAACGCACGTGTCGCTGCTGAAGACGCTCGCACCGCGTTTCTCGTCGCCTTCTCTGACACCGTGCCGCGCTTTGGCGGCGGCGCGTATGCTGACCATTGGTATCGGGTCAAGCGAGAGGCGCCGCACAAGTTCTACATGCGAAGGGGGCAAGCCCACGCCGAGTACATGCAGAGAACGCAGCGGCATCTTGACCGTCTGCAGCCGCAGATGCGTGAGGCGCTCGTCGCGGCCGACGCGGAGTACGACTCTTTCACGGCTCAACAGGTGCGGCTGACGCAGCAGCTGGCCGCACTTCAAACGCAGTCTTCGATCTCCAAAGCGCAGCTCAGTGGAGCCAAGCGTGAGCTCGCTCACCTGCTGGCGCTGTCCGGCCGAGCGCCCAGCAGCCACGTCGACAGCGCGATGAAGGAGCAGCGCAACAAGATCACGGAGCTGAAGACCAAGCTCGCTCAAGACGACACAGAGCAAGCGGATGCGCTGAATGCAGAACTCGCGCGCCTCACACAGCGCATGCTTCATCTCCGCTTGCGCCGTGCCTCTCTGATGGAGTACACTCTGCAGAAAGCTGGTTGACTGCCCCAATACTTCTTGTGCATCCACTTTGCAGTCATGCAGAACTCTCTATATCAGCAATCAGCAATCGGCGTGTACTGCTAGCGATACACTTTGACCGACCGAAAAATCGAAAGGGACGCACTGAATAACATATCATTGTTCATTGTTCATGGCACTGCTGATGTACCAACAAGTGCCCACGAACATCGGCGCACGATCGCTCTGCGCATGTCGCATCATCCATATCGCGGAAAGCTGCGCAAAGCTTCACAAGCGGCTCAGCAGCTGAGATTTTCGCGCCACCAGTCGCGCTGAGCCGCGTGCAGCAGTGACGCAGTCTGTATGCTCTTCTCTTTGCTTGCATGGAGCATGCAGCGAGTCAGCAGGGCTGCTGCTACTGATGCTGCTATCGCTGCTGCTGATGTGTCAACTCACGATCTGCTCTCAGCTCACACTCACCGCACGTGCACCCGCAGTTGTGCGGCTGCTGCTACAGACATGCCTCCCAAAAAGAGGCGCAAGACAACTAAGGCAGCTTCGTCAAAGAAGCCACAAGCAGCAGCAGATGCTAGCATCCCAGCAGCTGCTGTGAGTCCAGCTCACGCAGCATCGCCTTCAGTGGCAGTCATCGCCTCGCCTCCAGCAGCAGCACCGCCCTCAGCTGCAGCAGTCAAAGGCGCAGATGATCTCATGCAGGATTCACCACAAGCAGACAAAGGGTAAGTGACAGTAACAAACGCTCAGCAGCACGGCTGAGATGCTTGCTCACGCGCTGGCTTGGTCTGTCTGCAGTGGCAAAGGAGCGCCGCCTGGGCGATTGGCGAGTATGCTCGCTGCATTTCCGCAGCTGCCGCCGCCTGGGCTATTGGCGAGTATGCTCGCTGCACCTGCGCATGCTGGCGACGCGAAAGAGAGCGAGGCAGATCAGTCGGAGAGCAAGTCAGTACTACAGCCCTTCCACAGCTGCTGGCAATCACTTCCGTACGCGTTCACCTCACCATTCACACACGTCTCTCCTGCTCGATCGCAGATGTGACCTTCTGGATAGATGCAGCAGCGACAAGGCACGAGTGGAGGAGGCGCACCGGCTGCTAAACCCGTCAGTGATCAATCAGCATGCGATTCGAAGTTGACGGCAATCAGGCTCAGCGTTGCTTTTTTTCTCTGCTGTCCAGCGAATTCCCGCTTCCTGCCAAGCAGTGGCCCAAGAGCGCAGGATGGATCCTTCAGCGGCTGGCCGCTGCCATCAGCTTGTACTTGTTTCTCCAGGCGAACAAGCGAGATAAGCTTGCTGAGATTGCCAAAGTGTACCACGCAGCAAAGGCGTACTTCGACATTCTCACCAAGCTGTTGCCGCACGGGCCGCGCGAGGGCGACACCCGCGCATCTCATCCGGTGTTGGTGACTGCGGAGCGCATCATTGCAGAGTGGCGTGAGCGTCTTGCAAAAGTTCGCATCGACGCTCATACAGTGGCACAGCCGCAGACTGCAGCATCGTCGACTGACCGCGCGACACCAGCGCCTCTCACGTATGCAGAGGCGTTGGCAAAGGCAAAGGAGCTGGGACACTTCACAAGCGCTGGTGTACTGGTGTCGCTCGACAAGCAGCAGCTAGAACCACTTGCTGTGCTGCAGACTCTGCTGGATCTCAACCCTTTGCTGCTCATGCACGCTGGGCCTCTGACCAGTCAACTGCTGGCCACGCACCTCAACCAACATCGCGACATGCGTGCCACGGTCGATCTGCTGAGGCTCATCTACGTGGAGGCTGTGCTGCCCACATGCAGCGCCATGCAGATGCTGCTGGCTCATATGCTACGAAAGCCCGACATGCTCGCTGCCCTGCTCGGCCAACATGTGGCGCTCGAACCGCCTCCAGAAGACATCTGCTCAGACTTCGGCATCGATGGCAGCGACTTCAGTGGCGATGCACTCTCAGAGATCTTCTTCTCGCGACCTTTGCTGCACAAGCTACTGCAGTCGCACGATGGCGAACGCGTGCTGCAAGATATGACATATAACTTTGCCAAGCTGCCTGTGTTCAACGAGGCAGCAGGCCACACGAAGGGAGGTACGGCTGCTGCTCACACACTGATGATGGCACTCATCTGGATGCCTGCGCACGACGACTGGCCGCAGGTCAGCCATCACGCAATGATACATCAAGCGTGCGGTTTGACTGTTCAGCCAGCTGACTGTCTGTTTGTGTGCATCACTTCGCAGATCAAGCAAGCGCTGTATGCACTGCCACGCTCGCATCTAATCTTGCTATTCAGCAATTGTTCAATGATCGCGCGATCGCGCGATTTGCTTAGGCTAGCGGCGCACGTCACTGTCAAGCTGTTCAATGGTCGTCTGCTGAGCAGCGATGATTGCAAAGCAGCATCAGAGGCTATGTACGCGCTGATGCCGCCTTCTCTCGCTCAGCTCAAGCTGGGAGAAGAGCTGAGCGCTAAGGATGCACAGACCGCCAGCAGCATCATCTGGTGCACGGAGACGGGTGCCAAGCTACCGCTGGCAAAGTCAAGCAGACGAGCTCTCGTCAAGCAGGTGGATAGCATCGCGGAGGCATTCACTTCCAAGTTCGGCAAGGATGCGAAGTTCGATCTGGAGAATGCCTCGGTGATGACATGGACGCATGAGAAAGTCAAAGAAGCGGTCAACTGCA
>Ga0160427_10002284_pt1 | contig 11607 bp, 7 predicted proteins | sample SolpanmetagenomL_FD_108194 | JGI IMG/M metagenome (GOLD analysis project Ga0160427, IMG submission 108194) | Solar panel surface microbial communities from Lawrence Berkeley National Laboratory, California, USA - L | ecosystem: Engineered > Built environment > Solar panel > Unclassified ...
AAACAGCTGCATTTGCAATATTTACACTACACGCGTTGATATTAGCTATCGTTTCTGGAGAATAGTCCACCAAAGCTCGATTGTGGATGCAAACAAGATTTCATAACTCACCGATCCAAGAAAGCCAGCAGATATAGCACGCAAAGACAAGGCACGACTCGAAGATCAATTTTCCTCATCAATTTTGCTTCAGTGGTGTTTTCGAGTGCCACAACATGGAGATCTTCGTCATACTGCGCTTGCTTTGGATCTGAGCTGGTATCAGAACTCTTCTCGGTTGCCACTGGCGCTCGTGACTCTGGTGCAATGTTAGCGTATGCTCTGAAATTGTACTAGCGGGAATACGCACTCTCGCCGCGCAAAGTAGTAAGAAGCGCCATTGTGTGTAATCAGGGTGCGAAAGAGTTCAGGGAACACGGCAAGATACGAGGATTCAAAGCACAGTCCACACGAGCAGCTCAGACGAAGTCAGCAGATTGTATTGAGAGACGAAGTGGAAAACGACAGCGCCAACGAGGGAACTTATACTTTTTGCTCGAGGACAGCTACGTTCCGCACTTTCGACTGAGCTTGAAGGGCCGTCTGCACATGATGTGGAACCCGGCGGCCATGTGAACAACTTAAAAACCACTTCACTCGGTACAAAAAGCCCTTAGGAAGAATAGTAGTGCATAAAAAGAGGAGTTAATCCTCATGATACAGCGAATTAGACAACGTTACCGCTTGATACACCGAGGGGCCAACGTTGAAAACATCTTGGCAGATAGTCCGTGATCGGAGCTGAGTGTATAAGAGTCAAGCGAGAGTTACATTAACTCATAGTGTATATGATCTGAGAACAGCGTGTTGTTTGTTTTCTTCTTCTGAGACGAATGCACTGGCCTCTTCTAATTGCTTTTGCGTACTCCTGCTGCCGAAACAGCACAGGAAAGTAGTATAGTGTCTAGACTTGGCTGTACTGGAGTAACCATCCTGGGGAATCTGGGGATGCGCTTAAAAGTACCAGGTAGTTGTTGATTACACGCTCAAGTAAAGTGCCGTCTGAAGTTGTCCTCATTTTCTCGAAATGACCCAAAGATATTGAAACAAAGCCGGTGATAATGGACACAGCAATAGATGTAGTAGCACAACCAGGATGATGACACAGATGGTAAAAAATGGGCAAGGGACTATGAGCGCTCGGATAACTGCAGTATAAGGGCAGTGCACCACTGAGTTTGGGACGCTAGAAAAATGAAAGAAAGGTGACCTGCCGCAAAGAAGAGGAGCGTGGCAACCAGCGGCGGTCACGCGGGCGTGCCTGGCATGGGTGGTCTCGAAGGCACGACCTGGTGTCTAAGATGGTGTATCAAGTGCAACGAAGATCATGAACGTGCCCTTGTAACGATCATCGTGAACTCATGTCGACATAGCAAGTAAAAATAGAAATGAAACAGACAAGAGGTTTGAAGTAGCGGTGTAGTCAACGAGGAGAGGAAAGAGGCAGGCACCGCCCCAGCAGTGGAAGCAGTAGCAGACGGGAGTTTGAGGCGAGGCTGTAAGCCACATCCAGTCGAACATCAACATCACAATAGGCATGATCGTCACTTTCGTCCGAGCAGCAAGCCGCTATAGACCATTCTTTTCGTAGTACACAAGCTGTTAGCCTGTCGATTGTATCAGTTGTGCATTGCAGTGTATGTTGCGCATTCTTGTAGAGTCTTCGTTTGTGCTTCGCCAGACAAGAAGCAGATGAGTTGATGGTGTTTGAAAGCTCGTTGTAGGCTTAAAAGGTGCCTAGTCCAAGATAGGTCTAGCTTTGCCGCTTCAAGCTCAAGACTCCACTCAAGCTTCACATACCATGTGCCATGTGCCGCTACAGTATCAAGTTGCGCCTTGTTCTTTTCCTCTGTTTCATCTGCTCGACAATCCCAAGCACTGCCCCTGCGCCATTTATCGTTTCCTGCTGCTTCCGACCACTAACATCTCCCCTTGGCGCAAGTCTGAAACAAGCGACCACAAGTTTGGCCCGTTGGGGGCTATTTTAGGTCAGCATCGACGTCGACATCACCGACAACATCCTCTCTCTTCACGACACACAACGTCATGGTCTCTTCAATGAGATCGCCTTCTCCTTCGGACGCAAGTCTATATCAACCTGCTTCCACCCCTGCCACAGATACCTTTCCTTCCTTTCCTGATCATCACAACAACAACATCACAGACAACAATACTATCAAAACAAGCAATACCACTACTCTATACCCGTCATTACTAGACAAATCGCACACTTCCGACACTGCTCTCAACACCCCTCCGCTAAAGCAGACACCTTTCCAATCGCCACAGCCCTCCTCCTTCTTACATCCAGAGTCGGCGCGTCGCCAGTCGCAAACAACAAATCACATCTCTCAACATACCTTCCTTCAAGCTCAAGCTGCCCAGCATCAAGACTCCTTCGATCATACTTTCGGCCCAAGCTTACCAAGCTTAGCCGAAACAGAACCACAATCAGACAACTTTGGAAGTATCAACCCACAACTCCTCACGAACAACGACACAATGGGTCATTCCATGGACCTTGTTAACGACACCACCTATGATCCATTGGAGACATATCAAGATGCGCAACAACAACAACAACAACAACATCGTGGTTCCTTTCCCGGCTTCCAAGATGATATTGCTTCTTCCATGATCTCGAGCTCTCCCTTTCCCAATCAGACACTCCAGCAGCCGTATCAGCAACACTCTCGACATCCTTCTGCTTCAAGCATCCACTCCGCTTCATCGTACTATCTGAACAACAACATCAACGCTTACCCTACTCAGCAAGATCCTTATACTCCTACGAGCACATACACACAATCCGACAACAACGACTTTAACCAATACAACAACTTTCAGGAAATACAGCAACAACCGATAATGGACGATCACTCCGACTACGGTACTTCACAACATCCATCACCCTTTCTGAGTGGCTACTACACTCCCTCAGCAGGACCTTCGCCTGCTATGCTTCCGGTCCACGACCATCTCGACCTCAACTTCAACGACATCAGCTTAGCTGACAACGATGCACAGCAGCTGTTTGGAGGTAACCTGCATCAAGGCAATCAGCAATATGCTGCCTATAATGGTAACATGAACAGCAACTTCAACGATGGCACACTCTTCCCCAACAACACGGTTAGCATGGGCAACATGGGCCTTGGAATGGACATGAATATGGACACCATGCAGCCTATCGTTTACCAGCAAGAGGCGTTCCCGTCGTTTGTGCCACAGGAGAGCTTTGAATCAAACTTGAGTCCAAACGCGCTGTCACCACCTCCACCCATGATCTCTATTGATCCCGCTCCAATTCAAAGGCAGCCTACAATGCCTCCTAATCTGCCATTGGATACGAAACATCGGAGGAGTCTCTCTTCCGCAGCTTCTAATCGCAGCACTTCAAGAACCCGTCCTGGCAGATCTGCTTCACTCGCCATCCCTGGTGTACCTGTCGCACATCCCGGTGCTCAACGTCCAATTTCACGATCGCCGTCTCCCAGCCCTACGGGTAGTGGAATTGGCAAACGTCGCGCATCGACGACAACAAGCAAAGACATTGCGGTTCGAAGACTCAGCGATGTCTCTACCACGGATCTTAGCCCATCACGAGGACAGAAGAAGGGTTCCAATGGCAAAGGTCAAGTAAACCCTTCAAAGTTCCATTGCGATGAGTGCGAAAAATCCTTCACACGCGCCTATAACCTCCGCTCCCATCTACGCACACATACTGACGAAAGACCATTTGTCTGCACCACCTGCGGCAAGTCATTCGCTCGCCAACACGATCGGAAACGACATGAAGAGCTGCACTTGGGCAAGAAGCTGTTTATTTGCAAGGGTGAGCTCAAGGACGGCACTCCATGGGGCTGTAACAAGGAATTCGCTCGTGCGGACGCCCTTGGAAGACATTTTAAGAGTGAGCAAGGCAGACGCTGCGCCGAGCCGCTCTTGAACGAGCAAGGTGTACTAGACCCGGCTTCTGATCAACATCGCGGATTTGCAGAATCGTCTAATCTGTCGCAACAGCAGCAACAGCTGTTTGTGCCAACGATGAACGGTGCTGGACAGATGCCAGGTCCAATGACCATGAACATGCGACTTCCACCACTGCCTCCACAGTTGTTGCAGCAACTACCGGCATTAGCAGACTTGCAGTGGGATAGTGTCAACATGCCTGAACCAGGAGATGAAGATTACCTGAGCAACATGGAACTGTCAGAAAACGATGATTTGGATGAAGAGTTGTACCATGATGCTGCCAATGGTCTAGGCGTAACCGGACATGCTGAGAATGGCTTCGACATGATGTAAGCGCATGAATACTGGATGGGTTATGATTGATGAAGGATTCTTTTGGCGTCTGAATCTTAGGTCTGATTTTTTACGATTGATACGATGGATGAGGATAACAAGGATACATATAGACAACGAGGTGGTTGGGAATTAGTGCGATTTTCTACCTTGAGCTTACGAATGATATTGTGGCTTGTATGCCGGAACACGCGTCTACACTTGCTGCGGTGATTGATGTATCTGACATTGGGGGCAACCACCTGAGTCTTGGCAGGGTGTCAAACCATCCTGCCCTGTCCTGTGTCTCACCTCCAACGCTATACCGCAGACACAGCAGAGAGTACTTAAGAAAGTGCGCCTAAGAGTCATAAGCCTTTTGCTGTGGTAGCCAATTTCCGTGTGAGCCAAGTGTGATCTACGTGAGTGCCTTGGTAAGGTACATGTACACGTCTCAACGAGGCTGTGACGTGCCCAATGCAACCATGAAAGAACCATGAAGACACTTCCATCCACTTTGTCCTTCAAGTCAAACAACCCCAATCATCACATAATGGAAGCAGCAACACTCCAGAAACATTCCAAGACCTCACACTCCGCAGCGCCTCCCTAAGGCCTGTGATGACTTCTCTAAACGGAGATAACTCATGGCTTCTCTCATTCCCTCGTCCTGAAAAGGAACGTCTGTTCAGTAGCAAGCTTTACTATCACATCGTGTTTGAACCGTGGCTTGTTGGCCCCGTGAGCATCTTCTCATCGTGGTTGATTCACATCACACCGTGTCAGACTGCTGCTGTGCAAACCGTGGAAGCCATCGATGCGCTTATTGATGAGGTTGAAGCGGAGGGGATGAGAGCGATCGGCTTGGATTGTCAGTTGCTGTTGGGTAACAACACGAGGCCGAAGCTCGATGCTGTAAGCCCGGTACCATTCTTAAGGTCATAATCTAGATAATAGCTAAAGCGAATACTACATCCAAAAGATCTTGCTAGGTTTCCACTACGCCGACCACCTCCACTCCCCAACCCTCCGTCTCTTTCGACCCCAGCATCCCCATCATAGCCACTCCAGAAGCCATCGCCATCCTAAAACCCTGGAACTACTTCACTTCAATCCACAGCATACGCGACTTCCCTACCACAGCAACAACATGGCAGGATCCAGCGTTGCTCCCAGCGCTCCCTTGCCAAGTTGGCTCACACTGCTACGTCTGCCAGGCCACCACGAACTCAACTATATTACTGCGCTGATCTGATCACATCCATGTCCCACGAACAAAGAGGAAATTGTGCATGAAACTCTAATGCAATCACCTCACGGTATTTTGTTTCCGAATGCTTCGCTCGCTGCTTTTCTTGCCTTCGATCCGCCTACGACTAAATTGGCACTACTGCATGGATTGAAGGAAAGTCGCGCGTTGCGTCGTATGAATACACTTGGTGCGACGGCGGGTTTGAAGTTGTGGAGGGAGATGGGTGGGGCGAAGTATTGGGTTCTGTCGCATACTGCGCAGTTGGGGTATGCGGGTGTAATCATGAGAGTGCTTGGGGTGTACGATACGCCGAGGACTGTGGAGTGGGCTGTGGAGCAGGAGAAGGCGGAGTTGATGGAGGAGGAAGAGAAGGAAGGAGTCGAGGGGAAGAGAAGGCGGGAAGGAGTGCCGGAGGTCGTGGAGGTTGAGAATGGAGGACGGTTCGTTCTGGCATAGTGTCTGACGTACCATACAAAACACCTCCAATACTGTGTGGAGCGATTAAATTCGTTTTCTTCATTACACTAACATATTACCGCCAAATATCACCACCGCCACATCAAACGCTAGCCTTACTCAGGAAAATCACCCGGCATTTTAACATCCTCTCCAGCCTCTTCCGACGCACTAATAAAGCTATCATCCCTGCTATCAACATCCTGCTCATTAGGTTTGAAATTGCTCACAGCAGTCGTGGCACTATCGAGCGACACAGTTAATTCGTCAACGGGCGAGGTGACGTTGAGCTCGTTGCGCCATGATGAGAGACTGGGTATTCGAGATAATATGGCGTTGGTATGAGCTTCCCCGGCTCCGGCAAGCTCATCAAGGGACTTTGTTGTGTCAAGGTTGTGCTGCTCGGAGTTGGCATTGGGAGCGGGAGCCGTATCTCCTTCACCTTCGTGAGAAGAATGTAGTGGTGGAGGGATGACTGCGGACTGGACAATGCTGTCTTGTTCCGATTGAGCAGTGGTCTCAGGAGCCGAAGAAGCAGACGGCGCATCTGTGGTGGCGGCAGGAGTGGGGGGCGCCATACCCTTTGCCTGCATCTTTTCCCACGCATCCCGCCTTATCCGCTCATCTTTGCTTTTCCTCAGCCGTTCTGCCTCTTCAACACCACCACTCTTCTTCAACTTGCCCTCATCCACAAACTTGCCAAGCTCCTTTGTAAATGCACCTTCCTTCCTCTCTTCCAGCTCGCGTTGTCTGGCCTTCTCTGCACGTTCAATCGCTTCAAGTCGCGTTTCGTGATTCGGTTGTAACGCACGCACTTCACCCAAAACACCATCCTTTGCCTTTTCCGGGTCAATATTAGCGTTCGAGTCCACACTGACTGGTTTCAATAGCGTTCGAGAAGCAGATCTCGTGGGCGTTCCATTCTCGCCCTTATCCAAATTCTGCTGCTTCGTCGCCTCTTCCACCAGCGCAAACGTCTGGGCGGCCTTTTCCAAGTCGTCCTCTAGATCTGCAGCAAGCTCTTCTTGGATGTTGAGAGTCTTTTGGTCGTCGTAGACAACTTGCAGCTCGTTCCGCCAGATCTTTGTCCATATGGGCTTCTCGCGCTTGATGAATTCCTGGAGTTTTTTGAGCTCTGCCGTGGCAGTGGAGATGTCCCGGCTGACTGTTTCGAGCTGGCGCGGTAGAGGACGAACACCGCGAGTGACGACGTCTTTACGGAGGTCCTCAACAATATCTTGGAGGTCGTCGACGCGGTTGATGATTTTCTCGGAGTCGTCGCTAAGCTGCTTTTTGCCGCCGTCTACGTAGGCGCGGCCACTGTTTGTGTCGAAATTGGGTACAGCGGCTACTGCTGCAGCGGTCTTGATGTGCGCGGCTTTGTGCTTGAGAACTGTCATTGAGGACTCCATGTCGGAAACGAAACTACTGTAAGTCTGGCGCATGACCGCAAGATCGCGCCGTAGGCTTTGGACTTCTTCGAGCCGGCCCGAATTGCTCTGTGAGAGAGTTCCACTTGATTTCGTGGTCGTTGGCACTGCTGCTACACGTGCGATGTCCTTGGCGGATTCTTGTTGCGTTTCTGAGACACGTTGGAGTACGGATTGTTGATCTCCAAGCGTCGAACGTAGGCTTTCAATAAGCGTTTTTAGCCCGGTCATACCTTCGTCAACATGTCGTTTCATGTCATCTACAGCGTCTACATTGAGCGCTAGCACAGACTGGTCTTTGATGTCTGTCAAGTCTTCCAGCTCATATCGAACACCAGAAACAGGATCCTGAATGTAAATATCTGGAAGGTCAACACCATTGCTATGTGTGTTCCAATTGAATTTGTCTATGAAAGCAAGTTGCAGCCTGGGGATAGAGAGCTCTTCATATCCATCAGCCAAAACAACCTTTTTCACTTTCGTCTTGTATTGGAGAAAGAGCGTTAGAGACTTGCCGGTAGCTGGATCGATCGCAGCAGTGCTACTGGAAGTAGCTGCCTCCTTGCTATTGCTCTGAAATGCGGATGGAGTAAATTGATGAGATTGCGGAGTGCTTTCAGCAGTTGCCCCATTACCAATCACCTTATCGTGCTCGATATAGGAACTCCTTATTTTGTCTTCCGGCGTTTTCATCATTGGGCTGATTGTCGTATCTTGGTAGCCTTCACTAGCAGCGAAATTTGGTATATTGCTTATATGTAACGAGGGAGCGTCTGTCATTCTGTTTGTCCTTGAAGAGCCTCGACTAGGCGAACCACTATTCCCAAACCTAGTTGGTGAACCATTCATCGCTGGTGAATTTCGAGTCTTTACCGCGTTCATTATATCGCGAGTATCTCTCCCTCTATTCGGTATAGGTGAATGTTGAGCTGGAGGAATCATCGATATACCACTCCCAGTAGAGCCAAGGTGTTTTTGAATCTGATACGCCGAAAATCGTCGCGAAGCACGACGTTCAAGGTCACCACCACGTTGAAGCGCAGCCAATGCATCTTGCTGCTGTTGTGGTCGAGGACGAGGCGGGGTTTCTTCTGTAGGCGTTGATGGTCTTTGAGGATTATATGGTCCAGGTAGTACGGCAGAATTCGTGTATTGTGCTACCTCTTTACCTTGTGATACTGCGGTTGGCTGCGTTGGGACTGCGCGACTGGAACCAGCACGTTGAGGTGACATCCTCTCACTCACTCGGCTTGTAGAAGGTGGCATAGCAGGTGCTGACGACATCCTTGGTGGTAGGTCAGATCCAGTCTGATCATTGCTGTAGCTTTCCCGCGTAGATCGCATCGAGTTCGTTCGGCTACTCGACGAGCCCTCCACCACCGTATGACTGCTCGCCCCGCTTATAGGTCTATCAGACGCTGATACCACACTGCCCTCTCTTCTGTCGCGCTGTCTTTGCCTTTGCTGCTTCTTTTTCAACCCTTGCAATAGATTAACGATAATATCTCGTATCCTTGGCAGGTATTGCTCCAAGCTCGCCTGAGACGGTTCATTGCTTAATGTGTCCTCCAATATAGTGCGCAGTGAGTCAGGTACAGGTCCAAGGTCTGATGTATCTACACCAACCGAATTGAATGCTCTACACGCAATGTTGAACTCGTACCCTAGCCTCACATACACATCCGAGACGTTTACCTCTGTAGCCTCCCCTCTTGACCATGCTGTCAGTATTTCCAGTAATTGTTTTGTTGCGACCAACAGATGCGTTACACTCTTTTCGATGGTAGACGAAGTTGTTGGCTGGGAAGCCTGTGAACGATGCCCTGTTGACCGAGAACTAGAGCCAGAAGAGACCCGAGGGGCTCCTTCTTGATAAGACATTTCTCTTCTCGCAGGGTCACTTGCGCGCACTGCAGGCCGATTGTATGTAGTGCAAGAATTGAGGAATGAAGGCGCTATTCAGTTGAGCTATGATTAAAGGCTGGAGGTAGTAAAACACCTGAGTATACCTATGGCAGCGCAGCCTTGCCAGCCTCGATTCTTGTCATATGTCGACTACCAGGAGCTGCATATTACGCGTGACAAGCCTCGTCCTAAGTGCTATACTGGTGAGATGGAGGAGCGCCAGCGCTCTGTGTGAGATACGTTGTCTCGACCAGGAGTTTACAGGTTACGTGGAGGGTAGGAAGAGGGCGAGCTCAAAGAGTCAGCGGTGTCTCTAGATAATACTTTGACGAAGCAATGTTTACGATGTAGGTCTAACCCCCAAGCCCCTTTTCATGAAACGTGCATCTCATTGGCGTTACAGAGTACAAGACAACCCTCACCTTTGTCCATTCGCATCCTCGCTGCAGCTGGATCGTGTGTTGTCTCAGTCGTTGTCCTCTAGCGGTACAGAAGACGAGTCTGCGTCTACTGCCGGTCGACACATATTCTCTCCCTCGGTCGCCTCAGGCGTACTGGGCTATTTCCGCCCATCCTCAGTTCAATCTCCTTTGTTGAACGGGCAGTACCTGTTCGTGTCACACAATGTCTTCGACTGCACAGGCTAGGACGGCAGCCTCAAACATGTCCAACAACTCTGCTAAGCCACGGCCAACTGCTAACGGCGCCACTCCCCGCAACAAATCTGTCAATGAACCTCGATCGCCCATGCGCGACACAAATAGCTCATCAGACAAGCTGGCACATGATCGACTCCTTTTCCTCATTGCCAATATGGTGGGCAATGTTGTAACCATTACTGTCAAGACCGGTGAACAGTATATGGGTGTCCTGTCCGGGGCATCTCTACCAAATACCAATGCCGACGGTCCCTCCTTTGTCCTCAAGATGACCAGAAAGATTAGTGCTGCACCAGATCAGGCCAATGGTCAGCCTGAGAGTACAGGCGAGTACGTTGGATATGGAGGAGATCATGCCATGACATTTGGACAAAAAGACATCAGTGATGTTAGTGTATCTGAGCTGTCACTGGACAAGGTATCTGTCAAGTCTAACATGAATGGTATGAGAGACCATATGCTCAGGGTGTCGAAAAAACAGACTGACATCATGTAGGTACTGCAGCTGGCTTCAAGACCGATACGGACATTTCGGGAAATACGTCGACACGAGAAAGAGAATTACAAGCTTGGCAGCCTGCTGGAGGAGAGTCGAACGTGGAAATGTCCTTGAATGGCGGCGCGAATCGATCTTGGGATCAGTTCGAAACTAACGAGAGACTTTACGGTGTCAAGACTGATTATGACGAGCACTTCTATACTACCGCGATTGACCGCTCAGCTCCAAGCTACAGAGATCGTGCTGCGGCCGCGGACAGATTGGCTCGTGAGATCGAGGGTACAACCAGCTCAAACCCACATGTTGCAGAAGAACGCAACCAGAAACCTCAGGCTGGCGATTTATTGGACGAAGAAGACCGGTAGGAGTTCTCACTACTGTGTCAGAACTTGGATGCTGACAATAACGTAGATTCAGCGGCGTGAAACGTGACACTCCTGCACTAACCTCCGGTCAACCCAATAGATACCAGCCTCCAGCAAAGCGTGCACCTACTGGAGCGCCTACAACTGTCGGGGCTCCATTTGATCCCGCCATCATATCATCGCAGCTCGCTCGTCCAGACTCTGCCAAACCGGATAAACCTGCAGCAGAAGTGACCCAGAATGCCGATCAAGCACCAGCCTTGCCGAAAGCTACTTCCAATACCGTTAAGGAAACATCTGCTGTGTTGGCTGCGATCTCCCCAAAGGCAGACGCTGCTGCGCGTCAACCCGGCGCGATGCCAACCACAGCTGTTGCAACCCAGAATATTGCTCGTGATGTGGCCGATGCCTTCAAGTCGTTCACTGCACACGAGAAACTGAAGATGGCCACCAAGCAGACTGAATTAGCTACGAAGCAAAAGATGAGCGCTCAGAAAGAAAGAGACTACAAGCTTAACGACTTGAAAAAGTTTGCCAGCAGCTTCAAACTCAAGACTGCTGTGCCACAAGATATGCTTGGTATTCTAGCGAAGGACAAGACTAAACAGAATGAGATTATCGAAAAGTCAAAGCGCCAGCTAGAAGAGCAACGATCATCCCAACCCACCACTCCATCTGCCAGCGGCAAGGCCACTAGTAGCACTGTCTCAACCAA
>Ga0160427_10002285_pt1 | contig 11604 bp, 8 predicted proteins | sample SolpanmetagenomL_FD_108194 | JGI IMG/M metagenome (GOLD analysis project Ga0160427, IMG submission 108194) | Solar panel surface microbial communities from Lawrence Berkeley National Laboratory, California, USA - L | ecosystem: Engineered > Built environment > Solar panel > Unclassified ...
CTAATAGCTAGGATTAGACCACCGGCAGTTGTAATCATGTAGTCGTTAAGAGTATTGAATTCTCCGTCGATAAATAAGCTTCTATTGTTAGTCATGTAATCGGAAGCTCTAGAGTCGAGGACCTAATCAGCCTGAATTAACTTTGTTGAGATCGCTCGTAAGGCTGAAGGAGGGGATGACTCGAACTTTTCGACGTTAGGACTCAGGTTAAGAGCGACAGCACCGATGGTGGCAGCGTCAACTTTCTCTTCCTTCTTTTTATCCTTGTCTCTCTTATTCTTATTTCCTTTATCTCCTTTGTTAGCGTAGCCGTTAGGTGCCTTGTCGGGGTGTTGCTTCCAGCAGTTCGAGTTGGTGTGCTTCTTGGTGTAGTTGGTGTGAATGTGATAGAGGTCCTTTAGTCCTTTTCCAACTCTACTAGATGTATCCTTGCTCTTATCATTGTTGTCGTGGGCGGCATTGGCGACTTTATCGTGTCCAGTACCGGCGCTAGCGCCGTGATAATATTTGTGATTTTTGATAACTTGCCATTCTTCGATGGCGTTAGAGACGAGAGTCTCGAGAGTGATAGTAACGTCGAGGAGAGGTGCAGCAGCACGGTCTCGAATCGCTTGACGTTTAGCTAGAGAGAAGGGTGCATAGGCTGACATGTTAATACTAGAGAGGAAATTAATCATGGCAAGATTAGGTGAGATGACTTCACTAAGAGTACCTATTTTACGGATGAGATCTTCGTAAGTCCTAGCGTAAGTCTCCATGTTCCCGTTATACTTTAAAAGCTTGTAGGTTTGGAGCTTGTCTTAGACATCGAAGATTAAGGTAACACCTTAAGATTTAAAGCGTTTAAGATAAGTCTACATCGCTGCTGAGTTAGGCAGTGACGTGAGAGATTACTAAAGAGATGAGCTATAAGAAAGAATGATGAGCTCAGCGGCCTTAGCATCGCGTTGTTCCTAAGTCACGTAGGCTAGGTTTTCAATTAACGGAGCTTGAGGTTAGACAGCAAGGGCACCACCTACGGTTTGTCCTAGAGGTACGATGGGACTAATCTAATTAGGATCTGCAATCAGGACAGCTGGAGCGGGGACGGTACCGTTCATAACTGTCTAGATAGCTTTTGATTTAGCCATGACTTGGACGACTCTAGACTAGGTAGGATAGTTAGAAGTGCCTTTTAGAGTGTCGATTTTAGCTAACCATCCTAACGAAGAGGTTGTAGTCTCCATCGTTAAGGCTATAGATGGTAAGCTGAAGAGAGTCGACTTGTATTTAATAAAGAGACTCTTTTGTTATGCAAAAGAGTAAAAGATGAAGCTTTGTCGCGTCGTTCACAATGTTTGTTTTATGCGACGAGAGCAACTAAGCAGTGGTTGAGGTGTATCTTAGCGACGAGAAGTCGTATTGACATAAGAGTGGGTGCGGCACGCTCGTCTTAAGGCGCTTATCTAGAAACTATCAGCTGAGTTCATATCAGACAGAGAGTGCAGAAGATATTGATGTTTGTGACTTTTAATGGTCGAACAAAGGGAAGAATTGGGTGACTAGAACAACAAATGGTTAGAAATCAAGATGTGATAGCGTAAAAGAAACCCTAAGCGATAACCGGGCTCATAACCTATCAAGATATCATAAAATGATAATAGAATGTGCAAAAGTAGCAGTTTTGCTTGTGCATGTAGAAGATTGTTGTTGTTATTATAACTATCTATAGTGATGAGAGAACTCATATGGAGTTCTATTACTAATCATAAAGGGTTCAACGTCGAAGCACGTGCAATAGACTGTACCATTGTACTTCAACAGTAGTCTCGTTAGTAATAAGCTGTTCTGTTGCACCCTCTTCTAGGCCCGGAGTTTTAGCGTTGCGAATAGCGTTTGCGAGAGACCTTATGACACGTCTTAATAGTAGAGGAATGACTAGTGCCGTAGCGCGAGATTTAAGACGGTGTATCTTTACATAGTAAGGGGTTCTAGTGATAGTATTAATGCGTTTATCTTAATATCCTTAAGGAAATTATTAATGTCCTAGAGGTTCCTGCCGTCGAACGGCTCGATTAGGATAAGAGTTACTATAGCGTAAAATTATGATGAGAGGTAGGAGGTGTAGCTAGATGTACTATTACTACGGTGCTGCTAATAGGTTCTAGGTAAGGCAGCCTAGCGGCTAGATAAAAGATCGCCTAATATGTTAAGAATTGAGTCTAACTCTCCGGATGAAGTGTCTTGTCCGGTAAGTATAGTCGAGGATTGTATTAGGGGTAATAGAGAGAGAGGAGAATCAAAGCGCTAAGTAAGTTATTATAGTAATGCTAACTAGTCCGAGTCTAGAGTCAGCTGTTCTAGTAATCTAACTTACGGATCCGTAATTATAAGTAGTGAATCTAGTGTGAAGGCAGGATAATTATTAATAGTTATAGTTAATAGTTCGTTCAAATCGGGTGTATTAGAGGTGTATAGGAGACCACTAGCTTTAGATCTATTTAAGATCGGGTGTGGTTCACTATGAAAAACAGTAGTGACTTAGTGCGTGCTAGAGCGAAGGCAGGCAAAGTAGACATAAAATAAAAGAAGATAAATGATATTAAAAGGTATCTATATAAATAGGTTAAGGTGGCTCGAATTTAAAAGCTATAAAAGAAGGAAAGAGTAAAGACTATATAGAAATCTAATGACATAACCTATTAGTTATGTCCTGAGTCCCAATCATCTTTAGTACCTAGTATATATTAAAATGTACCTATCTCCTATCCTAAAGTCCTACTCTACATTATCGTTATGCCTATTTACCTATAACACCTTACTCCTCCTCTTTAATCTCCTTTAGAAGACCGTCCTAAAAGATAGACTTATACTTCCTCCTAAAAGCGTTCTTATAAGCCTAAGCCTCTACCCTCTTATCCACAATAACATTAGGAGCAATTAGCTTAAAAGCACCTAACCTAGCCACAAACATCTACACATTCAGAGACATTAACGTAACGCGAGCCTGCTGCTGAGCTAGTAAGCTAGTATTACCTAACATATCCTTATCGTTAGCTATTGCTTAAGCGTTGACGTTAAGCATCTTATTAAGGCACGCACTATACTTTACTATCCTAGTAATAAGACCTATAAAGACCTCATCATCTGCCTTAGACATGGTATTAGTATAGATCTTAGAGAAGCGAGAGATCACCGTACTAGAAGGGGTAGTACCCTTTAGCTACTTCTTCTTAATCTTCACTAGAACAGACATAGCTATATTGCGGAAAGTAAGGACTATATTCGCAGCGCGACGGAAGCGTAGGACCGTAATGTTAGTAAAATGATATCGACGGGAGAAGGGAATTAAGGATAAGGAAACTTACCTCTTTATACCCCTTCTTACTAGTGTAACACGAAGTACAAGCCCTAATAGTTCTAACCTTATATAAATCGCGAAAGAAAGCGGCAGCATTACTCTTAGACTTATTAGAGAAGATAATAGTACTAGGCTCTAAATCCTCCCTTAACTTATTAAAGTTCGTGCTATACATTAGTAACGGTAATAATATCTAACTCTTCCGTACTCTTTAGATTATCTAAACGCTTCTATACTTCAGCTACCTCTTTCTTGCGATTAGCGATCGTCTTGTTCTTCTGCTTAGTAATAGGGTGAAAGCTGTTACTAGGCAGAACGACTCTATATAGAGTACGGAGACAAGGTTAGTAGAGAGGAGATAATAAAGGAGGTTAACTAGCTAGATGCTTAGGAATGACGGCATCGGCAGTACGCTACCTTAAAGGTTAGTAAACGGAGCGTGGACGGAGAGTAACCGCACCTACTAAGAGAGCACTAGAAGAGACACTAAAGGCAGCTAACTAATCTCTCTTATTCCTAGGAGTAAGCTAAGTAGGAGGCAAGAGACCTTTAGTCCTAGAAACGGCTAAGAAGGGCCCTAGGCCGCACTACTAGAGGACATGTTAAAGGACGTGTTAATAAAGAGAGAAGCTAGAGACTAGAAGAAGTAGTTATAAGAAAGGAAGATAGATGAAGTTAAAGTAATAAGTAGTAAAGTAGAGAGGCGAAGGGAAGCCTATTTAAATAGGGTACTATACGTGTAAGTATATAATCACTTAGCTAAAGTAGTTATAAACATGCGCTCTTTCCTTATTTTTCCCCACAAAGGGTTTTGCGAGGTTTTACCGAGGTATAAAGTTAGGTTTAGATAGCGCTGCGTAGCTCTAATAGGGACGCCGCCGCAGCTATTACGGTCTATTTCTAATTCGGGACGAATCACAGGAAAGGGGGGATGCAAGGTAATACATAGACCTAGTAAGTTCTTAGTATAAGGCCTAGGCCAGCACCGAGGACGGTCCGTAGGAGGACCCTCTAGGGTCCGTAGCCCTACCGTATAGAATAAAAGGTAAGACAGCCTGCCTCCCCTCTTAGAGGCATCGATTAGCTTAACTACTAATTGACACTATACCCTTCTATATACTCCCTATCGTACCAACCCTTATAGGAGGGGCCGTAGGTTGCTAATTAGCGCTCTAACTATCCCTAAATGCCTAAGATTTAGTAAAGAGAATACTGAATCCCTAATTAGAACAATCCCGCACTATATAACTAAAGCGTTATAAAATAATAGACATTTTTACAAGGGTAGAAAGACTATACTATATAACACGAATAACTTTCACCATGTCTACACTAAGCCTAAGTGATTCTATAGAGACGATGATCCTTAATAAACTTTTACTATTGTTAAATTAACCGTAGATTCGTGCCTAATTAGCGCTTAGAGTCTTTAAATAATATATCTATACGACCTACTTAGCAGTCTCCTACGGGATACGGTATAATTTAACTAACTAGTTTCTTGTAGTGTCTATATAATCTTATGCACCTCTATAAGAATCTATAAATATTATAGTCTTCGGGATATTCTTGGATTTAGCGGGAGAATTAGTAGAACTAGTTTTGTCGTAGCTAGGAAGAGTAGGGTGTATAGTATAATATAAAGATACAAATAAGCGAAGCTACTTAAATGGAATCCTTTGCATAATATACTAAATTAAAGTACGATCGATAGAACCTTGTATGAATTTATAATTTATGAATCCTGCCCGAGGTAATATATCTTTAATAATTCCTTAATCGAGCGTTATAGAGCAGCCGAAGAGGGCGTAGCTGTTTATAGTACGAGCCTAGAAAAGATTAAGCTGTATAAATATAGGACGAAAGTTATCACCCTACTACGAGATAAGATGCACTTCGTTAATAACGATTGCTATAAGGTGCTTATTAAAAGCATGATCCTATAGGATTGTTTAGAATACCTTACCTATAGCGATCTCGGGCGATATAAGTATATGTGTATACTTACCTACCGTAATCTCTTTTAATAGGCTAGGTGTGCGTACGTTACTAGCATAGAGAAAGATGGCTTTTAGAGTACACTTTAGAATGAAGTTGATCTTAATCTCTTATTCCTTTCCAAGTCTTTCTAACGGTACAATCATAATAACCATCCCCTTTAGAACGAGGAGGGGAAGTACTTGTATTAGTAGGCTTTTACTATAGCTAGTACGTACCGTAAGTAGAAGATCCTGCACTTTATGCATCTACGGTAATTTCTTTTTTTAGAGGTATTACGTTAAGAGATATTGTAGTGTTTCAAGCTATAGCTTCTTTAGACTGAATGTAGTAATAACTGTTGAATTGCGAGGTTATTTGAAGCTACTTTATACATATAAAGGTCGATTGATTAACTAACTAATACTAAGCGTGCGACTTGGTATGAGGTGAGGTTGAACCACTAGGGTTAGGTCTGACGATAAGCAACTCTTGGCGTTACAGACCTCTGGACCCTGAACAACTCTTAGCGTTGCCACTTAGACTTCACCTGAATTCAACACGCCCTCTTAAGAGGTAACAATAACGCAGCAAGGCTATATACGCTATTCTAAGACGGTGGAATTCCAGTGATACGTACCGATAACAAGGTATGCAAGTTTAAACCTAAACGGGCCATAAACGGTTGAGATATGAGTAGGATGCACTAACAACAAATTTTATATACGTCAGTACGAAAAATCCTTTTAAGCACAATAATAAAAGTAAAGTATACTTCTCTTAGTTGTTAGTGACCGTGTGGAGCCACTCCTGATGTTTTACCGGTGATAGCGGCTTTATGAGGCCGTCGGCGGCCATTTCCGCAGTTAGATAGTAGAAGAGAATGACGGTACCGTTAGCAACCTACTCTCGGACCTAGTAGTAGCGGATACGGATGTGCTTAGATCGTTTATAGAACTCGGGATTCTCCGTAAGGACGATCGCAGACTAGTTATCTTCGTAAAGGCGCATAGGCGCAAGGTCGGTACCTGTATACTTAATCTCTATTAGCAACGATTAGATCTAGAGGATATCTTTAATTGCGTTGGTAAGAGCGTAATACTCAGCTTCGCAAGAGGATAGAGCTACAGTTAATTAGAGTCCAGATCTCCAGGAAATGGGGGTACCGTTAGCAAGGATAATATAGCTAGCGGTTAAACGAGAGGAGCTGATATCACTACCCTAGTCGGAGTCGCTGTAAGTAGTAAGATTAAGTTCCTATTATGTAATAGAAACGGTAGTCTTAGCCTTAGGCCTAAATTTAAATGTAAGAGGTTTGTCACTGGTTCCACGCAAGTAGCGTAGAACCTCTTTAGCAGCTCTAGAATGTTTGACAGTAGGATTTACAAGGTGACGTGAGAGAACGGACATGGCGTAGCTAATATCCTAGCGAGTTTGAACAAACGCGTGCATTAAAGAGCCAATTTCACTACGGTAAATCTTTTGAACAGTAAGATCCACCGTACCGTCGTGCGGTAAGAGGCCATGCGGACGTCGCATAGGAGTTGAGCAAGGGGTGGAGTCGTTCAGGTAGAACCTATTGAGTATCTTCTCGATATATCCCTTTTAAGACAAGGTAATCGTACGATTCTCGCGGTCGCGAGTAATCTCTAGGGCGAGAAAGTGGCCAGCTTTACCTAGTGTTATCAGGATAAAACTTGTAAGAGGAGAGATCAGGATTGGAAAGCATTTGGTGGGCTAGCGAAGGGCCTTTGAAGATAAATGTAAGTTCAACAAGTAAGCGCCTACCGACAGGTCGCACAGTTGTGCGACAAGCGAATCAGGATCAGCGCTACTCTTGCTGTATGAGCAAGCGCCGCAATCTCCGTCAAGCCGACCTCGTCAATGCTGAGTCGGCTGAGAGCGCTGAAAAGACCCAATGAAATTGCGAAGCTCTTGTTTCGGGTCGTTGGCTGTGTCAAACTGTGCGTCGATGTGCATCAAGACAAACAGACGTTCTTGGTGGATAGTACAACGAAGTACGAGACCAGTCCGGATGTGGCAATATCGCTCGCTTTGTGGCACAGTACAACACGTCGGCATTATTGCTGCCCTGCGTCTTCCTTGAACATCCTATAGTTCAACTCGATGATTCCGCAGTCATGTAAGCTATGCTTCACGCGCAAATCGTTGGACGTATCTCATCTTCATCAGTCCCCAAGCTTCATCGACTTTGTGACCCAAAAGTATAGAGGAGAACACAGTGACCCAATCATGTCGGAAAGTTTTGTCTTCACAATCTTACCGACCAGATCTCTGGCTTCCACTTAGTCTTTGAAGAGGAAGCATTCGACGATATCATGCACGACATATTCCGTTTCGATTATGAACATTTCGATTTCTATTGCGCTCTTGTCATGGAGGATTGCTTTGCGCAAAACCTGCGCGAGCTTCAATAATCGTGCTTGAAGTCACCTTGCAGGATTGGGCTGGTTAAAGTACTTTGATGGCCACTTTGAATGTGTAACGACCGTGCCAACAGTGGATCCGATAGTGCTGTGGCTGATATAGGGCTTGCTGGCACGCTGATTGAACTTGCAATATGGAACTGGAGCGGAGAGTGCAAAACACTTGGTTCTCGAGAATACAGATGCCCTGTATGGACGGCGATCCCTCATCACCGTCGCTACATTGATCGAAAAGGCGAACGCAAGTTGAGAGAGACTTCCTCTGCTGGTGGATGAACCCAGCTCCCACAATCCTGATTGGACAGGAGGATGCGTCGAGCTTGTACACATCCATGGGTGACATCTACGTGCCTAAGCAAGAGAAGAAGGCAGATAAGCCATGCTGTATGCCACTTGGCAACCCAGTCTTTCTGCCGACGAACAGTGTATAGTGTTGTGTAATTAGTGACGTGGTCTGGGCACGACTGCTGCCGATCGACCAGTCATCGAAATGGTTGTTTGAGGCATATGAGTTTCTGCTTGTGTATAGAGTGAAGACGAATGTCCGTCACGTCTAATTTTCATGAATGTTAAATGCGCCCAGCTATTGTCACAAGAGCTCATGAAGTCAGCTGAAATGGAAATCAAACTGCTTCATTCTTCCGTCTACCAATGTGCAGTGCCTTGTATTCTAGGCCGACTGGGAACCTCGTCTAGCCTTCCATAGCCCGGATGACCAATCAGTATACTATCGTCATGTCAATAAAAATTCGCAGTGCAGACACAATCAACCTACCAGTCCAGTCATAACCATTGCCCTTGCTTAGCCCACTCTTCCACGCCTCTCTTCCTTGCACTCTTGCCCTCCAAGCCTTTACTTTCGGATACTTGTCCTCGTCCAACATCCTTCTTTGGAAGCACTGATTCATCGGGAACTCCATGGCAAAGTCCGGTCTCGATATATTATCACCTAGAAAGAATTTCCTACCTTCCAAAGCATCCTCTGCAAACTGCATACTCTGCTCTAACCTCGGCTTGAAGCCCATCTCTATACCTCTGAACATAAGCGATAGCAACGGCCTCATGAACCAGGGCGATAACTTCGGGATGAGTTGTAGGATGAACACAAACTGTATCATGAATCCGAGACTTGAGGAAGCATAGCTGGTCAACTCATCATCACGCAACCAGTCGTCTTGCTCTGTCCTATCATCTACATGGCTGTTGTACATGCGGTTGCCGCCGCCAAAGCGTCCTTCTGTATCATAAGTCTTGAGTAAATAGGTGATGATTGTGGTGCTTTCGACCAAGGTACGACCATTTTCCAGAACGAGAGCCGGAGCTTTGCCAGTGGGGGAGACAGCCTTAAGGGACTCTGGTGCTACTTTCTGACTGGTGCGGAAGTGGTGGAAGAGTTTGTAGGTGAATGTCGGGTAAGCGAGGCTAAGCTCTTCAAGCAGCCAGAGGATGCGTTGAGATTGGGAGTGCTGGCAGAGATGTTAGCAATCAAGCTGTGTAGCTGTGCTATAGCAAGATTTACGTCTAGATGATGGAGGGTTACTTCAGCGGACATGATGATGATAGTGTCAAAGTGATGACTGCAATACAAGATGGCAGGATGTCGTACATCTGAAACATGCTTTTGTGGTGACGACATTTTATAGTGGAGCCAATGGCAACCTGAAACGTGGATGACACACAGGTCAGCATCTTACCTGACGAAAAGTCATGGCAATGTTGGTGTTGTGGCATGCTCTCAAGTTGGATTCGGCCTAACTATATCCTATAGAGAGACACCAACATCTTTACATGGCTACTCACTATGAGGCAGGTACTGCTGCCAATGTGTTTGGGACGCTTGGAGCCGTATGCTGGTCAGTGCAGGTGAGAGAAAACAAAGCTTCCCATCTATGTTCATTGAATTATGCAAGACCAAAAAGCATTGTTATCATACATGCATTCCCTCACGTCTTCCTGTTCTCCCTTCTTGACTACCTGACCAACCGCAACCATTGCAACAGCTACTTCCCCAGATCGTACTCAACTTCCGCCGCCGCTCCACCACTGGTCTAAAACCAAGTTTCATGCTCCTCTGGGCTAGTGCCGGTTGTCCCCTCGCAGTTTACAATATTGTCCACAAGTTCAATATTGCCTTGATAGTGCAGCCTCAGATCTTGACTGGGCTAAGTTTGATCACCTGGAGTCAGTGCTGTGTATATGGCGAGGTAAGTTTGCGTCGTCAACCGTGCAAATTCGTGGTGGGCATGTGTTCCTGAGCTAAGAAATCTCAAGCGAAAATGGACCATTGGTCGACTCCTCCTCACTCTCATCCCAATCGTCCTTGTCTTCGCTTCAGTACAAACAGCACTTATCCTATCCTGTCGTATTGGGCTATCCCGCCACGTAGTGTGGCCAACAACGCTGTTTGGCGTACTAGGTGGTGTCCTGCTGTGTGCAGGTGTAGGCTGCGAGTACTTTGAGATTTGGAAAACTGGTGGGGTGGAAGGCATCTCGTTCCTATTTTGTGGGATTGATGCAGCGGGTGATCTGTTCAGCGCGCTAAGTGTTTGTAAGTCTTTCTAGTTGCTGATATCTTCTACTATTTTAACGATGAAGACATGCTAACAAGAATAATAGTATTCCAAAGGCCGCATGACTATGTCGCGCTAGGTGTTTATGTGGCTGAGTTTGCTTTCTGGCTGGGTATCTTCGTATGTGGTGTATACTATCGTCTATTTCCTTGGATATGCAGCAAACCCAGTACGATTTGGCGATTCTGGCCAACGATCACGAGCAATGCGACAACAGCTAGCTGTACTTCAGCCACTAACAATGGCGCAGAACCAGACATGGAAAGGAGCGCAGTCCATGTAGTCGCCATGGAGCTGGAGGTGGAGCCAAGATCAATGTCAGTGTTTAGAACAGCATCAGGCAGGACATCGGGAAGTATCAGGCAGAGATCAAATGTGTACCAAATTGCAGGTCGAGCAGGAGAGTCTGCGTGAGCAGGATGTTGACGGAATAAAGGACTATTGATAGCGTCCTCATGTTGTTCGAGCACTATGAAGTAGACGTTGGTAATCTACGGCCACGTCCGGGCTCTTTGGCATCTGCGCGTCAGCACATCTCCTCCGCTAACGGCCATCTTCCGCCTTCTATGTTGAGACTTCTGGCATTGCGCCATCTCCACTAGCAGGACTGATTGTCGCCGCAGTCTCTGGCGGCGGCATCATCTCATGCTCTCTCTTCTTCATGCTCCTGAATTGCGGCGCATTCTCAGCCAACCTCCTGACCGGCTCGACCCATATCTTCCTTGTGCTGATATAAACATCTGAAATCCTCACCTCCCACACCTCACCTTCTTTCGGCCACAACCCATCCTCTGAACCTGGCTTGTTGGTCACATCAACGCTGAGCTCGAGCTCAAACATCCAACTCTTAAAGCTGGGAACCACAAGATGCGGTCCAATTTCAGCTGTGAAAACAGGAGGAAGTATTGCTTCTTGCAAGTAGTGGGCACGAGCCAAGGCAGATATCTTCCAATGTGCAGTATTAGCACTGGCGTACCATCTCTGGGTCATTCCACGAGTCACACATAGGCGTATTAGCCGATCGAGTTGTGTGCGTGTATAAGGCAAGAAAGGCGCACTATCGTTGTTTTCCGTTGTCTGAGTCAATGTGTCTGTCGATGCTGAGTGTTCTGCGTTGGTACTAAGCTCATGTGGAAATGCAGGAATAAAGCCTTGTTGCTGGCGTCGATGCTCCTCTCTCAGTGCAGCGTCAATTTGCCACATGTTTACTAGATCAAAGTGCCGACGGAGGGGAGAAGTGAAACGGGCATACTCAGGTAATCCTATGAAG
>Ga0160427_10002287_pt1 | contig 11598 bp, 5 predicted proteins | sample SolpanmetagenomL_FD_108194 | JGI IMG/M metagenome (GOLD analysis project Ga0160427, IMG submission 108194) | Solar panel surface microbial communities from Lawrence Berkeley National Laboratory, California, USA - L | ecosystem: Engineered > Built environment > Solar panel > Unclassified ...
ATGAACCAATCAGTGTATACACCAAACAATCATGCTATCCAACCATATACAATACCACCCCCTCCACCACCTCTCATGGGACGCAGAGCACCAGCACCTCCACAATTGTATCAGATACCCTCACACATGTTTGTACAGGCCCCAATGCCTAGTCCTCGAAATATATTTACTCCTCAGAGTCCTTTGACTACAACATTTCAAACACAACCGCTATCTCCATACACTCCAGCCATGAGTCCTCAGTCAATTTACTCAAACCCTCCTCCTAGTATAATGGGCGGTATGTCACCTTCAGGTGCAGCACCACTTAACGCTTACTTTCCTCCCACTGGACCATCATCACCAAATCCGCAAGCAAACCAGTCACCCATATCGCCTAAACACAGTCACAGTACGTCATTCAACCATGTTCGACAGAATTCACTTGTCCATGAGCCTTCAAATATTCTTGTAGAGTTGCCAGCAGACGTACCGGTTTCGACACCAGCTCCAGTTTCTACGTCAGCAAAAACGGATATCACTGGTTCTCTCAGAGATGCGGTCTTTGAAGATCCAGAGGATGATTTTAAAATGGAAAGAGTTCCAACAGGACTTGGTGGTAATATACCAATCAATTCTGCTATACCTATCAAACAGCAAAACAGTAGAAGTATGTCAAAGATGTTCCGCAAATTGAGGTAGAAAAGGGTTATATCTGTGATATGTTTTCGATGGGTCATAGGCGTCATTATAGGAGTTTAGTAATTTTTGGATTGAATCGGTTGACATGAAGTGCACATCTCATAGCTGAAATTAATCGCTCTTTGATACCATACCTTTACACACAACTCAACATTCGAGTCTATATCGATTGCCACATTTAATTCGTGGATCGTGATATGTTAATCCACTGTAGTTTGCATATGTGATACGAGAAAGATTAGATGTCTTTTTTGTAATTCTTTGATTAGTGTTTGTATATCATACACAGACAATGTCATGATAACATATTCGCAGTGTGTTATATCCCAGACATTTAAACGTCACACCTCAACACTAAAATTTGGTCATCTTGCAAATCTGATGCTCAGTCTTTCCACCACCCTCAGCAGCTGCATGACACTCGCCGATTCGACAATCGACAGCTAGTCCCAAAATCTCACGTCAAGCGTCGAATTTATCTGCCATACAATTGTTCTTGTCCAATAATAGAAAACCAGGTTATGCTGTGCCGATCTACGAATCGCAATATACTTCAAAAAATTTCTGGAAGACTCATCTATAACACCACTACCACCTACAAAAACTTCTACAACTTCACCTCAATGGCATCATCTACCACAAAGGATCAAAGGACTTATGGCGTAGGAAGACCTCCACTCTCATTGTTTACTTACACAACGTCCCCCTGCATTGCTGACATTGTCTCTGCTAGCCATACAGGATGCTATCACTGCTCTCAATTCTCTGCAGACCAATTTTGCGGTCCTCGAAGCGATCCGAAAAAATGTTCCCGATATGAACGCCAGAGCTATGCCAGAAACCATTGAATGGTTCAATCGAATTGGTTACAAAGTGAGTTTTTTCAGCATCAACATACCATTGGTTAAAAATGTCAAAAATGCGAAAGAAATACACGCAAAAGAGGTTCTTTTGTTCTTCATGACAGCACATTAAGTTCTTAGCCAGCAGATTTTGATAAACTGAACATTATACATGTCGCTGGTACAAAAGGTAAAGGCTCGACATGTGCCTTTGCATCGTCCATATTGAAGCAATATTGCGACTCGGAAGGTCATACTTTCCCACGAAAGACTGGCTTGTATACATCACCACATCTCAAGTCTGTTCGGGAACGTATACGAATCAACAACAAGCCTATATCAGAAGCCTTGTTTGCGAAATACTTTTTTCAAGTATTTGATCGTGTGCAAGTTGCTATGGCCGAGGGGAAGCTCGCACCTGAACAAAAGCCAGCTTACTTTCGGTTTTTGACAATGGTAGCGTTACACGTGTACCTACAAGAAGGAGTTGATACAGTCATACTTGAGGTTGGGGTCGGTGGAGAATATGATTCGACAAACATCATAGAAAAGCCCACAGTTACCGGCGTCACTAGTCTGGGAATAGATCATGTCGCAATTCTTGGTGACACAATCGAGAAGATTGCATGGCAAAAGGCTGGGATTTTCAAAAAGGGAGCAAAGGCGTTTACTGTTCAACAAAAAGAAGGAGCTATGCAAGTGCTTTTAGATAGAGCCAAGGAGAGAGAGACGACTCTTGAATTAGTTGAGATCAATCCTGAGGTCGCCAAGTTGAAGCTTGGACTAGCAGGATCGTTTCAACAATCGAACGCTTCTCTTGCGGTAGCCCTGGTTGCTGATCATCTACAGAAGCTTGGCATAAATGTTTCATCAAAACCTCTCCCGGATTTGTTCACCAAAGGACTCGAGCAGGCAACCTGGCCAGGTCGTTGTCAGATTATCAGAGAGAAAAATGTAGAATGGTGTATTGATGGCGCGCACACTAAGGAAAGTGTTGAAGTTGCTGCTCAATGGTTTGCGAGTGTATTGAAAGAGTATGTATATCGTGACAACGATTTCATCACTTTTTAATTCTAACATGTAGATGTTAATACAGGAATGTTCAAAACCGTGTTCTCTACTTCAATCAACAAACAAGGGACGCACCGGCTTTAGTCCTTTATCTCAAACAAGTACTCTCCGAGCAGATGAATACGGGTAAGATGTTCGACCACGTTATTTTCTCATCAAACACGACGTACAAAGACACAGGTGCCAAAGCAGGTAATCATTCATTATATTCCCCAGATTTCGACTTCGTGAAACTGATACAATAAACAAATAGATCTGATGAGCGCTATGAATGATGCTAAAGCAGTATCGGAAATGACTGTTCAAAAAGGACTGGCTACGGCATGGCAGTCTGTTGATTCTCAGGCCAAGGTTCATGTTATTAGTACAATTGAGGAGTCTGTAGATTTCATGAGAAATCTGCAAGGTTCAACGCAAGTCCTTGTCACTGGATCTTTACATCTTGTAGGAGGATTTCTTGATGTTGTGGAAGATGATGAAGATGAGTAGGGATTTTCATCTGTGTGGACAAAAGCTATATGCAAAACTAGAAGTATGGGTCTTCAACAAGGTTTAGAAGGGGTTGGTTGTCGTTGATATTTCTATAAGGATTCTTGAAAAACATGTAGACTAATAAAATAAATAGATAACTAGTTCAAATGCATTCTCACTGAACTCGCATGATTGTATCAATACTTAAGTGCTAAGTACCTATTTGAATCAGATAGAGCGTTGATCCAAAACTACGACTGCAAATTTTGTACTTCCTTATCTCCGTTAATGAATATATATCGTGGGCTGCTTTTAGACTATTTAGCTCCCAATATATAATTCTCACTTAATTGATAACCCATAGATGATGTGCAGGTAACACAGAACAGCGTTAATCGCAAAATTTGATGTACGTATCATCTAGGCTCTTCCTTTACATGACACAAAACTTGCATAGTGCACTAACTTGTTTCTCTGCGTCCTGATAGAAATCGCTCAACATGGTAGCTGTGGGGAAGAGGTGATGTCCAGTATGTCACATGCTTATTCGTATAGTGCAGAACGACCAGGCCAAAAAGAATCCATCCTCGAAATTCTCGAATATAAAGTTCGCTGGTCACCACAGTATAATCACCGGTTGTTCTTTGCCCCTTTGGCTACCTTGGCGGATGGCTGAAAAGATGATGAAAGATGTGGAGGAGAAGCTTCTCGAACGTATTGATGCTGTGTTGAAAACGGTTCGGCACGCTATAAATACGTCTAAAATTCACAAATCTCTTTCACCTGACTCCAATGAGCGCACAGAATTTGAAGATGCGTTGAGAAACTTCAACCGGTAGTAGGTCATATGGCCACAACTGATGTAATGCCAAAACATAAATTAAAAAGTGAACGACTGACACTGCTGTTCATACTGTTACTGATACTACCATTAAACAACCGCGGTATCAATAGTATAGTAGTAGTATCAATAGTAGTATCAACAGCAATATTAATAGTAGATAAGCAGTGGTATCAGTAGTAGGAATTTCATATCAGCAGTTCACTTTTCAATTTATGTTTTGGTATTATTTTAGTTGTAGCTGTATGGCCTACCGTATTCATTTGGTTAATGTTGGCGAATATATATAGAATGGGATCCTGCTACAAGTAAGAAAAAACATAAATCATTGTCATAACAAACCCCAATCCTCGAGCACTTCACTAATTAGTGATGATCATAATATTAGATCTTTGGCACACTTAATTTCTTAAAGCTACTCAAGCTTTGTATGTCGCCGCCATAAACCTTTTACACTCGAGTAGACAAAGAAACATGTTTTATAGCGATCACGGAGCACACAAGTATTATTTTTTGTGCTCTCATCGGATGCTATGCTATACAGTTACTAAGAGTAGTATAGAGGATACGATAAGTATACTCGCCCGTCTCACAGATGACCAGCTATACAATGCAGATACATGTCGATCGTGGGGTAATTGTAGACTGGGGTTTCCACGATTATATACCCAACGATCGACATACATTTGCATTGCATAGTTGATCATCTGTGAGACGGGCGAGTATGAATCAGGACTTGAGATCTCAGACAATGTGTGTGTATGTGTCAAATCGTAATAAGAGTACAATTCTCTACGTCCATCTGAGCTAATCTAGCAACGTTGTTGATATCAAATATCTGTAACGTGAAATTTTTTGATCACCAAGTTTAATTGGTTCTGCGTTGACTTCTTTTTTGTATTCTTCCGTGTTATTTAGTTTGAATTTCGTGCTGTGCAAGTTGTACTGCTTTTTTACATTTCTTTTTGAATGATTCAGAGAGTAGTGAAATTGTAAGTAGAGCTAGAACCCAAGCGATGAAGTTTTTTTATATTGGGAATTACTTAAGTGAGTACTCTATGATTTCTACAAATAGATATAAAGAAGTTCAAAACTTTTAGTTGTAGTTTCGAATCATTTTTCCATCTAATTTAAACAGGTGACTTATGTGTTGTAGATATTTCTTTACACAGTTTATCAAACGAGTTGATGTTTTAAAAGTGACAGCCCGATCGCCAAAAACTTTCTATAGATCTATCTTATCGTTTAACAAGCCACCTCTGGCTCTGCAGATCTGGCGCATCGCATCGAATCAAGATTTACAATTATTGTAGTTGCAAGTAAACATGCGGATGTATCTCCGTTTGGCATGGCGCTAACGGCCAGCATCTACTCCTTCTATACAGATCTAGTACTGCGCGACTGTTGAAGGTGTTTTTTCTGGCTCAAGATACATGGATAACTGATTGTTAGAGAACAAGAAAGAAAGGGAGAAAAAAGTAGTCACCATTTCGTCCATTCAGTCAGCACTTGTCAAATTGATCTCAGAGCCTAATTAATCCAGACTTATAAATCGCAACCACCACCGCCCCTCTTAAAACCCCCAATCGCATTCGATTCGAGTGATTTACTTTACATGCCATCCACTCCGAAGCCACCTGGCTCAGTAGCTGGTGGTAATTCGAATGTAAATATTCGTCAGTATGACTCAGCCAAGAAAGCTCCCATACCGCGGCCTTTATCCGTAGGAGATTTACCAGCGAAATATAAACCAGATTTAAATAGGTATGCAATTCTTATTTCCCTCCCTTCTCAATACTTTTCCTTCTTCTCAAGTATAAAAAAAACACCCTATAATGATATCATGTATCTATATACTCCGCTCCTTATCTTGTTCTAATAAATTTAAAATATAGGGTACGTTTAATCATCATCGCACTACCAATAGCCATTGTCATGAGTTTAGAACTATATCGACGACGTAAGTTTTCATCCTCCGTAATATCCTTCCTTCCTGCTTCACCTTCTTTTTTCTCCCCAATACGTGTACGTTTGAGTTCGCGCAATAATATAATAAGAGGGTATCAAAAAAATAAAAAAATAATAATCCTGTATTCCAATATAAAAGATGAAAGAAGCGTAAGAGGAAAAAGAACAGAGAACGAGTAGAGAAAAATTAAATAAGAAAAGTTAGCTAACACGGAAGTGACAAAAACAATAGGGTTCGAAGGCGTCAAACCCAAACAGCTTGATAGAAAACCTGCTGTCGAAGAGGATTAGTATGGATAGAGTCAATTGCTCTATTCCCACTCCTCCGGTCGTACTTAGAACCCTTCCTTTTAGAGGCTCTATAGGTTCTTTTGGATATATACATGTGGTAGACATTTTCATTGTTCCGTTCCGTTTGTTTGATATTTTAATAGAAGGAGGAGGAAGAGGGAAAAAGTGCTTTCTTCAATACACGGAAAAATTGGTTGATGAAGGGCTATATTGCTAGCTAATTGTACAATATTCATACAATATCAGGAGTTTGGCATCATATATCATTATCATTATATATGTATACAACCTTAAGATCTTGAGCAATTTACGAGTGATTGAACGTGGTTTTGATTCATTACTACTTGAGTACCTAAACTTATAAAATAATCCTTATTATTTCTTTCAACATATCACATATTTTTTATCGTTTCTCTCTTCATTTCGAATTTAGCCAAACTTTTGTTTAATCACTCAAGTCATTCCAATCACACAAGATGAACCATGTTGTACATCTCTTTTGTTCGTAAATTCGTTATATGTCAGTGTAGGGATGATGGGGCAGAGTGTAATGTTGAAGTGATGATGCAACCAAAATGATACATAAGGTTCTACAAGAAGGAGGAAGCACATGCGAAGGAGGTGATTATCAGTAAAGAGCAATAGGAGAATGTCTTCGAGGTGAAGAGGATCGTTTTCAACAAACGGCACAAAAAGGTTTCGCGTGACATGATTAAATTCTGGCTTTTAAGAATCTAGATCTGATTTCAATGTTGTTCTCCATATAATTAGAAGATATGCGTGTGAGTAACACTTTTTTGAAACTCCAGAGCACAATTGCGTTGGTAATATTGCTTCCCTCAAATATGTGAAAATTAGGCTCTACTGTTCTTGCAAGGTGGCAGATATGAATTTACTGGGTGGTAGGCTGCTCATTCGCAACAGAATCTACTACTTCATGTGCTTGAGTATTGTTCTCATCCACAGGCTGTGGTCCTTGTCCTTCGACATCATTTTCATCCGAATCATTTCTTGCCTCACCGTCTTTGTGAGAGTCTTGATCACCCTTCCGTCTTGTTTGGGAAGTACTGTGCTTCTTCGGTAAATGTGGTATAGGATGAGAGAATGTGGTAGGAATCTTATCTACCACTTTGCTAGCGCTGCTGGCTGTTGGTCTAGATAACCTGGTGAGGAAATCACTATCTATTGGCTTAATTGTCCTAGATTGGATATTGATCTCCGATGTCATTGACTGGCGAGATGAGAACTGTCTTTCTCCTGCTCGTGGATCATTGCGATTTGGAGATGGCGCATGAGCGTTGGATGCGCGTGAAGAAGGTCTGCCCACGCTATTGTTTGATAACGCAGCTAATCTTGAGGGCGATCTAGAGCTCTTCACTACCGGCTTCGTTGGCTCCTTCACTGTCAAAGTTTTGGATGCAGATGACGAAGTTGGAGCATAGGCAGATATTGGTCGTTGTCTCACTGTAGCCTTAGGTGGTGATTCCACAGAGGTGGTCTCATTCTTGACTAAAGACGATGTTCTAGAATGTGAAGATCTTGGTTTAGTTGGTTTCTTCTCAGCAACAGATGGTACTTTCGCGGCTGGCGACACTGGAGGTGGCATCAATGTCGTGTCGACAGCAGGCTTCAATTTGTTATCGGATGATTCTGACACATTTTCATCGCTTGTTATTATCGATGTGGGATCTATTACATTGTCGTCCACTGGTTGTGATGGCAAGGTTGGTGATAATGGTTTCTTGACCTCAAGTTTCTTAGAAGTGGTCAACGCACTGATGGGCGCTTTTGAAAGCTTAACGGGTTGCTCTGGGACCTTAGATTTATTGGAAGTCTCTACCGGCTTTCTAGTGGAGGGCAATGAGGCTTTAGGGATAGGGGCTTTTTTGGCCACTGGAGCAGGTGTTATGGATGGTTTCGTAGACGGAGAAGGTTGCGAGGACGATGACGAAGTCGACGGCTTTAGGATCTTCTTGTCGCTGACCTTAGAGGAAGTGGGGGGTTTTTTGACTGCCTTGGGTGATTGTTGCTTGTCAGCTACTGGAGCTAATGACTTGTCTTCAGCTGTTGCATCCTCCACTGGGACCTCCTGCTTGTCAAGGTCAGGTTGGGATTCTACCTCTGGAACAGGCTCCGCAGCTGACTCGGTGCTGTCATGTACAACGTCCTGGTCAACCGTAGTATCCACTTTCTTTGTAGTGGCGTCTGCTAAAGGCGCGGGAGTGACATCCTCTGCCTTTTCGTGTGTAAGTGTTTGTTTGACCGGATCCTTAGCTGTTGAGACTTCGGGATCAACAACCTCAGTGGAGTCGGCCTTCTCAGCGCTAGATGACTCTTCTTGTGTTTCAAGCTTTGAGTCCTCACTTTTCGCTTCCAGTATTTCCTCTTTTACTGAGTCTGGTATAACATCTGTAAGTGGGACGCCCTTATCGTCGCTTGTCAGGACTGAGGATGATGGTTCAATAATGGGGTTTTGAGCTTCCTCCTTCTCTTCTGGTTGATACTGATCAGTCTGATGAACTGTTGCGGGAGATGTAGTTGTCGTGTTTTCAGGTCCATCCTTGGCAACTGTTGTAGAAGTCTCAACAGGCTCATCTTGCTTGGGTGCTTCTACTTCAATATCAGAACCAACCACTTCTGACTCGGCGGATTGAGGTTTTTCTGAAGCAGATTGGACTGGTTTATTTTCTTCCGCCGACTCTTGAGATTGTGAGGTAGATGGAGCTGCTTCTTGGGAGGTACTCGATGATTCTTTAGCAGCTTTCGATTTTTTGCCTTTCTTTGACTTTTTAGCTTTTGCAGGACTGGTCGGCTCTTCCTTTGCCTCTGGCAGTTTCTCCACTACCTTCTCCGTAACTGGCTCAGCAGGAACTTCTGGCTTCTTCTCCTCTGGTATCACACCAACTTTCTCTGCTGAAGATAGGCTCTGTGTGAGCGTTGCATCGGGCACGAGCTCTTCTACATCTGGAATTGTCTCCTTCTCTTGGGCGATCTCTGGTTCAGGGGCTGGTTCAGGCTCCGTAGTGACCTGCATGCTTGACTTTACATCCTCGATGTCTTTCTGAGCATCTTCCACAACTACTTGGGATTCTTCATGCTTAGACGCTTCAATGTCACTCAGAATATCGCTCGATTCTGTTCCCTTAACCTCTTCAGCCGATGCGTCTGTCGACTTCTCCTTTGCCGCTGAAATATCAGGTGTTTCTTCCTTGGTTGATGATGTTCCAGTTGGTGGAACTTCATCATTCTCAGTCTGTGCTTGTTTATGGTCTACGATAGCAGGATCAGGAACCACCGCTGATTCTGTTTCGACTGTTGATGCTTCGTTCACGACGTCAGCATCAGCTAAAACCAAAGGATCTTCAGATTTTTCTTCCGAAGGCACAGCCTCTAGTTTCTCTGGCGCTGCAGGAGATTCTTTGTCGGTTTCTTCTGAAGCTATTGTGTCGTTTGTAATCTTGTCCTTGCTCGTCTCCTGTGGTGCATCTTCTTCTATTTTTGTATGTTCTTCAACTTTGGGTGTTGTTTCCTTTTCCACCCCGACAGCTTGGACATCCTTTAGCTGCACGAGTGATGGATCTGTAGGTACTTCTTTGATCTCAGCTGCCTGCTCCGTTGGCTTGTCTTCAAGTGTCTCATCCACAGAAGCTACTGTGTTCTCGGGCTGCTCCTGCTCATTTCCCTCCTCCTTCGCTACTTTCAAGTCGTCCACCTCAGGCTTCTCCGCCTCTTCGTCTACTTTTACAATGTCAGGTTTTGTGGGAATTTTGTCGTCTTTCTCATGTTTCGTCTCGAGTTCTTCCATACCGCTAGTCTTGTCCTTTTCGACAGGTTCATCCGTCAACTTGTCTTTATCAGACGTCTCGACTTTTTGTAACCCTAGACCCACACCCTGCGAACCACCAATCGCAACAAAACTCGTCTTGACACGACCTAATGGCTTTGGTCTGGAATCTGGTGTCGGCGAGCTCAGGGGTGATGTCGAATTGCCTGTCTCAAACATGGCACGAAGATTACTGATACGGCCTGGCGTACGCTTCTCTGGAGTATTCGCCATGATGATGGGAAGATTTTCGAGTAGGGGTTTAGCTCCCGACTCGACGATAAACTGATCTTTCTATGTCAGAAGCTCTCAATCGCTAGTACTGTTAGCTCGAATCTATCACGCGTAGCTCAATTGAAGGCGTATACGACTTACTGAGCTTTTTGTGGTTGTTGAAGTCTAAATGCGACACCAAAAACTCTCGATTTCTAAACTTTTGTGTGTCCAAGCTGAAGGCTTCTCAACCAAGAGAAGACTCCACCCTCGAAGGATGAAGCTCGTGTATGTTCTACTTTGTAACTCTTGTCGTTTGTGATGTAATGAATAAGCAGATGTGAAGACTTTGACAAGGTGCTTTAGTTTGTATTAATACTGACTGACTGACTGGGCTTGTTGACGAGATAGTTGCACCTGTAAAGTTTGAATGAATGAATGGTGGGTGGTGGGGGAAATTGAAGCTCATGAACTGACTGGCTAGCTGGCTGGCTGGGCTGGCTGGAATAGGGAACACACAACTCGCAACCAAGAAACTGGCTGGCGGTATGTACCACAAACAAAGCAGCAGCAGCAGCAACAACAACAACAATGGATTGTTTACTCTATTCAAGGAATCCAATTTAATCTAGTCAGAACTTGGGATCACGAAGCTACTTAGGCAAGACATAATAATGATAATAATATTGTGTTTTTTTTGGCATTACCATGATGATTGTCTGAGTGGCTTGACCTGTTTGAGCATCATCGTAATAATATGGGGACACTACATGCAGAAGAGCATCCCTTTGATCGATGAAGCAAGCAAGCAAGCAGCGTTGTTGTGGATAGATTAGGTATTGGTAGCTTTACATATATGGGGAAGGCAACTTTAATAGGAAAGTACAACAACAATACATGAGGCACCAATGTCCGACGGGTTTCAGTACACTGCAGCGTGTAAAATAAAACCAATTATTTGGCATGGCCCCTTTTTTGTCTAACTTTATGTATTGGCGTTGCATTCTCCGATACGAGATAATGATCACACTTGTTAAAATTCGAAACAAATAAATGCTTGTCTTGAGAGTTGAAGTTATGTAATGGTTTTACACCCATATCATCATCGTTGTTTTCCCCAGATTATACACTTTTCAAATACTAGGAAAGACGTTTTAACAATTTATATGTTGGGGCGAAGAATAGGATATCAATCAGATTTCATAGAGTTTGATTGCATACATAGGAGGAATTAATCGTATTCATGTTTCATTACAATCATTAAGCCGCAGATAAAAACAAGAAGATATAAATCCAGAGAGACTTAGACACGAAAGACAAGTCGTAAGGGACAAGACAGGTATACAACAAGCATGCTTCTACAGAAGCACTTTTGATCAACCAAATTGATTTCCCCA
>Ga0160427_10002288_pt1 | contig 11590 bp, 16 predicted proteins | sample SolpanmetagenomL_FD_108194 | JGI IMG/M metagenome (GOLD analysis project Ga0160427, IMG submission 108194) | Solar panel surface microbial communities from Lawrence Berkeley National Laboratory, California, USA - L | ecosystem: Engineered > Built environment > Solar panel > Unclassified ...
GAAACAAATTTGAATTAGATCTGAAAGACATGAAGATTGAAATATAAGTGCTGCCTTGTTTTTCTCAAATACAAGAAATATCGTTAATCACTGCTTTCCACCAAGCTGTCTCACAAACGGAGAGAAGCACACAGCATTAGGATAGGCAGTTAGTATTCGGATAGCGCTGCAGACGAAATCTTGGTGAGCCTTTGTCTGCCAAATGTAATGGAGATGGATATTCGAGGATGTGTACGAAATCTATTCTGCAAACAACTTCATTTCTCAACTTCTTCTGAGGTAAGTGCTCTCGCGTCTCTCAAGCTAATCACGATCATGACCATCTAACTTGCAACAAACCAACAATCTCAGGAGTTGTCGATTGCTCATCAACTCATTTCGCTCATCACCAGACCTCGTGTTCCGATGACACTCCTTCTTTACACAAATGTCCATCCAATTTACAGTATCATGTTCCTCTTCTTTTGGCGCAACTTACGACACGTTTTGCCCTTACCTCGATCTCAACACACAACTACAACTCATCAAGAACAACCCATCGAACTTTCCACTTTTACAAACTTTTCAAGACCCACAACACGGCACTTGTTTCATCCATCTGCAAGCTCAAGACAGAACTTGGACGGCAGCCCAGAGGAACGAGAATCTCATGATGAAAACTACACCGAACGAGAATTACTCTTGATTCAAGAAATTCATAATCTCCAAGCAGTCAATCAACAATGGACAAACACACACATGCAACTTGCTATATCATTACAAAACATGGAGAAATCCTTGACACATACATTGACCAGATATCACGACGCGCTGGACATCTGTGACGAATATGACAAACTTGTCAAGAAAGCAACAAGTTTGATTGATTGTGAGAGGCATGTGGCTGGATGTGATGAGGTGGAGTCTACCTGGAATAAGCTTAGGGCTCGTTTGAAGGAGTATAAACATGGTGGGAAGACGACACGAGGTGGTAATTGGGAGAGTTGGTTGCAGAAGAGAGTGAGACAAAGATGGAAATATGAGCGGAGAGCGAAGCAACGCGATGACGAACAGAAGAGATCGAAAAGACAACCTTCTGTTGATTGACGAGTCCAAGATCTTGACCTTGATATTCATTGAACAAAAGCCGTTGCTTGGGAGTTGTGGAAGAGGATAAATATTGGAGGAAATAGCTTACTATGGAATTGTTTGTAGAGCAAATGATCTGATACATATTCAAAATGAGATAAGGTCTCTAGTGTAGCTAATATGAAATCTTATTCCAAGTTGTCAAATCTGATCTTGCTCTACAGCTGACTTCACTGGAGAGATTGCATTGACAATTCATTGCACTCTGACAGGCAAAAAAATACACGGAAACACGTACGAATGACAATTGTTGCGCTTCTGAATGCGCTTGCATGGGTCAGTGTGAATTGTTCCGTGATGTTGTCTCGCAGATCCCGCTTCATGTGAACACAGTCAACAAACGTAAGGCGTCAAAACAAGCTTTAAGTGTACATCGAAGAGCTGCGGCAAGCATGTAATGCATCGCTATTGATGGCTGATATCACCCACAAGTGATGAATTTGTCGTGATACCAAAAAAACTCTCCCTCATTGGGCAAGTTGTGCATGCTTCAATTAATGGTCTCTACTGGTGCTTATCTACAACATCATCAGGAGCTTTTGATAACCACTTGCAGACCATTAATATGGACAAGTTCCTATGGCACTATGCGTTTCGTCTTGGGAGCAAGGTATTATTATCTTGACCAATGAGCATAAATTGCGAGCGCCACACACCCTTCAGCCGTCTCTTTTTTAGGATTGTTTCATGCTCCGTTACACGAAAATCAACCCATATGTGCATATCGTGATAACTCAGCAACACAAACCCGGCAGACAGCTGAAACCTGAGTCAGGGTGCTGAAAAAGCTTATTAACGTATAGGAGGGTGATTAGAAAAGGCCTATGATGGATTTGACAAGATGTTTCCTGAATTATCCTCTTGAGATAGTCTTGACGAAGACTATTGTTGCTTTCACTGCCGTCCTTAAGTTCTTGCAGCTTAGCGCTCGTTGATTAGTCGATACAGTCCAAGATTTATGGACAGGGAACCTTCAAAGATCTTTCACGGATTCATAGGAATAAGTTTTTGATACAAAGCTTTCGATTCATATTACCACGATGAGGATATATTATTACTACTGCTTCAACATACTCGGGCTGGCAACCCATGGTTTCGCGCAAAATTCAGCATTCGAGCTTCTTCCTACCTGTGCTGTAAGCTTCACCCTATTTATGCTTAGACTAGGCATTAGCTTTCCGATGTTACATTGATATTGGCTATGTAGCCATTGAATGAGTTGAAATACATCCTGCTGACATTATGTTGTTCTAAAAATTTAGCAAAATGTAGTCCTCGCCAATGCAGATCTTGTTACTGGGTGTGCCAGCACAACAGATTATGCTTGCTATTGTAAAAATGTGGGCTACACGACTGCTGTGCGACTCGGAATCATCAATACTTGCTCACCGAGTGATCGAGCTAGTACGTCTATATCTATTGTGTTATTCCTATATGTTTCACCAGAAGACAACCTTTCAAGTTGTGAAAAAGATGGAGGGACTTTCTTGTTTGTAAAAACATGACTGACCATGAATAACCAGTCGCTGCAACACAGCTACAAGATCTCTGCGAGCAATATGGCGTTACGTTTACTCCTACCGCGAGTACACTGAGCACTACTCCGACTCCGTCAGCGCAGATACAAACATCAACAGCAACTAGTTCGAGCATTGTTGTGACGACGTTGGTGCAAACTGAAATATCAACATTTTCACCCTCCGGATCGTCAGCAGCGAGAACTGAACTTGTCACTACTACCAGAACTTCTTCGTTCACGAGTATTACAACCAGCATTGGTGTCTCTACACCAAAAGCTGCAACAGTGCTAGGTTCGAGCCCCTCCACAGGCTCTACACAGTCGTCGTCGTCGTCTTCGTCCTCCTCAAATACAACGTCAAAATCGACAGACGGTCTCGCTGCATCCACAAAGATAGCAATTGGATGCGCTGTGGGTATAGGATTACCAGTGATTGTTGCTTTAAGTATTTATATTTTTTGCTTGAAGAAGAAGAATAGGAGGCAAGGTGATGGCACACATGGAAGGATAAGTCATGAATTTGTGCAAGATAAAGATAAAGAGAAATTTCTGAGACAGGAGACTGTTGTACATCAGATACCAGTAGAACTTGACGCAAGCAGGCCGAATATCATCGCAGAGTTACGATGAGCGCCGCTGTTAAGGAGTGGTTATTGCAATGTTTGAAAACCAGTATACTGAAAGCAAGTTGGGTTAGTCAGTTCACTTAGTTAGCTAGGGAAAACCCATAAGGACTAGTATATATGTTTCTTGACACATGTGATTTAGATTACCAGCACAGTATACATTTGAAAACAAACGATGCAAGATCTCGATTTGTGTTGTGTGTTTGTCGCATAGTTTCTACGACAAGTCTGTTGAAATTGCATGTGAGATGTTGGGTGTGTGCTTTAGTGTCGCCAAAGGAGCTCAGATCGAGGAAGAGCACCCCATAAATGACTATGACGTATCGGTGTTAGTGGCTATCACGTGCCCGAATCTCAGCCAATCAGCAATCAAGCAGAGCAATGACATCATGCTGCATGTCCATCAACAAACAAACAATCACCAGCAGTCATTCATTCCTCGCTTCTTGTTTCTTTCTCAACACACACGAACATTCTTATTTCATCAATCTCGCTCTCGAAGCGCTCATTCTCTTCTTTACTCACTTTTATATCTCACTCCCACAATCCTTCTTGTCCACTACTTGACACTTCGTTCTCAACAATCAGACACTTTGTTGGACGTCTCCAATTCCGACCATCTTCTTGTCTAAACAGTGAGTGGTCTTTCGACAACAAACAAAGAGCAGCACAAAACACCACAAGATCGCCAACATGTCGTTCAAAACAATGATGGGATCAGCCTGGAACATCCTCTTATGGGTCCTACGATTCCTCCAATTCATCATGGCCATCACCGTCATTGGTCTATACGGGACCTACGTGTCTCGCGCCAATCAACATCACGAGGGTCAAGATGGGCGATGGGTATACGCTCTAGTCGTTGGTGTGCTAGCCGCCATCACAGCCATTGTCTATGCTATACCAAGAATACCAATACACTATGCGTATGTTACTCCTACAGTCTTTTTCGTAATTGTCATGATATCTGCTAGGCGATAAAGCGGAAAAGTAAAAAATTTAGCAGACTAATCAAAATGCACAGATTCCCGTGGGACGTTATCTTGTTTATTCTATGGGTCGCAGTCTTTGGTATTTTTGGTAAATTGTTTATCCATGAAGATGCAGAGGGTAATAAGGATATCGAGCGGATGAAGAGTGCCGTCTGGATAGATTTGATCAATATGCTTTTGTGGTTCATCAGCGCTATCAGTAAGTTTTAATCTTCTTCAATATTATATGAAGACTATGTACTAATGCGACCGACAGTTGGTATTCTTATGTTCTTCAAATATCGAGGAACACGAACTACTTTTACTGGCAGAACTACCGAACACGTTTAGAGCTCTGCTTGTAATTGTCTTCTTTTGAATTGTGGTTCATGGCTGCTTGTTGACTAAATTTGATACCTTTCTTTTGAACAACTTTCGTCGTTTTTGCGGGTGTTTATTTCTTGGTGGTTGTGCTACGATGACTTTTCGGTCTAAGTAATGATTTTTAACATGTCTTGGAGGATTTGTGATGGAAATGCCTATGAGCATTATATAATATGTTAATGCAACACATAATACGAATGATTTTACTTGACTGTCTTCCTATCAACGTTGCTTAGCAAAACGTGTTGACTATAACAAGGGTCTTGATAGGGCAAGGGATATATAATATATCAATGCTATTCAATATACTTCGATTAGCGACATTTAGCAAAATGAACCAAACACGATAATTCAGACATTAATACTATCTCGATAACACTAGGTCCATCTCAAAACCACAATTCGCATGTATGCTCCGAAAAAAAGAGATAGATAAGAGGCGACATTGCCTCTAACTGCGCTTAATATCACTTGTTGATTCGTCCGAAGATTTAGGATTCGAGAGATAAATGTGCCAGTATACTACCCAATCCACAATAGTTGCTCTGGAGATAGCACATGTCGCCTACTGAAATACTTACAACAACCCAGTTCTGAAGGCTGTTACTCATTTGAGCCTCGGCTTCACATCACCTTTTTTTTAAACCGCCCCCACACTCTCGCTTCGAGCCCAGCACTTTTTTTAAATCTCATTTCATTCTATGAATCTGCCCTTTCCCCAGGATCTGCCCGCCATCGAATCGTCGCTAGGACCAAGCGACTCTTTTCTGAAATCCATCATCATTACATGACAACCTCCATATGACCTCCGGCACATCCGTTTTGACTCGTAACATAACATAAATCTTGGGGAAAAGTTTTGTCAGGTGAAAAAGATGGCGCATAAGGAAAATGTTTACATATTGGGCGTCGGCCTCACAAAGTTTTTCAAGCCAAGAGGTGAGTTTCCTGATATTTAATGATTTTGATTGATGTAGCTTATGTATAACCTCTTATACTAATAACGATATGTTATAGGCTTGGTAGATTATCCAGAGATGGGTTATGAAGCTGGCGTGAAGGCAATGATTGATGCTGGTATCAATTATGATGATGTAGAACAAGGAGTTGCATGCTACGTGTATGGCGACAGTACTTGTGGACAAAGAGTATTCTATCAATTTGGTATGCAACCTTTCATTACATGTATCAAACATGAGCAGTCTCTTTGCAGGGAGAAAAAGATGATGAAAATGGGGGTCGATAAGTACTAACGAAAAGTACAGGTATGACACAGATACCAATATACAATGTCAACAACAACTGCTCCACTGGATCATCTGGAATCTTCATGGCGCGACAGTTCCTTCAACACGGTGTATCGAATTGTGCGCTTGTTGTTGGATTTGAAAAGATGCAAGCTGGATCATTGAAGAATCATTTTGATGACAGGACAAATCCTTTGGATAAGACGGTTAGCATGCTTAGTTCTACTCGTGGATTTGAGAGAGGACCGATGGCAGCACAGCTATTTGGAAACGCTGGTAGAGAGTATATGGAAAAATATGGAGCCAAAGAAGAGGATTTTGCCGAGATTGCTCGTATCAATCATAAGCATAGTGCCAAAAATCCATACAGTCAATTTCAAGATGAGTATACTTTGGACCAAATTATGGCTAGTCCCAAGATACACACTCCTTTGACAAAGTTACAATGGTATATCTCATGCCCAAAGATACATATTTCAAGCACAATTCGTAAGACTAACATTCTATGCACACAGTTGTCCAACTTCTGACGGTGCCGCCGCTGCCGTTCTCGTCAACGACACATTCCTCAAATCCCACCCTTCTCTCGCCGCCAACGCCATCCTCATCGCCGGACAATGCCAAGCTACCGATTCTCCCGACCTCTTCTCCAAGTCCTCCATCTCACTTATCGGCGCTGCAATGACCACTCATGCCTCCGAAGTCGCCTTCTCTGAAGCCAAAATCAACCCAGCCGACGCCAAACTCGTCGAACTACACGACTGCTTCTCCGCAAACGAACTCATCACTCTCGACGCTCTTGGACTCTGTCCTAAAGGAAAAGCTCACGAAATGGTTCGAAACGGTGACATCACATACGGTGGTCGTTGTGTAGTCAATCCATCGGGTGGATTGATATCAAAAGGTCATCCCCTGGGTGCGACCGGTATTGCACAAGCAGCGGAATTGGTATGGCATTTGAGAGGATGGGCGACAAACAGATTGTACAACGGTGATGGAAAGGGAGTGGATTTTGCGGTGCAACATAATTTGGGATTGGGAGGAGCTGCGGTGGTGAGTGTGTATAAGAGGAGGGATGGAAAAGAAGGATTGAAGATTGATGGAGAAGGGAATGATGGGTGGATGAAGAGGATTGGTTATAACCCAGCTGTTGAGGCGAGAAGTGTGACGAAGGAGGATGAGAGAAAGGTATTAAGTAGAAAGATGGCAAGCAAATATATGGCGGATGGTGAGGTGGAGGCAAAGCTGTAAGGAATAATGTATATTAAATCAGATTCTCTTGAGGTTAAAACTCCTATTGGCTGTCATGAAGTCGCCTGTCATTGTATACATGTATATTTATTCGGATTATCGCAAAATAAACGTCCATTTGCAGTAAGTTACATGGAATATAACATATTACTGCAAGAAAAGAAAACTTTCAGCTAAAGTTATGCATATTTATAGAACGATGAAATGGAAGTTTGTTTGTTGATTCTTTTGCTAAACCTCTTATATCGACAAGAGTGATGGAATTGTTTGACGACAAAATGGAGATGTCATCGCTGAGAGAGAAAAAAAGAGTAGGAATAAGTTGAGTAAGGAAAGGGGAAGAAAAGCCGATGTATAAAGGTTTCTATCCGCTCCTTTCGTTAGAAACAGTAGCCATTTACACCCTACAGAATTTGGAAAGTCTGTTATGGTTTCTACCGAACCAGAGACTGTCGGTGTACCACAATAAGCTTTGACATCTAGTCTTCTATCGATATTTCCATGAAGGTACGACGCTTGAAGATGTTTCCTGAGAAATAGTGGAGGTACTAGGAGGGCTATGTATAGCTTGAAACGCACTCAACAACACGTACTTCACATGACACTTGAAGTAATAATGTAAAGACATAAAATTTATTCACACACACTCTAAAACGTGCTTTGCACACGGCAACAGCTGAATAATACTTAAAGGGATTTGCAGAATAAACCAATTTCAAGCAAAAGCCAAATGAACGCAGCAAACTAGATGCTTAATCAAGCAATCCTGTTCAGAACAAATCCAGAAAATAGCAATAAGCCACTACAGCAAGCAAAAACAAAATCACGGTGACCATCACCTAAAACAGACGTCCAATTAGCACCATACTCCGAAGTATTTAACCGTTGGAGTTATTTGAAACTTACCTTCCCTGGTCAGCGCCAATGTCACAACCACAAAAATGTTCAAAGGAATTCTCAACATTGCATAAACTCCACTTCGACAGTCATTTTCGATAAATTGCCCTTTGAGTTGTCCTATCAACGGAAAGTAAAGTCCAACGCATAGTTCGAATAGACAAAACATCCAAAACACAATGTATTCATTGTGTACAACGACATTTACAAAGAATGTTCCAGCAGCGATAGTGAGGACAGTGCTGAGTGATTTCGCGGTTGTTGCAACGTAGGTGGAAAGCATAGAACCGAGCATCATGAAGCTCATGAATATAGCAAAGATCAAGCCGTATGGTAGGATACGAGTTTTAAATTGTGATTCAGGTAACGTCGATCGTAATGCGGGAGTCCAAAAGAAGACGAATAGATACATTGATCCTGGTAAAACATTCTTGTTAGATGTTTGATATAGTGTTTGGAGGGGGCGATAATCAATCACCTTCAAAAATGCAAGAGGTTAGACCCAAACACAATACCCTTCTATCTTTGAATATTGTCCTTAGGGCGCTGGGACGAGGATGAGCAAGGGGTGATTTGACATCAATCTTATGCTCGTCTCCATAATTCTCCGACCATGTAGATAACATGACAACTAACGCAATCATCAAACAGACTATAGAAGCCATGAATGGTGCTGTCCTGGTGCCAGTTATTGTGACCAACCATTCTGATATGACACCAGAGGCAATGGCAACCAGAGAATTTGTTGAAGTAACCAGCCCAAAAAGTCGACTTAGACTCGCGCCTTTCTCTGCTAATCCCCTCTTTCCAAACTCTGATACCATCCAAGACTCAAATGCACTGTACAGTATGGACGTGGAGACGCCGCCTAGAGCCCGACCGACGAATAAGTACAGAGCGACGGGAAAGAGTGTGGATAAGCATGATAGTGAGTATGTTATGCAAAATGCGCAACACATGGCTCTTCGACCAAACCTGTCAGCCAGGGTGCCGACGAAATAAGCGCTCAAGGCTCCTGAAACAAATCCGGCCGTGAAGAAGAATGCGACAACTTCTTCGTGAAATCCATACTGTTCTATATTTATCTAAGCCCTGATGCATGGTGAGAATATTGAGTAAGAAAGGTACCTTTATATAAAGCATAGATATGTGCTCCCTATGGTAACGGTTAGTATAGCTAATACACTTGGAGTTGCTTCACCAGTGATCATTATATATACATACCTGAAGCCAATCTCCAGCCATGACAATAGCATATGGTATAAGATATAGTTTGGTGAATCTATAATTTTCTGCCCGTACTTCTGCTGTAATTCCATGGATGTTGGTGCTGCTAAATGCTCCCTCGGCCTCAATTTTGGCATTTTTCTGTCGTTGTCTGTAGAACAAGACCAGTATTGTAATGATAAGAACCGTAAAGTTGGCTTCATAGAATCCAAACTGGAACATGTTGACGCGCTTCGAAAGTACACTCTCCATTTGAAATCACTGTGGACAAAACGTTGATGACAAGTGAAGTATAAAGATGGACATCTTTGTCTATTCAACTTTTTTCAGTTTTGTGATGGAAGGACAAACAGGCAATCTAGAAGCATTTAACGGGTGACCCGTTGCAATGTTGTAAGCTAATCTACTGTGGTGGTGATGATCTACTTGATTTACAGGGCGTTTTTGCTTAGCTCCAAATACTTTATGCATGCATCCCGGAGGTGGATGCAAGATTTCTGGTACCTTTTTCTTCCTGTATCTGATGCCGTCAGTATTTCGTGCATCCACCATGAATTAATGTACTTAATCCGGCCGTGGTGCCTGATCTAGCTTCAATGGTCACCAGAATAGACAATCGATAAGGTCTCTATCCGCAATACATTTTGTTATGATAGCATTGAGATAGAATGCACACAACGATCTTGATAGCTGACCTCAACTACCATGAGTTCGCTTCCATGCGAGGCAAAAGCGACAGATTTAGGATTAATTCGATGTAAATTGTATCTTCATGGCGTTCTGGTGGCCTGATGCCAATGCGCCGATTATGATATTCAAGCAAATCCACAATTTGTAATAGAGGCTAGTAGTGCGTATGTAACATTGGCCGACATGCTTGGTGGAAATCAATCACTCTTTCTTTAGTTCGTAATCTCCATTCTGTTGTTCTATCGGAAACACCTCTCGATTGTCTATGCTCATGCAAAATTTTGGATGAGTGGAATGTATTTCATCTGTTATGAACATTGCTCATGTATTGTGATCTGTTACGGTTCGTGAATTGTGTAAAAGCACCTTTTTGTACCAATTTGCCAGAACCAAGAATTTGTGCTTGGAGCTGTCCGACAGACCGCGTCCTGACTCGTGCATGTACTAAGTATACACACAAGTACCACTTGGTGACTAAAAACAATCGGGACGCGATCTGACCAGCAGATTGATAAGTTACTTCCAAAAGAGTTTACAGTTTTGCTGTAGCTGACAATGTATGCATTGCAGTTATAAACCCTTGTCAGAACTGTAACATCTCCTTCCTGTACGTCTGTGTTTTGAATTTGTCAGTGAACAGATTCTCAATCAAATATAATTCAGCTGTCAATAAGTGACAGAACGAACATGGAGGGGGTTGAAACACTAAATTTAATAGCTGCAATATTCCCAAAAATATACCATAGCTGTACATGTAGGGGAGTTCTCAGATTCTATACTTCAGTGTTCCCAAAACAAGTGGATCAGCTATTCGGTGGCGTCTGCTAGCAATGCACTGATCCGGGGTTTTCAAAAGATACCTAGTACTTAGCTCAGCGCCGTTATCTGAATTTGACAGGTCGAAAGTTTGGGGTCTAAAAAGGTCTTGTCTTACTTTTCTGGTTATTTAAATAATATTCGGGCTTATAAAATTGATGAAACACCAATCATACACAGCCGCGCTCCAAACTACTCCTTCTCTCAATGTTCCAAATGTCGCCTTAACACAGAAATAGAACAAAAATCCAACACTACGGGATGATAAAAATCGTAATGTACAACCTGGTTGCAGGAATGTGTTTACATTCCTCAGGTCCTGATCATTTCGACTAAGATAGCTCGATAACGCAACAGGAATGTGGGTTAACAATTAGTGCTGAAAACCTGGGGAAAGAGGCGAAAGGGGTCGCAAGCTGAGGAGGAAGGAAGGCTTCAATGCCGTGTGGATTGTCTTCCTACAATGAAACAGTTATCGATAAAAGGAAGAGTTCTCCCTGACATTCAGGTCTTTGCACTCCAACTGTCATTTCAGTACACTCCCTATCTACCTAAGTATTGATTACTTACAGCAATAAAAATTCTTGCATCAATTGTCGATCCGGTATCTTAATCTATTGATCTTTCAGGACAACTTTATCATCAATTGGTCATCATAATCTCGTTTTTATCATTTAATATTTACGTATTTCGAATCCTCAAACAAGACAGGTGATCTTTTTGAAGCATTCTCGAGCAACTACATACGTCTGACCAACAATTCTCTGTACCGCCAATCACAGAGTTTCCAAAAATTGTAGCCCTGGAAGGCTCAGTTATCAAGGCTGTTGTTAA
>Ga0160427_10002289_pt1 | contig 11590 bp, 7 predicted proteins | sample SolpanmetagenomL_FD_108194 | JGI IMG/M metagenome (GOLD analysis project Ga0160427, IMG submission 108194) | Solar panel surface microbial communities from Lawrence Berkeley National Laboratory, California, USA - L | ecosystem: Engineered > Built environment > Solar panel > Unclassified ...
CATGATCAATGAGCACGTTGATTGCCTCTGGGTGTGCATTGTTTTTCTTATAGATCTCGAATGCTTCCTCGTATAGTCCGTGCTCGATGCACAGAGCGGCAATGTCTCCGGCGTTGTAATTCGCCAAACGATTAATATAGTCCATGACTCTCGCCTTGTCAGATTTGACGGCTGTCAAAATCAACAAGTTTTGTAGACTGTCGTTGTCACTGAAAGGTGATGGTTCTAGGATTATCTTCTCAAGAAGCTCTATCAATTCAATAGGCAGATCCGCACTCAAAAAAGAGTGCACGGCAACAGATACATCCTCAGGCTCGGTACTTTCTGGAACAGCAGTAGCAATGACTTGATCAATGAGAGAACGTCTGTGTAGATTGTTCTCACTAAGAACAAAACTCCACAACTCTTCGTCACGTCTACCGACGAGATAGCGAGCCTGATGCTTGAACATGGAGTTCTCGTTTGTGATTTTGATAAGTTCCAAATCATTTTGACCCTTCTGGTAGGCAATGAAAGCTAGGTATGGATCACGCTTTTCACAGTATTGTCCAACTTTGAGGGAATCGTATTGATTATTCTCTTTCAAGAATTTCTCGGGATTGTTGTTCGAGTCAATGTATATCTTAGCAAGCGCGTTGAAAACAGCAGGTTGTTGGTTGCCTGCTTGTAGAGTGCTCTCCAGGAATGGTAGCAGAAGCTTAAGACGATTTCTCTGCTCAACTTCCTGTACAAGATCGTCGATTGGGATGGCATTGCTGTCAACTGATTGTAATAGTCCCTTGATGATGGCTTCGTCGCAGTCCACGTCCAAAAGTCCACCAATAACAGCTGGAGTTCTTGAAGGATTCACTCGTTGGACATACACTTCGATAGATTGGAACTGCTGGTTTTGATACAGGTAGAGGACCAAGTCATGTATGAAGTTGAACCGATCACATACTATGATCAACGGCAACATCTCTGATAATTTGGCCTCTTTCAAGAAGTTCTTGACCTTCTCTGGATTGTAAAAGTTGCTATCACGACAGATTCTTTCAACTTCACTTAGTTGGCCAATCTTGGTTGCTGCTTGAATGTATTTGAGGTTGACCTCTGGATCTTCGCTCAAGTTGACAACACTGCCCAAGTAGTGGTAAAGTCCCTCAAAAGTCTTGAACTTTTCAAACATTTCGATCAATCTGGGAGGTCCTAGTAGGTCTGAATACTTGGTGGCTACTTGAACAACGACTTGCAGGTTTTGTCGAATGTTGACGCGAAGCATCTCTTGCATGCACTCGAAAGATTGGTCGATCGTGAGCTTGCCAAAGTATGTAATCAGCCACTCAGGGTTCAACAGGTTGGTGTTGACGATGACACGTTTGATCGATGGTGTATCCTCATAATGTTCTAGTGCACGTTGCAACAAGCCAGCATTCTCGCAAAGTGCTGCAATCTTGGGCTTGTCATAGTATGAGAACATATCATTACCCAAGATGGCATCAGCAACTTGAGGTGCGTTCATCAAATTCATTTCCAAAAGACGAGTTTGTAAATGAGCTTGTTCCGGTTTGTTCTCCTTGAGAGCATCTAACAAGAAAGCTGTAGCTTGCTGTATCATGTTCTGCGACAGGAATACATCGACAACTCGATCGACATCAACTAGTGCGCCACCTTCTTCATTGGCAAGCTGTGACGCAAACTCAGATCCCTTCTCTGGGTTTATGCGAACAATGTGCTGCAACAATTGAGTGTAGTCTGGAGTATAGTTGACTTTCTTTGAGTATGGCAGAATTTTGTCAAATTGGCCGGTCTCAGCGAAGCAGGCGACAACCTATTGTATACGTTAGAAGATATACGAATATTGCGAAGTATGATGTATATACCTTATTTGGAATATTGGCCCTTAAATAGATATTGAGAGCAAGACTCAAGTCGTGTGTTCGAACGATATCGCCAAGCTCTTCAGAGCACTCGAGCTTATTTTCCTTCAACCACTTTTCCAACAAATGCTTTCTGTTCTGTGCTAACACTGGTCTGACAAGCTCCAAACTTTCGTACTTGTTGAGTGAGCCTTTGTCTAAAAGCATACCAAAGTATTGTAGAATGACAGATAGCTGTCCTTGTACTTGAGGAGTATTTTTAAATTTTTCAATCGTTTGTGGCGTTCTAAGGAAACCTCTTGGCGAGTTGGCAGCTACTCGAGCAGCATCAGCAAAGTTTCCACTTCGCAAAAGTTGATCAAATTGTTCTTGGTAGAGATCGTCTGCTCCAGCAAGACCAGCTCGCGAAGCCATCTTCATAGCTAGAGTGGCATTTGCTGGATTCTGTTGCAAGTATGGAATGATGTTGTTCTCATCTACGCTGACCGATAGGACCTGGCCCTTTCTGTTTACACCAATGATTCCAGATGTAGACTCGTGAGGAGCTGTGATGAAAATGGTTTCACTAGAAATTCTGTTCATGAAAATGCAAGTTCCTGTCTCCAAGTCATACAGATGTATAAAGCCATACTTGGTGACTAGATAGATGACTGAGTATTTAGCAGAAACTTGCATGGCGACAGGGAAATCGTTAACGGCCTCTGCCGGGAAGTAAACATCTACAGCTTTCTTTGTGAAAACTGGGTTGGTTGATTGATGATCGACTTCCACCACGTGTAGTTTCGCTCCATTGGCTGTCCGTACGGCAAATGTAAAGAGCTTGGTATCTGAAGTACCTCCATCAAGTCGTAAGTCTGCAAAAGCAGCTGCATGACCTTCAATGGCCTGACTAATGCCACGATCTCTTGAATACAGTTGCATACTGCCGACTACTCGTCCTTGTTGTTGGGCAATACCGACAACGACCATCCATTTTTCGTCGCTGTTGACGCGATAATTGATGATTTGGCAAGCCTAATGCAGATTGATTAGAAAGGCAGACTATTCAAGATTTTGGTTAGACGTACTGAAAGATTAGCATGACGCTCAAAAACTTTGACTGGCGCGGCTTGTGCTGGATCCATAACATCCCAATGGTAAACACTTGTCTCTGTCACCAGACCCAAGGAAGTGTCACTGATCCATTTCCAGAACACGACATCTTCGTGCATTGCATGTGACTTGATCTTGGCCTTGGCTTCGAGGTTGAAGATTTGTAGTGTTCTTTGAGCTTTGAGTGCTATGATTTACCGCGACCAATGCATGATGGCACTGTCGGCTTTGATTGGTCGTTTCGAAACTTCATTGTTTTTGTGTAGGTCGACTATTATGACTTCTGTCTTATCTTCACCAGACTTGTCTCGTACGCATATGTATCGATCGCTTTCGAGTGTCTAAATGGTCATCAGTAATACGGCTAAACAATTAACGCCAATATACATACACAAGAGTTAAACCCGATAGCTGCAGCCTAAGAGAGAGAGATGATTAGTTGAATGTTCGAGCTCGAACTTTCAGTACCAGCATACCGATATATCCAACGACGTGAGCTAAATAGGATGTTAGCTCTAGCTCCGTATTTATATCAAATTTTCGTATTGAAAATACCTGCAGTAGCTCCTGAAATGAGATTGGCAGAGGTGCCATTTTGGTGGATAGATGAGGTGTTCGAACAGGAAATGAAGGACTAGTTCGATCTCATTCAAGAACTGTTGCTAAATATTATGAATTACGAGGGGAGTGATGAAAGGAACAAAATATGAAAAGAGATGAAGCTTATGCTGGACGAAAGACAAACGCTCCTCGAGAATGAATTGTAGTTGAGATGGGGGGGAAGGAGTTGCTTGATATGAGAGGTAGTTGTTGTTGTTGTTCAATGAAGCATCGAGAGAGTTACGAGGGCTTATGCTAAGTGACACGAACACGTTGAAGTACTGACTAAGCTTGGAGAGGGTTACCCTGTCTGAGATGCACGTGAATCGAAAGCCTACATTTTGGCAAACACTTTTTTACTTGCTTGCTTAATAGCATGTTGCATGCGCGCGACAAACACATGATGTATGCAGGCTTCAGGAGTCAAGATTCAGACTTATATTGACCTGATCAGAGGAATCCGGGTTGAGAAGAATTAATTTATGAAGATTCAGTGGGTCTATGATTAGATATTTTGCGTGTGTATCACATTTACTATTCACGATAGATTGTTGCATGATCGCTTTTGTCTGTACTTTGTGCTTGAATCATACTTAGTAGTTTGTAAAGACAGACGAGCGAAGATTGTGAAATTTCATTCGAGGCACATATATACCAACTGAAATCGCGATAGTGATGCAAAGGTCCAGAAACCAAGGTAGTCAACACAAGTTATGAAAATTATCATGATATACGATGCTTGAATTAGCTTTACAACCACAAAACCATGAATGCTTGAGAAATACGAACTTAGAACCTCTTATCAATATGTAAGATCTTGTATTGATCTACTATAGTAGCATTCGGACACAAACACGTTTACACAACACATGAGTCACAATAGTCAAAGCCAGGGCAGTTCCAAAAAAGATGATTAAAATTATTCTATCTACTTAGGGTATATAAATGAAAGAGGTAAAGAAATGAGCGAAAAGGCTGTTGTGTGTTTACCAACACCAAGACATGTCATAAGACGAAACAATCACGTCAATTATTCGTGACTGTTCGTTATGAGATGTTGCAAATGCCAAAAGAAAAATCCTGGAAGATCAAAAGAAGACTTTCAAACAAAGAACCAAGGACGCCCCAATAGTGCCAGATTTAAATCGCATCAGGATAGATTTACGTTGCAAATTTGACTATGCAAGTTGTTGTGAGAAGGAAGAGTAAGGTATGTCGAAAGCTTTGAAAAAGATATTTACAAAGCCATAGCAATTCCAGCGGCCAAGGCAGCGGATAGACCGAAGAAAGAGACGACGTTGGCGTTTCCTGCAGCGGTTGGAGCAGATGGTGTTGGGATAGGAGCAACTGATGAGTTTGTGCCGTTAACTGGAGTGTATGTCAAGTTTCTAGTAAAATGTTAGTCTTTTTCTCAGTCTTTTTTCACAACAATCAAGCATAACGTACTGGGCAGATGCTGAGGCTACGAGAGCAGCAATGGCAACGGTGACGAATGAGAATTGCATTTTGATTGATTTGTTTGAGTTTTGTTTAAGAAACGGATGTTTGTTTGTTGATATGGGTAGAGGCTGAAAATATCGGTTTAGAAAACGAAGGTATCTTTTGAACGAATGGTGATATATTGATAATAGATAATATTTACTTCACAAAGGAATGATGGGAGGTGGTCAGACTATTTATCTATCCAAGGGACTTTGTCTTGGGGATTCGTAATAACAACTTCAGCTCTACTTGGGATGTGATGTCTATCCCAAATTACACAGAGAGTACTGCCACTTTGTGCCACACTTTTCCCATCCATCGCATATCATTGACATTTTTCCTTCTTTCTTTCTTTTTTTTCTCTTGTTCTTTTTGATGAATCCCTACATATTTTCTTCCTTTTTCCATTGTGTTTTGTCGAATTCATCCCAATGTTTAATGCAGTAAGAAGTCGATTTAGTCTCGGGTTGGTTAGGGTCATCAAGAAAAAACCATGATGGCAGAAAAAAGCATCGATTTTAGTCGGTCATAGATGCCGTCATGTACCAGACAGCACTGTATTTGCCGTGTTGGTACCAATGCGAAAGGATGATACACCTGGTAAGACATTTCTGCTTGTCGAGCCAGAGATGATGGGAAAGGATGGGCACTTACGAGCAGTTCGGCCTTCTGTCGCGAGAATCTTTTCCATGATGGGTGTGTGGTGTGCAGTGCCAAGGCGTGCTTGCATACAGAGGTCAAGCCTCATCTGCTGTTATTAAATTCCTAAGTTTTATCGACGGTTCCCTTATCTCGCCTTCCCTTGTCTAGCGTGTCTCGACAGCATTTTCCTCCGGTCGCCTTCGCCACTCTTCACTGTTGCTCAGGGCTGCAATGTGCTGTAGATCTCTATAACAAATGTGTGGGCGGTACCGTACTTCCTGCCATTGGGGGTATTTTGTTGAAGCTCGGGCTGCTCATGATACAGAGACTACTCGATTTCTCCAATGTATCAACAAACAGCTGCAAATATCTTCGCTGTGTCATCAACTTATCCTTCTGTCGCATACTTGCTGTGCATGTACTGTACTGCACAGTCCCATCGCAACTACTTTCCCGTCACATCACACAGTTCTACCGTTCCTCACCCCGTCTCTTTTTTTTTGCTTTTAATTAAATGCATGATTCTTGGCTAATGCACATCCCGATAAACCTCCACGCTTTTGATACACAGGAGTATTGAATTTGAAGAGACAAACTCATATAGCTAATTTTGTTAGCCGAAGTCGAGAAGTCCTAGACGAACGACGCTGGAAGTGTTGGTAGTGTTGTACTGGATCCTAGCAGAAGTTTTGACGGGTGGTATCTATTCTAAATATTCGCGTCATCAGAAAAAGCTCTCTTCGCAGCCATACAACAAAATAATGCTATAAAACGATAATAATTGACACATGCACTGTTAGACTCTTGCAGTGCAGTCTTACTATCCTGCGTATGAATATTCGACTCGTACAGTATATCCATTCTAACAGCAGTAGCGTTTGATCTAATACAGCTAAACCAAAGATTATAATTAGCACTTCGTCTAATGTCATATCGACTGATACAGAGTTCGTATCTCTAACGAGTCTCAATATTTGTGCATGCGCCCAGCATGATATAATGAGCCATAAATCCTGTTGTCATCTTGATCAAAAAGTGCTATCCCCTTGATGTGTTTTCTGTCAACCTTGCAAAATTTTCAATCGTCAGCGAAACATATCGTCATCATCAGAAATGATATGACTACATGCCATCATGAGCAAGGCTTCCAATCTATGTTTAGTCACTGTTTTCGCCTGGCGGATTCATGATCAGAAAATTTGGAACTTCGGCACGGACAAAGACAACAACCCTAGCAGCAGAAGAACTTCAAACCTATATGGACTAGTTTCTCTTGTCGCAGATCCACCTGGAAGCTTCTTCTCCAATGATGGCGAAGGATCATGAGTTATTTTCCCTTCAACTCTTTTCTTTTGCTTAAACACAAAAAACGTCATTTCATGCCGTTTAAAATCGATACGCCCTTTTGATATGTGTCAATTGTCAAAGAAATACTAGGATCCTGCGGTGCTATGATCGATGGTTATCCAAAAAACCCCAATTACCACAAAAGTGTATAACGCCATTTAAGATCGTGCCAAAGAAAAAAAGACTGAACATATCAAAGCCAGACATTTTTTATAATGCTTTGTTTTGTTTATTTGTTTTCAGAAACGCTTACTTGGCACATATCTGCGTAAGTATACATACAGAGGTATGATAACAGAAACTAAATGCGACAACCATCATTGAAGCAATCTTAAAAGTATTTCTATCCCGTAAAAACGACCTTATCTCTTCCTCATTAGCACCATCTGCTCATATCATAGAGCAAAAGAGCACACACCCTGTGCGAAAAAGTTTTATGGCAATTTGTGGCTAAATCCATTGGGTGGATGGCGATTTCCGGCACATACTGGGCGTTAGCGTGATGGTTGAATCCTTTGTCTATTTTTGGCTTCGAGTGCTAGTGAAGAATTCACCCATCAACACAACAAAACAGAAAAAAATCCAAAGGGTTTTTCTTCACCTTTGCCATGGATGTGATGAAAAAGAAGAACGACGCAGCACGTTAACCCCAATGCCAGAATTCACTTTCCAATGCTTACTCTCGTCACACCAACAGGAAGCAATGTCAAGGAAGATTATGGGCAAAAACATCCTTTTTTGTTCTTGTTTTGTTCAAAAAAAGCATTCTTTTGGTTCTTGGCTGGGCCGATCAACAGGCGCAAAAGATCAACATCTTAACAGGTAGGTGGTTGGGAACACCATAATTGACATCACTGCTGCAAGGTCTAGGTGGACAATAGACTTGTCCTGTCTATTGTGCGCTATCTTGAGACAGCTAAATAGAGATCAAGTTTGACAAATTGATGATTTATTGTCATTCGCAGTACGTCAGGGTTTCTCCATAGTCTCGATATCGTCGCAGTGCATTCATGTTTTTACTTTAATGAATCCTCGAGTGTCCATTTAGAAAAAAAAAAGAATTCCTTGTGGTGTGCGAGAATATGGAAAAGATATTCTTACTTAGCATGTATCAGTACCATACAGTACAGCATATCATTGGAATTGAACAGCATAGTCTTGGGGTTATAAATTTCAAATCTGCGACCTAAAATGATCCTCAAATCATCCATGGCCGCTAGCTGAAGAAACGAAAATACGTATAACTGAAGAAGCTTGAGCTATTACGCCACAGCTACACTTAACTCATCTCAAGTCACCAGTTCATGGCTTCGCTTCCAATCATGAATTGCTATAGAGATCGCTGTTAATTTATATAGATAAGACGTGTACTGTACGGCTGTCTTATTCCTCATAACTCCAATATTACTGCAGTACATTACATATCAGGTAACCAAGCAAGTTGTGTCAAAAGTAGATATGAGCGTAATATAGACAATTTCTACGTACCGTACAGCACAATAAGCACAAGTATGGTACGATTTTCACAAGTCTCAGCTATCTTCAGCCTCGAGTCTTGGCTAGGTGTGTTAAAATGTATACTATTGCACCGGTATTTTTAAACACATATCTCAGATTGGGGTTTCTCCGCGTTAATAGAACTACCATATTTGCATCGAGACACCATCAATCCCTCGTAATGTGTTCCAGGAAGTATTTTAGAGAACTTGGGACTGGTATTGGTACTGCAACGATAAATTGTACAGGTCGATCTGATGCTGTCACCATCAAGACCTCGTTTCGTTTACGTGACAAGGTTGTAAATCTATACCCTCAAGCATGTGGCCTGTAGTTAATCTCAGTGCACTGCACAGCAGAAACGCTAAGAGCTCGTCAACTCAATAAATCTACGCTAAGACCCAGTATCTCTGTGCGACACAAATTCACATATTGTGATGCTTTACTATACTGTGATAGTACTGCAGCTGTAAATGACGATCTCTTTAGGACAGTATATAATACTGCATCTTATTACGCGACCTTTTTTGGTGCTGTAAACAATTCTTTAACCACATGCCGTTTCTTTTACTCGTAGCTGCTAAGTGGACCAACTAAATGGTGCATGCGCTAAAATGACTATGTATCTAGCTTACTTAGATGATCGGCTTAGCTTAAAAACTCAAAGTAACATGCTGCACTGCAGGTATTACTTTAGCTTTCCCTCTCGCACGATGCAGTAGTTCCGTTTGCCAATATGTACTGCACATGTACAGTACAGCAAGTCCAAAACGAGATGTGATGATATCAATTTTTTTCCTGAGCTCGTGGGCTGTTGAGTACATATACCTCTCCATCCTACAAAGTTTTGGTGATTTTGTTTGTATTTGTACCTTCGCAAGAACAATCAACTTCTCTTCGCTCATGAGAGTTCTTACAATCACTAAAAGTGGAGCACCCACTGCATCAATCAGCAAATTTGTTGACATGGATCAATTAGTGTCTAAAGAAATACGAGTATGCAAATTTCCCTTTGTTTCATCTCATACTTCAGCTATACTTGCTGTGCGGTAAGCATGTGTAGCTTTTCTTAACGTGTTTTCATTGAGATTGCAACTTCGATTGTGCATGAGCTCAGATATGTGACACGTTAACTTTCCAGCAGAGTAACTTGTTAATTGGCAATAATGATGCCTCTTGTGCTGAATATTAATAATACATGTGAGTGGAAAAACACTACCAACAATTTGAACTTACTATCCGAGTGTCGATCTAAGATCTAGAGACGTCGAGGCTTAAGCTTCAGCTGTGGCATCGTAAAGTCAATAAGAAGGAGCTGCTCAAAATAGCGTGAATACGAACAAGAACTTTAATATGCCGCCGCAGATGCATTGATGTTAAATTTCATAACGCATACTTTACTAGACATATTGCAGTGTGGATATATCTGGTAGGAGTATAGCACAAGTCCTCGCTTGAGAAATACATGAACATATATACCTTGCCATCTTGCAACCACGAGCTGAACTGCCTTGGCCAGTTTGGAATGGAAAGAATTAATTCTCCTCTTACACAGCTCCACTTTCCCTCAATTTCTGATGACGCCATGACGCATTACATCATCTTGTTTTACCTGTCATGATCATCCAATGCTAGCTTTCACCTTCTACGCTGTATGAAGAGGAAGGGTCATCATGAGCAAGATATACAGAAAAAGACCATCAACTGAAAACATACAGAGAAGCTAAAACAGAATGAAGAAGTTTATTTTGTGTCCATGTTCAGCTTCATCAAGAAAAAAACTCTAAATACTGCGTGGCTTCGGGCTGAACTCATGTCCATCACACAAAAGTATCAATGCGGCGGTCCTCACGAGCCGGAAAGGTTTGAGTTGAGTTAGTTCGCGAGAAGTAACTCCACTTGGTCGACTGTATTCGAATAAGAACATCCACACAACACCCAGATGCCCAGCAAGCAGGTATTTCCAGGTTGTGGCATTGTCCCAATTGATTGTGGCGCAAAAGTATGGAATGGTTATTGGACGTATAAATATGTTTGCGATCACAACAAGGTGGATTAATCGAATTGCAATTGTAGTAGCTGGATGATATTATATATTACTGACGATGCGCAAACGCATTCGATAAACTTATAAAGCTTGCAAGCAGCTTGAAGACTTTCATCATAAAATTCTTACTTTCCATCAACAACTTGCAGACGTGTGAATATGGAAGACGTACGTAGGATATCCGCGATAATCCAGCCAATTACTCACGAATTTGTCCTTACTTTTCAAAATCAATATCACTGCACATATTGTTGAGATAACATAAATATTCCATATACTGCAAGATATCTTAGAGAATGCGACCAATTTAAGAACTCTTTTTTCATCTTAGTAATGATTGTGATTTATAATTACAACATCTGAATAATTTCCAAAAAGCGCGATGTTGGTTAACACTACAGCCATACAATCTACTGAATATAACTTTACACTATATAAACATAAAGTGCATTTCATCAGATCTCCTTAATATGTTTTACAACTTGTATCGTGTGGTGTCAATTTGTTTTCCTAACAGTTACAAAGTGCTACTGTGGCAGTTATGAAAATCAAACTAAAGCCATGGTTGAACGCTGATACGTGATGATTACATATGAAATCTAACATAAAAGCAGAATGCAAGGGAAGCAGTTGTGATGGGTATCAAGCTAAGACGAGGAATTCTACGAATCAAAAGAAATGGAAAATACAAATGAGGGTGAGCCCAAGACGTGCGCCAGTAATACATCTGAACTAAATGTAATGTTCATAAGCAAAAAGCAAGAATTACACGCTGCGAAGGTATCAGCAGTATTTAAATATTTGCAATGTTACAACTCAACTTAATGAGGATACTTGTGCAAACGACCATACAGCATCACCGCTTTCTGGAGAAGTCTTGCAATTTCCGACCTATTTTTTTGATTTTTCCCAGAATATTCCGGTTTGGTTTGTTTGTATTGTGAGCATTTGCTGGAACAGGTACTTGCGGGTTAGTTGATGTGGTTAATCCTTCCGATTCTGATGTGACTACAAGACGTTGTTC
>Ga0160427_10002291_pt1 | contig 11588 bp, 13 predicted proteins | sample SolpanmetagenomL_FD_108194 | JGI IMG/M metagenome (GOLD analysis project Ga0160427, IMG submission 108194) | Solar panel surface microbial communities from Lawrence Berkeley National Laboratory, California, USA - L | ecosystem: Engineered > Built environment > Solar panel > Unclassified ...
GTAGCAGCAGCAGTAGTAGTTATGATTGTATGGAGAGTGAGAGTGAGACTAGTACTGGTACTGGTACTAGTAGTGTGATTCCTACTTTTGGTTTTTCTTCATCCTCTTCGTCTGTTGTGGTTACGAATTCTTCTACTTCTTTCTCTGTTGACTCTTCTTCTGGTATGACGGGTTATGAGAGTGGTGCGTTGAAATCCTTCTTTTCCTTTTTTGTTTTTGCTTCGGATTTTTTGAAGTCTAGAAATAAAATGCAAAAATGATTGACACTCTCTTTTCCTCTTCTTTCTCTACTTATGTATAGCCTCGACAACTACTTCCACTGTTTCAGATACCACTGAGCTCGTTCCAACTACCACAAGCAGCGATTATATCAGCACTGGCAGCGTTAGCAGCGTTAGCAGCACTGGTAGCAGCACTGGTAGCAGCACGGATTCCAGTACCTCAACCAGTACTACGACTTCAACTTCAACCATCATGATCACTTCGACCATCACGCTCACTCGATCAAGCGAGAGTCTTTCTGCTACTGGATCTACCTCAACCTCTTCATCGTCGTCTACTTGTTCACCAAATCTGTTCTCTTATCCTACCAATCCGACTACAGGTCAAAATGCCACTACTGCTACCGTTGGTGCAACATTTTCGACTAGTGTTTTGAGTTCTTCAAGCTATGGTACTGGTTCTGTCGGTGGAAGCAGTAGCGGTGGGAATTATACCGGTCCTATCATGCCAACTCCAACACCTGCTGAGTCGAATGCCATGTCCACTGTGGCCAAGATGGATGGAGTTTGGATGATTATGATTATGGTCGTTGGTGGTGGTGTGTTGAGTCTTCATTGTTGGTGGTAAGCTTGGAATTTCCTATGAGAGCGCTGGAGCCACCGGAAAGACTAGCTTACTTCACTAGTAAGCATGTGTATAGATTAGATGTTGATCTTGTTTTTTTTACATGACATAGTGTTTTACTGAGTCATGAAAAACATTTGTACTAGTCTTCCGTTCATTTGTTTTCTTCTCTCTTTACATCATGTACGCGGGAGACTATGATCTATTTCCAATCTTTTTTTAAATCTTTTTTTTTCTTCTATCATGTCTACGATTTAAAATTTACTGTCATTATAGATAAACCTTTTTACAACAGATGTACTTTCCTTTATCAATCTCTGTTACTGCGTTTCTTTTTTTTTGTTTCTTTGTCATGTTTACTTTCTATGTATGGTATACATTGATTGTGTCAAGAAATCAAAATATCCGTTCGTTTATACAATCCATAATTGCAAAGTCGTTTCGTAACATGGGTGAGATTTGGTGTTGACATGATTGATTGTAGCTGGGAGTGTACGTGCAACATTGTCTGAAATGTGTGAGAGAAACACCTTTGAGAAATCCTGCATTGAAGGAATCGGAACCTACGTCTGTTCTGCAGGTCTTATTCTGGAGATACTGAATCCTGTTGATATATGGTGATGTAGTACTACTTCTTTTTAAAGATCAATATGTCTATAGCTAAGCCTGTGCCCAAAGGTGACTGATATGTGAGAGAAAATTGCTAACAATGATCGATTCATGGTATGATATCAGATTTAGATATGGTTGATATGTGATTTATGAGAATCCCGGCATGAAATGGCACGTTGTGACTGTGTTCATGAGATCTTTGTAGTTGCAATCTTCTTTCTTGCTCGCATTTATCATATCTAATCTTTGGTGATTGGAGACACCGATACACTCTGTGCGGAGGTTTATTGCGTGGTGAGTTGTGAAATAGCTCTCGTGAGTTTTCATATAATGTTTTTAATCTACATGTATCAATGGTTTCTACTGGCCATCCGCGTTATATCGGCTACAGACTATATACAAAAAGTGCTGGGAGAACTTCGACGATGGATATCTACTCAGACAAGCCTCTTTCATCTTCCTCGTAGTAATCTTACTTAGATACTTGCTTACTTGTAGCTATACCTACGGAGTTTTCAATTTCCTTTACATGACCCTTTCCGCCAACACAACACCATATATCAACGTCCCTATAATCCCACCCAAATTGACCAACGAGCTCACACCATGCCATATCCCAAACTGCTTGTTCAAACTCGCCATCTCAGCACTCACCATGATATCCTCCTTCTCCTTCTCTCCACCCCTCATTCTACCACTACTAGCGACGGAAATTGGACTATTCCCATCACCCGCATTATTATCTTTCGAAACACCGATTTTCTTGCCATCGTAATTTCGTCCGTCGATTGTTTCTTGACGTTTACGGATACGCATGATTTCGGTGGTTTTGGGGCCAATGTACCAGAGGTTGGCGATGCCGGAAATGGCGGAGGAGAGAAGGGTTGTTGTTGCGATATCGGAGGGGAGGGTGGAGAAGAGGTTGTAGGAAGTTGAGAAGAGTGGGAAAGAGGAGAGGAGGTGGAAACTTGGTGCGATGGAGCTGGGGAGGGTGAAGAGGGTGGAGAGGGAGAAGAAGACTTGCAGGGCAAAGTAGATGGGGAAGAGCTTTTGTTGGAGTTGAGAGAATTGGGCTTTGGGTAGTGTTTTGAAGGATACTGCAAGGATGGGATTGTTGTTAGCTATTGCTTTCTTCAAAAAATGGAAGACGTAGACATGCGGGAATGGAAGAGAAATATTTACCAATGCCGTTAACGAATGACTGGAATATGGATGATCCGAATAATAGACCGAAGCCCAAGATGTGGTATGGACCTCTTGTAGCGAGAGTTGACATGACACCCATTTTGGCTTGAGTTTGGTCTTTGAACAGTGCTTAAATCTTGGTTTATGTATGGAGTTATTATTATCTCAATCGGACAATCCAAGCTTGAATCTGGAGATTTGCGTCTTGTTTTTTGAGCGGTTGCAGTTGTCGCAAAAGACTATTTCGCAGTGAGTGCGTAGAAGCGAGTTGAACTTGACTTTAGTAGAAGGAGATGTAGATTGTATTGAATTACGAATCGAGATTGAAGATGTTCAAGAAGCGGATATATGTGTGTGTATAAATGGCATCCCTTGATTGCAGTAACATGATTGTTTTTCAGCCGCCGGGGCCAAAGTCGAGATGATGAACGTCATGATTTCGGTGGTTTGAATGTGCGACGCTAGCAGTAGCAACTTATATGTCATGCATGCATCATACACATTAACTCTATTGTTGACACAATTAAGGACATCAACTCACAGCGCTCATCTGGGTTAGATCTCCTATCGTGTGGCCTCATCTTTTAAATCGAGATAAGGACCTTTTCCCCGTCCACTCCCCGCATCCATATTGGAGGCTAAAATGAGAGTTCATGATTTATTGACAATATGAGCAAATTCGAATTGCAGCTAACCGCCCTATAAGGCGTGAGACACAGACCCCCTTATACCATGACTCAAACATGACATGCAAGCGGTCAGCCAAGTCATAAAGCTGTATTTAAATACTTGTCTTGGTAGGGATCTCAGCTTCGACGAAAACATACGTAAACGCATTCGACGATAAGAAAAAAATTTCCACAAGAACTAACCTCACCATGTCGACTACCAAAGTGCGATTTGTGCTTGTATCAGACACTCATTCTACATCTCCAGAGGATGGGCTGTTCAAAGTGCCTGATGGTGACGTCTTTATTCATGCCGGCGATTTGACGAATAGAGGAACATTTGCAGAGTTGAAGAAGACGTTGGGATGGATTGAGAGGCTGCCGCATGAAGTCAAGATTGTGATTGCCGGTAAGTGTGTTGTGTTTTGGTACATCTGACTTTCTTTGTAGCTTGCCTTTCAGTACCAATTCTTAAGCTTTGACTAGCGAAAATCTTGCATGTATAAACATGAGGTTATGATGTTATCTTTGAGTAATTGCGTAGCTCATTATTTTGCTGAAATTGCACAGAGATACTAGACTTGCTGATTTAGTGCTCGTAGCATATAATGGTCTCCGTATCTAGTACACGATGATAGTTGTGAGCTGAGAATTACTCTTCTATAGGCAATCACGACCTTGGTCTCGACAAATCTTTCGTCAAAACTCAACAGACATGTTCTAATTCTGATTCTCGACTGTCCGAGTTGGACATGGTCGCCTCACTCTTTTCGCCTTCTTCTCTTCCCTCAAACATGCATTATTTGAAACACTCTTCTTTAGCTGTCACTATTCCATCAAAGAATACTCTTCCCATCAAGATTTTCGGTTCTCCTTATGTACCAAATTTTGATATTCATCGAACTCAAAATGATGATGCTACCTCCTTAGTCTCAGCCACAGCTCAAAACAATGAAGAGCCTATGAATGAACCGTATGACTATGGTAGAGGGAAGGAGAGCAACACAAAAAATCAGAAAGAGATACCAGAGTTTGGAGCATTCACTTATAATCCTGAAACAGACGCGAAAAAGTTGTGGAGTGATATACCTAGTGATACGCATATACTGATTACACATGGACCGGCAAAGGGGAGGTTGGATGATACTAAAGTTGATGCAAAAGAGAAAACTTTGGAAACCAAAGATCATGGTGAAGAGAAGAAAGTAGCGGGATTGGTTGGAAGAAGTATTGGTTGTGAGGCACTCGGTGCACGCGTTAAGGAGATCAAGCCGTGGTTACATATTTGTGGACATGTTCATGAATCAAGGGTTTGTGTTCATATACCATATTGCTTCTGACATCATGCTGATGGAAACTGATAACATGTTTACTATATAGGGCGTTGAGCGTGTTGTATGGCCTTTGTGCTCTGAGCAACGAGCTGATACTCTATCCTCTTCGGATTCACCATCTTTACTACCACTCACTTTAACATCTTTGCAACCTGCCACAGCTACTACCATCTCACCGGAATCTAATTTGTCAAACTTGTGCGGGACTATATTGCTTTGGCAAGACCCTGGCCAGGATCTCGTAACTAGTAGTGCTATCGTCAACAACGATAGCAAGTCCTGCAAATTGATCAAGATGAATAATAAGAAACAATCGCTTGTTGATATCTCTTCCAAAACACGAATGTTTAATTTCACACCATTGCGGAAAAATGAGGAAACAGTCTTTATCAATGCGAGTATCATGAAGCATTCTTGGCCGCATGGGAAGGAGAGGAATAAAGCGATAGTTGTTGATGTGGATGTGGATATGGATATGGATGTAGAGTTAAATGATAATTTGGGGCATTGAAAGGGCGTATATCTTGTGCTAGAATGGATGTAGATATATAAATTCAATAATGAATGTGTGAAGACTTTGAGAATTCAAGATGTATTGTTGTGATAGATCCACTAAAACCATGAATCTGTACTTCTTATCGCATGTATTGGTGTTCATAACAGTTGAAACGTATGTGCCCGGTAGAGCCTTCTTAGTCAAGCTTTATACTGATGATTACTATTACGAAGGCATCGAGCATAATTCATTGAATCTGCACATTATGAATGCACAAATGCCTTAAGTGGTGTTATAACTTTAACCCGTGAATATGGCGCTATTTCTCTTATTTTTGTTTTCCTTCTTGTCTTTTTGTATTAAGATCTGAAATGTATAAGAACCTTATTTTAGACTGTGGACTAGCTTACTTAAACAGGACATAAGAATGCGGTATCGCGATGGATATGCCGCATCTCCGACCAACCCCCTCCAGGTTAGACATCTACACTGTTTCTACTCCTCATTCCCTGTCATCCCATCCCATCCATCCATCTCTCCCATCTTCGTCTCTTTCCGCTCATTGCGTCTCCTCATCCCAACCTTCCCTCTTATGGTCTCCTCAGATCTTCTTCTTCGGGCAGCTTGCGAACTCGGCTGATGGTCTGAAGTCATCAAATTTCTTCCATCGCAGCATCATCATCTTCATCAGCTCATCTCACTTGGACAGAACCCGCACACTCTGGCTGGCATTAGATGAGCAGGTACCTTGTTGCAGTGTGTTGATTTGTGAGAACCTTTCCTTAGAGAACTCGACTTTCAAGCTGTGCAAGGACTTGACTAACACTGATCAGCATAAATAGTCACTCGGCAGATCCAACTTCAACAAAAGTTTGCCAAAGATGTCGAAAGATCAAACTTGCAGCTCATGCAAATTTCGTTTCGCACAGTTCCGACCCTTTCCAGTCACCCTTGTTTCGTTGATTCTCTACATTCCTCTGATCGCCGTTATTCTTTGGATTCACTATCTGCCTCCAAAAGCTCCTTCGACCTCGTCAGTCGAGAAATCGCTCGGCATCAACCTTACGGAAACATGGCATAACCTTGGTGCAATCACAAATCAATATCATCCATACAATTCTCGAGCCAACGACCATGTCCGACAATTTCTTCTCGATGAGATCAAGACAATCATTGATAGGAATGGCGTGGGTGGAATTCGGGCGGAGATTATCAACGACAGAGAGACGAATGTGATTTTCCCACAGGGACGACTTTCCATTTACTTTGAGAGTCTAAACATTATCGTGGTGGTTCATGGTCGAGAGGACCTTAAAGGGAAGGTGTTGGTTAATGCACATTTCGATTCTGTCAGCACAGCACCAGGTACGTGACGCCTTGATACAGTTGTAACAACTGCTAAAACATTCAGGCACTACGGATGATGGTGTGGGCGTCGTGACTCTACTCGCATTAATCGACTATTTCACTCAAGAGGATCATACTCCTTACAGGAGTCTAGTTTTCTTAATCAACGATGGCGAGGAAGACTATCTAAACGGAGCAGTATCGTACGCTCATCACGACCTTGCAGCAAGTACTCGAACATTCTTCAATCTTGAAGGTGCTGGCGCAGGTGGTCGAGCTACATTGTTTAGAAGTTCCGATGCTGAAATCACCAAATTTTACAAGGGAGCTAAACATCCCTTCGGCAGCAGTCTCAGCGGTGACGGTTTCAAGCTACGAGTGATTAAAAGCGAAACTGATTATCTCATCTTTGACGGCGACATGGGACTGAGGGGTATGGATGTAGCATTCTGGCAACCACGGGCTCGATATCATACTCAATTCGATAACGATGCTCACTCAAGCATCGATTCTGTCTGGCATATGCTGGGTCAAGCTCTTGACACCGTCAAAGGCATGAGTGAGGACAAAACAGACGACGATGCTTTGGAAGGAAGAACGGCACCTGGAGTTTGGTTTGATATCTTGGGCGATAGTTTTGGTGTTTTCAGGCTGCCGACCATATTCGCCCTCACAATGTGTCTTTTGACCATTACACCAGTCCTCTTGGGTGCTGTGGTCTTCATCCTCTTTCAACGCAAGAAGCTATATCTATTTTCAAAAGCTGGCAAAGATGCGACGGGTTCGCCGTTGGTGCCTCTTTCAGGTTGGAAAGGATTCTTCAGATATCCAATAGCTTTCATTCTCGCCACAGGCATTGTCTCTGCTATCGCTTACTTGATCTACAAAGTCAATCCTATGATTGCTTACAGCAGCACTGAAGCTATTTGGTCTTGCTTGTTGTCTTTGTGGTTTGTCGTTGCTTGGACATCCCTCAACGCTGCTGCAGTCTGGAGGCCGAGTGCTTCTCATAAGATTTGGACACTATCGTGGCAATGGTTTGGATGGTGGCTCATGTTGATTGCTGTTGCCGTCGCACAAGACCGTTATGAGATTGGAGGTTTGTATTTTCTGCTTACCTTTTATGGTGGCGTCTTTGTAGCTCTCATCATCTCAATTGTTGGTCTATTCACTCTTCCAGCCAAAGACGAATTGATAGCATCTATTCGAGAACATGACAATGAGATTGAAGATAACGACGATCGATCTCAACTTGCAGGTCTTGTCGGTCATAGGAATGATGATGACGACGACGAACCGTCTGAGCAAACTCCTTTGTTTGGGAGAAGCCGCCGAAACATTGGTGGTTCATCTACCTCACGCGCATCCATCACTGGATCAGATTCGTGCTCGCGTGGTAAAGAGTGCAGCAAGCGTCCTTACAAAAACGAACAGTATTGGGGCAAATATCTTCCGAAGTACACCTGGATCGCTGAAATGTTGTTCAACATACCTGTTCCGCTCATCTTCACTGCACCCATTGGCTTGCTGATTGGTACTGCCATCGCCCAAGTAGGTGCTGATGGTGGCAATGAAGCCATGTTTACTGGTAAGTCTTGAATGTCTATTTTTGTTACACTTTAGCTAACAGAATAGCTTATTTTATGTACACATTCTTCTCAATAATCCTCCTTGTGCCATTGGCACCATTCTTTCATCGAATCACATTTCACATACCGGCTTTCTTGTTCTGTGTATTTGTTGGAACTCTCCTTTACAGTCTTCTCGCCTTTCCGTTCTCCGTCAATGCTCCACTCAAGATTTACTTTCAACAGACCGTCAACGCAACCACGAACGTCAATAGCGTCCACCTTATGGGAATCAAGAAATATGTTCGCGATATTGCCAAACACGATGTACCAAGTGCATGGGGCAAACATGTTAGTTGCATTGACGACACTCGCCGAGTTGGCCTGACGAAATGTTCATGGGAAGGATTGATGCCTAATGTACTGAAACACTACAATGGCGACATTCCTGTAAACACAACAGTAGCACAAACTTGGATGTCTGTGAACGTAACCAAGTCAAGAGACGACGTCGATTCTATTCACTTTGACATCAACGGTCTAGAATCACGTGCTTGCAAGATTCATTTTGATCAAAGGATCATCGACATCCAAGTCCTGCCACTGGGTCCTGACGGCAATACAACGCTTGTTAGGCATAACAAACCACCAGTCCGTGATGGTGGTGTACATGATGTCCGTCTATGGGCAAGAGATTTCAGCAGAGGATGGAGCGTCGATGTCAAGTTTCAACACGACGACGCTGAGCACAAGGACAGTGTCGACAGCTTGAAAGGTGATGACCAGGATAAAGCAAAACGCAACAAAAAGACTGGAACTGTTACATGTATGTGGAGTGATGCGAACGATGCAGAAGTGATACCTGCTTTGACAGAAGTTAAAGCGTATTTCCCAGATTGGGCTGTTGTTACAAAGAGTGATGATGGGTTGGTGGATGTAGTTGTTGACTTTGAAGTTGAAGTTTGAAGTTATAATGGGTTTTTTTTGCTTCTGTTTTCTTGCCCTTGCTCTTTTGCTTTGATTCTTGGTCACTTGTCCTCTCGGTGACGATGATGATGACGTTTGTCGAAGTGGGGATGAGGTTGTAGCAGATTGTACAATAGACTTTTTCCTGGTTGGTTTATGCTATGGATAAGGGGATAAATAGCCAGAAAAAGATGACACGAAAGCTTTGGTCGACGAGTATCCTATAAAAGTTGTGAAAGACGATGATGAATGTGTTGTGTTTGTTGTCAGTAGATTGTTTTAGTGCTTTGGTGGATTTAGTACTACTTGTCGAGATGTCGATGCATCAGAAGATTCCACCTTAGATTTCATTTTGGAAAAAAAACACTAGACCCTACGTAAATTTTACGCAGCTTTTCAGACTGTCTGAGCACTACGTAGGTGGTCTGAGCACGTATTTGTGATAATATTGGTAGTATTATGAGGATTATAATGACGGTAGCAATGACAAAATTGGCTTTAAACAAGCTCCTTTCTTTTCCCCCTCCCCCTTTCTCCTCTTGGGCAGGGTTTTACTCTCTCCCAATTTTTCCCTCTTTTAATTTTACGTTTAACTTTTTTTTGTCCTTGCTCTTCCCTCCTTGGAGATAAATATAAACAGCTGCCCGTCCTGAAAAAAATCATAAAAAAAGCGTGCAAAAGTACTAGAGTGGTTAAAGTCTGTGGACAAATGATAAATGATTTCAAACATGTTTTGTTTTGTTTCTCCTCTCATATGTTTTCTCAATAATGCATTGATGGTGTTGAGGATTTCGATGATCATGATACTCAACTGGATTATGTTTGATGTATGTTGCATATTGTGGATGTGGTATAAGATTGATTGATAGCGTAGTCATAGTCAGTGAAGGTCAGTGTTTTGTTTTGGACTGTCTAAGAAAGAGAGAGAGGGTAGTAGCTAGTAGTAGTAGTATTCGTTATGGAAAAATGCAGTTATGATAGTACCATTGGCAGTTGTGATGGACGGTTTTCAAGGAAAGGGGAAAAAGTCTGTTGCAATTAGTTGATTGGCTTTGCAGGGTCCTACTATAAAAAGGGTGGTTGAAACATGAATTTTCGGTGACCGGGAGGGATTGATCAGATGAGCTTGTAGTGTTTGCAGAGTTTAAAGATGTGAGTAGGTGTCTGAAGACGAGACTTGTTCCCAGTACAGGTTAAACTACTAGAGTGACCTGGACTAAAGAGGCTGTTTATAAGTTTATTCCCTTTGTTGCGTATAAGACGTCTTTGCCAATGTCATATGGTTGATATATACATTTCCTCTCTTCCGCTCTCATGAGGACCTTTAGTTTACTGTGAGGTACAAACTTGAAAGAAGCTTAATCTAGTGTAAGAATCATTCAGAAATATGTCATTATTTTTCGGGTGGACCTAGTGTTCACAACGTTCTGCTTGATTAGTACGTGATATCTTGAAGACAACCCAAAGCCCCCACGGAGGGTTTTCTTTTTTCAGGGACAAATTCAGGCAAGCCTTGGAGTCACTGACAATATAGCCATGTCATTCAAAAACTGATTCTTTTATCATTCGTCAAAAAGAGAAATTCAAAGGGAAAGTTTTTTTTGCATCTGGTACATTCTATGACTTCGCACCTGAGGAGGATTTACCTCAACTGCAAGTTTTCAATCGCAGCCTTTTATTTACATCGTGTATTTAAAAAACTTGCCAATATGTGTTACAACCGTATTACGTAACTAATAATTCTTTGCCCTCGAACTTTTTTGTTGATTTACGAGCTGTAAGCTCGTGTATCTGGTTGACGATTTATGCAGAAATAGTTAATATAAAAAATGGTGTGTTACGTATTTTATTAATGCAAGTCAATTTATGTTAAGCTTAAGGCTCGTGAACTCTTCTCACCTGCGTCTTATTGTTGCTTCCGCTCTATGATTACTTACTATTGAAGTTGTTCCAAGTTTTTTCAGTGTATTGTATATATTCCACACCGACAGATCAACCTAAAATTCAGATCCAGATCTAAATCCCTCCATAGTATCATTAGTGACGCGTTATGTTATACATATTTCCCATACCCTTATAACATTTTTCTATCTACATCTACATCTACATTATAGATAAAACGCCATTTACACTCACAATTCTTCGAAAAGATTCTTGCACTGTACTATGCTGTATATTAAACACATCCTGTCATCAGTATTTTTGAAATTGGTAAACAGTTGTCAACAATTTTACAACTGCAACACGCTTTTTGAGGCCGGTGAGTGAGTTAATAAGTGAGTAGTTGTGGTTTATATAATTATTACAAAGATATGCATTGGAAAAATTTAAAAATTGACTAAAAACATTGACTTTGTTAAATTGAATTAACCTCTTCCTCGCATTTTTACTTCTTCCTTAAACAACCTCTAGCGGCATGAAAATAAAAAAAGACATGAGGATCTTTCTTTTTCTGTTGGGATGAATAGGGTGATTTAGTTTATCGTCTCTTTTCAACGGTTGGTCGATGAACAGAGAAAAAAACTTTCTTGACATTCTCGCGATTACTTGCACGCTGTTTTAAAAA
>Ga0160427_10002292_pt1 | contig 11588 bp, 13 predicted proteins | sample SolpanmetagenomL_FD_108194 | JGI IMG/M metagenome (GOLD analysis project Ga0160427, IMG submission 108194) | Solar panel surface microbial communities from Lawrence Berkeley National Laboratory, California, USA - L | ecosystem: Engineered > Built environment > Solar panel > Unclassified ...
CGCCGCCCACGGCGCCGTCTCCTTCCGCCTGCGCGACGGCAGCCAGGACAACGGCATCCCCGTGGACGAGGCCGTCGAGCGCATCGTCGACGCGGTGCAGCGCCGGGTCCAGGTCTGAGCGTGTCCGACGCGCCCGCCGGGCCGCCGCGCGCGGGGGAGGCCGAGGTGGAGGGGGCCGAGTCCTTCGCCGGGGACCCCGACGGGTTCGAGCGGCTCTGGACGCCGCACCGCCTCGCCTACATCAAGGGCGACCGGAAGCCGTCGGACCCCGACGACGCGACCCAGTGCCCCTTCTGCCGGGCGCCGGGCCTCGACGACGCGGAGGGGCTCGTCGTCCACCGCGGTCGCGAGGCCTTCGTCGTCCTGAACCTGTTCCCCTACAACCCCGGCCACCTGCTGGTCTGCCCCTACCGGCACGTGTCCTCCTACGTCGACCTGACCGCGGCGGAGCTCGCCGAGTTCACGGCCCTGACGCGGGCCGCGGTGTTCACGCTGCGCGCGGCGTCGAACCCGGCCGGCTTCAACCTCGGGATGAACCAGGGCGGCGTGGCGGGCGCGGGCATCGCCGCGCACCTGCACCAGCACGTCGTCCCCCGCTGGGAGGGCGACGCGAACTTCCTCCCCGTCGTCGGGCGCACCAAGGCCCTGCCCGAGCTGCTGGAGGACACCCGCCGGCGCCTCGCCGCGGCCTGGACGACCGAGGGCCCGGCGGACTAGGGCGTCGGCCGGTTCGCCGGGCGGGGTCGCTCCGACGCGCTGGAGACCTCCCGCGCGCCCGGCGCCGAGACACCGCCGCCCCGCCCCGCCCGCCGGGTCCGCCACGCCTGCGGCAGCCGCTCGAGCGGCGCGAAGGCCAGCAGGCACACCACCGTCGGCAGGAAGTGGATCTTGATGGTCAGGTACGTGCCGAGGTGGAACACCAGCCAGAAGCCGACCGCCGCGGCGAGCGCCCGGCCTCGCAGCCAGAGCATCACCGGGCTCAGGAACTCCGCGGCCAGGACGCCCCACTGCATGACGACCACGAGGTGCGGCACGGCGAGCAGCGCGTCGGTCAGGGCGCTGCCGCGGCGGGAGAAGGCCCACGTGAAGATCGCGCCGTTCGCCCAGTCCCAGCCGCCGAAGCGCATCTTGGCCATGGCCGCGAAGAAGTAGGTGCAGACCGCGGCCACCTGCACGCAGCGCACGGCCCAGCCCGCGGCCTCGCTGCGCAGGAACGGCTCCCGCGCCGCCCCGACCGTCGGCAGGACCAGCAGCGCGACGAGCAGGGCGACGTGGTCGTGGTCGATCTTGGAGTAGCTGAAGGCGTTGGACGTCCAGGCCAGGTAGGCGAGCGCGCAGACCCAGCCGGCGGCCCGCGGCAGCCGGCCCACCGCGGCCACCACCGCGCTGACGACCAGCACCACCAGGACGACGCGGACGGAGGCCTCCGTCGGCGCCGGCAGGTGCAGCAGGCGGCGCAGGAGGAGGGGGCGGTACAGCTCGGCCGGGACGTCGCCGTGGCCCAGCGGCCACGTCGTGATCTCCAGCGCGTCCAGGACGACGAAGAGGTACAGGACGAAGCGCAGCACCGCGATGCGCCCGAGCGCGACGGGCGGCGCCCACCAGGACCGCCACGCCCCGGCGATCCGCGTCGCGGGCGTGGGCCGGGGCGTCGTCGCGGCGCTCACCGGCAGCACCCCGCCGGGTGCTGCGGGTCGGGCACGTCCCACGCGGCCAGCACGACGTCCTGCGGCGCCCCCACGACCACGCCGGCCACGAGCCGGCTGACGGACTGGTGCAGCTCCAGGCGGACGTAGCGGGGCCGGCCGGGGTGGCGCCGCGCGTAGGCCGCCGCCACCGCCTCCAGCAGCGCGGGGTCGGCCACGAAGCGGGGCAGCTGCCCCTCGACCTCGGCCCGGCGCAGCCCCACCCCGCCCGGGGTCAGCGGGACGACCGTGCGCACGCCCGCCGTGGTGACCGCCTCGATCGAGGTGGAGCGGATCTCGCCGTCGAGGTGCACCGCGAAGGCGTACTGCGACATGGGCGCGAAGGGCCAGCGGTCGTCGTTGCCCTGCAGGGTGCCGAGCAGCAGCAGGGCGAGGAACGCCACGGCGACGAGGCTGCGCCAGAGCAGGCCGGCGCGCGGCAGGCGGCGGATCACCGGGACGGGGTGGGCTCGAGCACGCCGTCACCCTAGGGCGGCGACGACCCCCTAGGGTGAGGGCGCTCCGGCCCCGCGGCCGGGTCCCCGCCGCCCCCGCACAGAAGACGGACCGATGCTCAACCGCTTCGCGCGCGCCTTCGTCACCCGGGTCTTCACCCCCTTCGCGCACCTGCTGCTGCGCCTCGGGGTCGGCCCGGACCTGGTGACGGCCGTCGGCACGGTCGGCGTCTGCGTCAGCGCGCTCGTCCTGTTCCCGCTCGGGCACCTGTTCTGGGGCGCCCTCGCGGTGGCCGTCTTCGCCTTCTCCGACACCGTCGACGGGATCATGGCGCGCGCCTCGGGCCGCTCCGGGCCGTGGGGCGCGTTCCTGGACTCCACGCTCGACCGCTTCGCCGACGCGGCCGTCTTCGGCGGCCTGGTCGTCTGGTACGCCCGCGGCGGTCAGGACCAGCTCACCGCCGGGCTGGCCCTGCTCTGCCTGTGCCTGGGCAGCATCGTCCCCTACGCGCGGGCCCGGGCCGAGGGCCTGGGGATGCGCGCGAACGTAGGCATCGCGGAGCGCTCCGACCGGCTCGTCGCCGTGCTCGTCGGCGCCGCGGCCGTCGGGGTCGGGCTGCCCCGGGTGGTCCTCACCGTCGTGCTCGCCCTGCTCGCCCTCGCGAGCCTCGTGACCGTCGGCCAGCGGATGGCGCTGGTGCGGCGCCAGGCGCTGGCCGGGGCGACCGAGGCTCCCGGGGCTCGGCCGCCCGCCGCGTGAGCCGCCTGCGCGACGCGGCCGTCGCCGGCGGATTCCGGGCCGCGTGGCGGCTGCTGCGGGTGCTGCCCGAGGCCGTCGTGCTCGCCGGCTGCGAGCGCGTGGCCGACCACCTGCACCGCGGCGACGGGCCCAAGGTCCGGCAGCTGCGGGCCACCCTGCGCCGCGCGCGCCCGGACGCGTCCGCGGCCGAGCTCGAGACCGTCGTGCGCGACGGCCTCGCCTCCTACGCGCGCTACTGGTGCGAGACGTTCCGGCTGCCGTCCTTCTCCCGCGAGCGGATCCTCGCCACGGTCACGACCGCCGGCGACGCGCCGGTGCGCGCGGCGCTCGCCGAGGGCCGCGGGGTCGTCCTGGCGCTCGGCCACCTCGGCAACTGGGACCACGCGGGCGCCTGGGCGACGCTCGAGCTCGCGCCCGTCGTCACCGTCGCCGAGCGGCTGCGGCCCGCCGCCGTCTACGACGCCTTCCTCGCCTTCCGGTCCTCCCTCGGCATGACGGTCCTGCCGCTGGGGGAGCCCGCGACGTCGGCCACGCTGGTGCGCTCGCTGCGCGCCGGGGCGCTGGTCCCGCTGCTGGCCGACCGCGACCTCACCGGCCACGGCGTGCCCGTCGACTTCCTGGGCGAGGAGCTGCGGATGGCCGCCGGTCCCGCGACGCTCGCGCTGGCCACCGGCGCCGCCCTCTTCAGCGTGGCCGCGACGTCCGTGCCCCTGCCCCCCGGGCACCCCGCGCGGCGCACGGGCGCCCGCCACGGGCTGCACCTGGCCTTCGGGGCGCGCCTGGAGGTGCCCGCGGCGGTGCGGGGCGCCGAGCGCGCGGCCGCCGTCGCCGCGCTCACGCAGGCCCTGGCCGACGACCTCGCGGCCGCCGTCGCGGCGCACCCGCAGGACTGGCACGTCCTGCAGCCCGTCTTCAGCGCCGACGTCGACCGGGCCGCGGGGGAGGGGCGGGACGCGCCGTGAGGATCGGCATCGTCTGCCCGTACTCCTTCGACGTGCCCGGCGGGGTGCAGTTCCACGTCCGCGACCTCGCCCAGCACCTGCTGTCGCTGGGCCACCACGTGCGCGTGCTCGCCCCCGCCGACGACGAGGCGGCCCTGCCGGACTTCATCGACAGCGCCGGCCGCGCGGTCGCGGTGCCCTACAACGGCTCCGTCGCCCGGCTGTCCTTCGGGCCCCTGACCGCGGCGCGCGTGCGGCGCTGGCTCGCCGAGGGCGCCTTCGACGTGCTGCACCTGCACGAGCCGCTGTCCCCGAGCGCGTCGATGCTGGCGCTGTGGGCGGCGCAGGGCCCGATCGTCGCCACGTTCCACACCGCGAACCTGCGCTCGCGGGCCATGCAGGCCGCGTTCCCCCTGCTGCGGCCCAGCCTGGAGAAGATCGCCGCGCGCATCGCCGTCAGCGAGGACGCCCGCCGCACCCTCGTCGAGCACATCGGCGGCGACGCCGTCGTCGTGCCCAACGGCGTCTTCGTCGACGACTTCGCGCGGGCGCAGCCGCGCCCGGAGTGGGCGGGCACGCCCGAGCGGCCCGTCGTCGCCTTCGTCGGGCGCCTGGACGAGGCGCGCAAGGGCCTGCCCGTGCTGTGCGAGGTGGTGCCGCGGGTGCGGGCCGTCGTGCCGGGCGCGCGCTTCCTCGTCGCGGGCCGCGGCGACCTCGCGGCGGCGCGGGCCCTGCTGGCCGACCCCGGCGACGTGGAGTTCCTCGGCCCCGTCGACGACGCCGACAAGCAGCGGCTGCTCGCCTCGGCCGACGTCTACCTCGCGCCCCACACGGGCGGGGAGAGCTTCGGCATCGTCCTGGTGGAGGCGATGGCGGCGGGCGCGGCCGTGGCGGCCAGCGACCTGGGGGCCTTCCGCCGCGTGCTGGACGACGGCGCCGCGGGCGCCCTGTTCACCACGGGCGACCCGGACGCGGCCGCGGCCGCCGTGCTGCGGCTGCTGGCCGAGCCGGGCGAGCGCGCGCGCCTGGCCGCCGCCGGCCAGAAGGCGGCCCGCCGCTACGACTGGCCCGTCGTGGCCCGCGAGGTGCTCGCCGTCTACGAGACGATCCGCACGGGCGTCGCCGCGCACGCCGGCGTCGTGCCGGACCGGCGGCTGCCGTCCGGCCCCGGCGCGTGAGCAGCCTCGCCTGGGCGCTGCTGGCCCTGCTCGCCGTGTGCGCGCTGGCGGGCTACCTGTCGGCCACGGCCCAGCGCCTGGACCGCCTGCACCACCGCGTCGAGACCAGCCGGGCCGGGCTCGAGGTGGAGCTGACCCGCCGCGCGTCGGCGGCCCTGGAGCTCGCGACGTCGGGGGAGCTGGACCCGGCGACGTCGCTGATCCTCGCCGACGCCGCGACGGCGAGCCTGGACGCCCCCCGCACCCCCGCGGCCCTGCGCGACGCCACCGACGCCGACGACGCGGCCCGCTGGTCCGCCGAGAGCGGCCTCACGCGCGCCCTGGCCGTCGTCCTGCCCGCGGCCGAGCCCGCGGCGGGCCGGGTCGGCGACGCAGCGCACCGCGTCGAGCTCGCCCGGCGCTTCCACAACGACGCCGTCGTGCAGACGCGGCGGCTGCGCGCCAAGCGCGTCGTGCGGTGGGGGCGCCTGGCCGGGCACGCGCGCCTGCCGGAGACGGCCGACTTCGACGACGGCTCCTCTTCCTACGACTCGTAGGATGGGTGCAGGTGCCCCTCGCGGGGTGCCGCAGCCGTCCGGTGTGCCGGGCGGACCGACGAGACGAAGCGCGAGGCGGGACCGACCGTGAGCACCGACGTGAGCAGCGACGCGAGCACCGACACCGGCGACGGGCGGACCGGCACCCCCGCGGTGGGGACGATGCGGGTCAAGCGCGGCATGGCCGAGATGCTCAAGGGCGGCGTGATCATGGACGTCGTCAACGCCGAGCAGGCGAAGATCGCCGCCGACGCCGGCGCCGTGGCCGTCATGGCCCTGGAGCGCGTGCCGGCCGACATCCGCGCCGAGGGCGGCGTGTCCCGCATGAGCGACCCGGACATGATCGACTCGATCATCGCCGCGGTCTCGATCCCCGTGATGGCCAAGGCCCGCATCGGCCACTTCGTCGAGGCGCGGGTCCTGCAGTCCCTGGGCGTCGACTACGTCGACGAGTCCGAGGTCCTGACCCCGGCCGACTACGCCCACCACATCGACAAGCACGACTTCACCGTGCCGTTCGTGTGCGGCGCGACGAACCTCGGCGAGGCCCTGCGCCGCATCACCGAGGGCGCGGCGATGATCCGCTCCAAGGGCGAGGCCGGCACGGGCGACGTCTCCAACGCGACGAAGCACATGCGCACCATCCGCGCCGAGCTGAACCGGCTGCGCTCCATGTCGCCCGACGAGCTCTTCGTCGCGGCCAAGGAGCTGCAGGCGCCGTACGAGCTGGTCCGCGAGGTCGCGGCCGCCGGCAAGCTGCCCGTCGTCCTGTTCACCGCGGGCGGCATCGCCACCCCGGCCGACGCCGCGATGATGATGCAGCTCGGCGCGGACGGCGTGTTCGTCGGCTCGGGCATCTTCAAGTCCGGCAACCCGGCCCAGCGCGCCGAGGCGATCGTCAAGGCCACGACGTTCCACGACGACCCCGACGTCATCGCCAAGGTGTCCCGCGGCCTGGGCGAGGCCATGGTCGGCCTGAACGTCGAGGCCATCCCCGAGCCGCACCGCCTGGCCACCCGCGGCTGGTGACCTCCTCTCCCGCAGCGGACCCGCTCGGCCCCGAGTGGGCCACGGAACCCGACGGGACCCGCACGCGCCGCGCGGCCCGCGTCGTCCTCCTGGACGGGGCGGGCCGCGTGCTGCTGCTGCGCGGGCGCGATCCCGAGCGGCCCGGCGAGCAGTGGTGGTTCACCGTCGGCGGCGGGCGCGGCGCGGGGGAACCCGCGCGCGAGGCCGCGGTGCGCGAGCTGCGCGAGGAGACGGGCCTCGTCGCCGCCCCCGGCGACCTCGACGGCCCGGTGTGGGTCCGCACGGCCGAGTTCCCGTTCCTCGGCCTGCCGTGCCGGCAGAGCGAGGAGTTCTTCGTGCACCGCGTCGCCGACGGCGAGGTCCTGTCCCGCGACGGCTGGACGGCGCTGGAGCACGAGACGCTCGCCGAGGTCCGCTGGTGGCACCCCGCCGAGCTCGCGGCCCTGCCCGTGGGCGGGGACGCCGTCTACCCGCCGGAGCTCGCGCGGCTCGTGACCGAGCTGCCGCCGCACTGGGACGGACCGCCGCTGCCCGTCCGGTGAGGCCGGTGAGGGAGCGCCTCAGCGTCCGCGCAGGCTCGCGAACACGTCGTCGAGGGGACGGGCCCCGGGCCGGCGCCCGCGCTCGGTGAACCACTCCCGGCCCAGCGCCCGGCGGAACACCGGGCGCGGCAGCAGGAGCAGCGCCCCGATGCCGCGCACGCCGCGGCGTCCGCCCGTCTCGGACTGGCTGGCGTGCGCCGCGAGCGCAGCGCGCTTGGCCGCGGTGTGGGCGCGCACGTCGACGCGGTGGGTCAGGTCGGCGCGGGCGGTGAAGCCGTCGCCCACGCGCCCGGCGGTCACGTCGCCCACCAGGCCCGGGACCCGGCCGGCCAGGCGCAGCCCCCGCCGCACCCACGTGCGGTCGATGGTCGCCTCCAGGACCACCGGCGTGCCCGCGAGCGCGGCCGCGGCCACCCCGACGGCGTGCACGTGCACGTGGTCCGGGTGCCCGTAGCCCCCGCGCGCGTCGTAGGTGGTGAGGACGTCGGCGCCCTCCTCGCGCAGCACCGCGGCGACCTCGGCCGCCACGCGCTCGACGGGCAGCGCGCTGAAGACGGGGTCCGGGCCCGTCGCGGGCTCGAGGTAGCCGCTGTCGTGGTGGCCCAGGCGGACCACGCGCGCCACGCCCAGCGCGGCCGCGGACGCCGCGAGCTCCCGCTCGCGCCGCCGGGCCAGGTCCGCGCCGGGTCCCGCGTCGGCCAGGCCCGCCGCCCCGTCCGTCGCGACCACGAGGACGACCCGGTGCCCCTCGGCCGCCGCCCGCGCCAGGGTCCCCCCGGTCAGGAGGGCCTCGTCGTCGGGGTGGGCGTGCAGGGACACGAGCACGTAGCGGGGGGACCCGTCGTCGACCACGGCCGCAGCGTCGCACAGGGCCGCGGGCACCCGGCCCCGCGGCGGCGCGGTGGTGACCACCCCCAGGGGGGTGGCTCAAGGAGACCGAGGGGTGATCCGACGTTGTCAGGGGGCGTCCCGTGGTCGGGCAGCGGGCTCTCAGGATCATGCCGTGGGATGACTGTGGGTTCGCCCTGTCGTGCGATGACCGGGGCCACCGCCCCCGGCCAGGCTGGCCGGGCGGCCGTCGACGGGACGGCCAGGCGGGGGAGGAGCACCGGTGCAGGCGATCGAGGAGCGCGGAGGGGGCCGGGCGGCCCCGCCGCGGGGACGGCCGGCGCTGCCGCCCACCCGCACCGCGGTGGGTGCGCTCGCGACGGCCGGAGCGCTGGTCGCCGTGCTGCTGCTGCCGCGCCTGGTCGGCACCACGTGGCACGACGTCCGGGCGGTCGCCGGGGACCTGGGGGCCGGTGACGTCCTGGGGCTGCTCGCGCTCTGGGTCGCTGGGCTGTGCTGCTGCTCGCGGGTCCTCACGGGGTCGCTGCCGGGGCTGTCCTCGCCCCGGGCCCTGCTGCTGAACCTCACGGGCAGCGCCGTGGCCGGCGCGGTGCCGCTGGGCGGGGCCCTCGGCGTGTGGCTGAACACCTCGATGCTGCGCCGCTGGTCCTTCCGGGGCCGCGAGATCGCGTCGTTCACCGTCACGAGCAACGTCGTCGACGTCGTCGGCAAGGTGCTGTTCGTCGTGCCCGTCCTCGTCGCCGCGCTGGCCGTCGGGGGCCTGCCCCAGGTGCCCGGCGCGGGCGGCTGGGCCGTCGGGCTGGGCGCCACCGCGGCCGTCGTCGCCGCCCTCACCGCGCTGTGCTGCTCCGACCGGGGGCTGAGCGGGCTCGCGGCCCTGGCCACCGGGGCGGCGCGGCTGCGCTCCCGCCTGCGGCGGCGCCCGGGTGAGGGGGAGCCGGCGGGTCTGCTCGTGCGCGCGCACCTGCTCGAGGTCCGCGCCACGGTCGCCGGCCGGCTGCGCACCTCGTGGCGCTCGCTGACCACCGCGGTGCTCGCCTACGTGGGCCTGCAGGCGCTGCTGTCCGTGGCCTGCCTGCACCTCGCGGGCCTGCGGCTGCCGCTGCTCACCGTCCTCGCGGCCTTCGCCGTCGACCGGGTCGTCAGCGCGGTGCCGATCACGCCGTCCGGCGCGGGGTTCGCCGAGGCCGCGGCCTGCGCGGTCCTCGTCGGCGCCGGCGGCGACCCGGGGCACGTCGTGGCCGGGGTCCTGCTCTACCGCCTGCTCCTCGTCGTCCTCGAGGTGCCCGTCGGCGGGCTGCTGCTCGGGGGGTGGCTGCTCGCGGGGCGCCGCCGCGCCGCGGCCCCGCCCGCCCCCGTCACCGTGGTGGCGCCCGCCGGGGCGGGTGAGCCGCGGTGAGCCTCGCGACCCCGGTGGCCCGCCCGCCGGCCCCGCCCGTCCTCGCCGCGGGGCCCGTCCTGCGGGTCGTCCTGGTCACCGACAGCTACCTGCCCCGGCTCGGCGGCATCGAGCTGCACGTGCGCGACCTCGCGACCCGGCTCGCGGCGCAGGGTCACCACGTCCGCGTCGTCACCGCGACGGGCGGTCCGCGCAGCGGGGTCGCCGACCCCTTCGTCGTGCACCGCCTGCAGCCCGCCGGCGCCCGGGAGCCCGTCGACCCGTCGGTCTGGACGGGCGCCGACCGGGCCGGCCTCGAGCGCGCCGTCGCCGGGGCCGACGTCGTCCACGTGCACTCCTCGGTCCTCTCGCCCCTGGCCTGGGCCGCGGCCCGGGCCGCCCACCGGGCGGGCGTGCCGGCCGTCGTGACCGTGCACTCGATGGTCCCGCTGGGCTCGGCCCTGCCGCTGGCCGCGGCCCTGCACCCCCGCCGCGTCGGGGCCCTGCGCTGGACGGCCGTGAGCGAGGCCGTCGCGGCCCCGCTGCGCCGCCTCACGGGCCGCCCCGTGGGCGTGCTGCACAACGGCGTCGACCCGGAGCCCTGGCGGGGGACCGCCCCGTGGCGCGACGGGCCGCGCCTGGCCGGCGAGCACCCCTTCACCCTCGTCAGCGCGGGCCGCTTCACCGCCCGCAAGCGCGTCCTGCCCCTGGTCCGCGTGCTGCACGCCGTGCGGGCCCGTGTCCCCGCCGACGTGCCGCTGCGGGCCGTGCTCGTCGGCGACGGCCCGCAGCGGGGCGCCGTCGCCGCGGCGGTCGCCCGCCTGGGCCTGGCCGACTGGGTGCAGCTGCCGGGCCGCACGACCCGCGAGGGGCTGGGCCGGCTCTTCGCCGGCGCCGACGCCTACGTGGCGCCCGCGGTGTGGGAGTCCTTCGGGCTCGCGGCGCTGGAGGCCCGCTGCGCCGGCCTGCCGGTCGCGGGCATGGCGGGCAGCGGGCTCGCGGAGTTCGTCGCCGACGGCGTCGAGGGGCGCCTGGCCGCCGACGACCGCGACCTGGCGCGCGTGCTCGCGCGCTGGGCGGTGCACCCGCACGAGGTGGCCCGCACCGCCCGGCACAACGCGACGACCCTGCCGGGCGTGACCTGGGACCGGGTCCTGCCCGCGACCCTCGCCGAGTACCGCGCCGCGGGCGCCCGGCCCGGGGCGTCCGACGGGTGCCGCACCGGTGCCGCGTCGCGCGCCCGGCTGCTCGGCGCCGGCCTGCCCGGCTGAGGCGACCCCCGGCGGCGGGCGGCCACCCGCCCTCCTAGGCTCCCGGGGTGACTCCCGCCCGACCCGCCGACGGCGCCCCCACCATCGGCGTCCTGGCCCTGCAGGGCGACGTGCGCGAGCACCTCGCCGCCCTGGAGTCCGGGGGCGCCCGGGCCGTGGGGGTGCGCCGGCTGCAGGAGCTGCTGGAGGTCGACGGCCTCGTGCTGCCGGGCGGGGAGTCGACGACGATCGACCGGCTGCTGCGCACCTTCGAGCTGCGCGAGCCCCTGCGCGAGCGCATCGCCGCGGGCCTGCCCGTCTACGGCTCGTGCGCCGGGATGATCCTCCTGGCCGACCGCGTCCTGGACGGCGCGCCCGACCAGGAGACCCTCGGAGGCCTGGACATCACCGTGCGCCGCAACGCCTTCGGCCGCCAGGTGGAGAGCTGGGAGGAGGACCTCCCGCTGGAGGGGATCACCGACGGCGCGGGGGACGTGCGGGCCGTCTTCATCCGCGCGCCGTGGGTCGAGGACGCGGGCGCGGACGTCCGGGTGCTCGCCCGGGTGGGCTCGGGACCCGCCGCGGGTAGGATCGTCGCCGTGCGACACGGCGGTCTGCTGGCCACCTCGTTCCACCCCGAGATCACCGGGGACGACCGGGTGCACCGCTACTTCGTGGAGATGGTGCGCTCGCAGGACGGCCCGCCGGCGGGCCGCCCCGACGACACCGCGAGCACCGGGTAGCGCCGACGACGGCGATCGAGAAGGCGAAGGGGGACACGATGTCCGGCCACTCCAAGTGGGCGACGACCAAGCACAAGAAGGCTGTCGTCGACTCACGGCGCGCCAAGAGCTTCGCGCGTCTGATCAAGAACATCGAGGTCGCGGCGCGGACGGGTGGCGGCGACGTCGCCGGCAACCCGACGCTGTTCGACGCGATCCAGAAGGCCAAGAAGACCTCGGTCCCGGCCGACAACATCGACCGC
>Ga0160427_10002293_pt1 | contig 11586 bp, 11 predicted proteins | sample SolpanmetagenomL_FD_108194 | JGI IMG/M metagenome (GOLD analysis project Ga0160427, IMG submission 108194) | Solar panel surface microbial communities from Lawrence Berkeley National Laboratory, California, USA - L | ecosystem: Engineered > Built environment > Solar panel > Unclassified ...
CGGCAGCCGCTCGCCCTCGACGTCCAGCACCTTCAGCGCCAGCCCCCGCGGCAGGGACACGGCGTCGGGAAGGATATCACCCGCGTTGGTAGACAGGCGCATCAGAACCTTGTGCGTCCCAGGCCGGGCGAACAGGCCTTGAGCAAGTTCTTAGGGTAGGGCGTCATCGATGCGAAGCTCGCCCTCTAGGATGCCGTGCGCCTTCGCATGCACCGACCGCACCGCGTGGCCGGAATCCGCGGCTACGGTCTGCAGGATCTTGTCGAAGGTCTGGTTGAGCTGCGCGATGATCACGTCCTCATCGGACGTCACCACCTCGACGTCGGGACTGTAGCGAACGGGGGCTTGCAAGGTCTGTCATCCTTTGTCGTTTAGCTCGGAACAGAACTTGGCCTACGGAGCGGCGTTCCGAGCTGCGAACGGCTCAATTGTCCGTGAACGACAGTCCGGGAACGTCCGAAGCGTCCGGCATTTAACATGACAAAGGCCCACCAATCCTGACCGTCAAATCCTCCGTTTCGACGCGGTTTCTCGTCTTGAGCATTGTCAAGACCGGGGTCGGTGACAGCCTGCCTTGTTGCGGTGCTGTGCCGGGCCGTGCGGTTCAGGGAGTACCTGAAGGATCAACATGACCTACCTGCGTTACGCCACCGACATCGAGCAGCCCGCGCCCGACGAGCAGGAGACCATCGACGGCATCATCAAGGGCATGACCCAGCAGTCGGAGACGGTCGAGAAGCGGGAGCATCACGCGGTCCGTGCCAGTCATGCCAAGAGCTCGGCCTGCGCCACGGGTGAGTTGACGATCGCTGCTGGCCTTCCGCCGGAACTGGCGCAGGGCCTGTTCGCCGTGCCGGGCACCCACCCCGTCGCGGTACGCTTTGCGCAAGGCCCGGGCGAGACCCTGAGCGACCGGGTGTCGACCCATCGCGGCATGTCCATCAAGGTCTTCGACGTTCCGGGGGAGAAGCTCCCCGGCCATTCCGTCGATACGCAGGACTTCGTGCTCGCGACCGGCACGACCTTCCCGTCCGGCACAGCGGCCGGCTTCCTGCGCGACGGCACGGTCATCGGCAAGTCGACCGGCCTGCCGGAGGGCGTGAAAAGCGCCGTGTCGTCGACCATGCGCAACCTCAACAAGGCGCTCCATGCCTTCGGCACCGAAAGCGCTTTCGCCGACTTCTTCGGCCATCCTTACAGCCACCCGCTTGCGGATAGCTACTTCAGCCAGGCACCAGTGCGCTTCGGCGATTACGTGGCCAAGCTCGGGGCCGTTCCGACCGGCGAAGCGCAGCGCGCGCTGTCCGAGTGGAGACTCGATCCGAACCAGGACGAGGACGGCTTCCGGCACGCCACGGTTGCTTTCCTAAGGGACAACGAGGTGGTGTTCGAGCTGAAGGCGCAGCTCTGGGCCGATGCAGAGCGGCAGCCCATCGAGGACGCCTCGGTAGATTGGCCGATCTCGGTCAGCCCGTACCGGACGGTGGCGACGCTCCGCCTGCCGCGCCAGGACGCCTACTCGCCGGACCGGGTGCGCTACTTCGACGAGGTCATGACCTTTCGCCCGGCACACAGCCTCGCCGCGCACCGGCCGCTTGGCTCGGTGATGCGGGCGCGGTTGCAGGTCTACCGCGCGCTGAGCGACTTCCGCCACCGCGAGAACGGCGTTGCGGCCGAGGATACCGCCAGCATCGACCGCATCCCGGCTTGAGGAAAGGCGCGATCCACGCCTTCGCAGGGTACTGAAAGTCACATTGCAAGTGCCTACGCCGACGCAGGTCAACCTCACACCATTACCTCCGGAGACATCCATGGATCTCGGCATCAAGGGGCGCGTCGCCGTCGTCACAGGCGCAAAGTCGGGCATGGGCCGCTCGACCGCTGAACACCTGCTTCGGGAGGGCGTTCACGTCGTCCTGACCGACAAGGAAGGCCCGGAGTTGGAGGCGACCGCTGCGGAACTGGCGGCGTTGGGTCAGGTTCGCGCCGTCCAGGCCGACCTAAGCGAGTCCAAAGGGATCGAGGTGCTCGCCGCCTTCGCCAACATGGCCTTTGACGACAAGCCGACAATCCTCGTCTGCGCCGCCGGCATTACCGGCGCGTCCGGGGATTTCCTCGAACTCACCGACGATGACTGGCTGGAGGCGATCCAGACCGATTTGATGGCCGGCGTGCGCGCGACCAGGGCCTTCATCCCGCACATGCGCAAGGCCGGGTGGGGTCGCGTCGTACTGTTCTCGTCAGAAGACGCGGTCCAGCCCTATGTCGAGGAGCTTCCCTATGCAGCTGCGAAGGCGGGTGTCCTGAACCTCGCGAAGGGGTTGTCCAAAGCCTACGGGCCGGAGGGCGTCCTCGTGAATGCCGTCGGCCCGGCCTTCATCGCTACGCCAATGACCGATGCACAGATGGAGAAGAAGTCGAAGGAGAAGGGAATCTCCTTTGATGAGGCGGTCCAGCAAACCCTCGACGAGGAGCGCCCCGGCATCGTCGCCAAGCGGCGTGGTAAGGCCGAGGAAGTCGCTGCTGCCGTGGCGTTCCTCTGCTCCGAGCGCGCGAGCTTCATCACTGGCGAGTTCCTAAGGGTCGACGGGGGCTCAGTCATGACCATGGGTGGTTGAGGCACACGATAGTCAGGTTTTTCAATTAGATGGCGCCAGGACCTTCGAGGACGCTTCCAACTCCGAAATGATGCCGCAAAAGGTCCGCACCCAACGTTGCCGAGCGGTCGAGTGACGATCCGACCGCCACCCACTCAGGCAAGGTTGGGCTGAGGCCGGCGTCGAAGAGCATGAAGTCAGCGGCGAGGCAGCACGTATCGGCCTGGATGCCGCACACCAGGATGCGCTTGGCCGCTAATCGCTTCGCGTAGCTGACGTGTCCAAGACGCGGAAGGTAGCCGTGTTTTCACAAACACCTTGTCGGCCGGAACGAGCGGATCGGCGGCGGGCCTCCAGCCGAGTTGCCGCCAGAACGCCTTCACAACCTCGTCATGCCGCTCGACGGTGGCAATCGAGTGCATGGTCGGAGCGAGTCGGGCGATCTGCTCGATCAGCCACTCCAGCAGGTTGAAGCAAGGCTGGACGTTGATGATCAGGAGAGCCTGTTTCATGCGACGCGGTAGTGGAGGCGCCTGTCGTCCGCAAAGTGTTGTGACCGGGCACGACGGCGGTGTCTGCTTCTCCCAACTCTCGCCCGGAAGCAGACCGTCGCAAACCCACCCGACATAGTCCGACAGGTTGCCACAGGCGTCTCCCAACAGCGGACATAGACCCGAGTTCATGGACGCGACGTTAGCGTAAAGCCTAAGAACTGGTCATGAAAACACCTACTTCGGCCATTTCGACCCTGACCGCGACCGCCATCGTCGTGGCCGACATGATCGGCGTTGGCGTCTTCACCAGCCTCGGGTTCCAGGTCACCGGCATCACGTCCGGCTTTACGCTGCTGCTGCTGTGGTTCGTCGGGGGCGTCGTCGCCCTGTGTGGGGCGTTCTGCTACGCCGAGCTCGCCACGATGTTTCCCCGGTCCAGCGGCGAGTACAATTTCCTGACCCGGATGTACGGTCCGGCCTTCGGGTTCATGGCGGGCTGGCTCTCCGCCACCGTCGGCTTCGCGGCCCCTGTAGCGCTGGCCGGCATGGCGTTCGGACAGTATGCGAAGGCCGTCCTGCCCGGTGCGCCGCCACTTGTCCTTGGCCTCGCAGCAATCTGGATCGTCACGGCCGTCCACCTGAGAGGCACACGTCACGGCAGCGTCCTCCAGGTCGGCTCCACGCTGCTGAAGCTGGCGCTGATCGTGGCCTTCATCGTTGCGGGCTTCGCCTACGGCGAGGCCCAGCCCATCGACTTCGCGCCGCGCACCTTCGACGTCGGGCACCTTTTCAGCGCCAGCTTCGCGGTCAGCTTGGTCTTCGTGATGTACGCCTACACCGGCTGGAATGCCGCCACATACATCGTCGGCGAACTTGCGGATCCATCATACAGCCTGCCGCGCGCGCTGTTCGTCGGGACTGGCATCGTAGTCGCGCTCTACCTCGCCCTGAACGCGGTGTTCCTCTACACCACGCCGCTCCCAGACCTCGCTGGCCAAGTCGAGGTCGCACTGATCGCCGGCCGTCACATCTTCGGCGAGGCCGGTGGCCGCCTCGTCGGCGCACTGATCTGCTTGGGGCTCATCCCGACGATCAGTGCGATGATGTGGATCGGACCGCGCGTGACCGTGGCAATGGGTGAGGACATGCCGGTGTTGGGAGCGCTCGCCCGACACTCACGCCGCGGGGTCCCGACGGCCGCGATCCTTCTTCAGTGCGCGGTCGCCAGTCTGCTCCTGCTGACGCAGAGCTTCGAGGCGGTCCTCGACTTCATCCAGTTTGCCCTGACATTCTGCTCGTTCCTGACGGTGCTCGGCTTGGTCAAGCTACGGATCATGCGACCCGACCTGCCGCGATCGTACCGAGCCTGGGGCTACCCGGTCACCCCCCTGATCTTCCTGTCCGTCACGCTGCTGATGATGGTCCACCTTCTAACGGTCCGGCCGTTCCAGTCGATCGCAGGCTGTGTGTTGATGCTGGCCGGGCTCCTGCTCTACAGCCTCGCACGGCGTTGGGATCGGGTAGGAACTCGCCCAATGTCTCCAGAGTAAGCCAGGTTTTCCTAAGATTTGGTCGCCCGCAGGACGTCGAGCCGATACTTGTCGGTTCGCTCCTGCTTCAGGACCTGTGCGAAGCCGCGCGCGCCGGCGATGAACCCTTCGGCTGCCTCGTCGCCGGAGAGAGGGTAGTGGGTCACACCGGTCCAGTGGACCAGTACGATGTCCGCCTCCGGCAGCAGGGCATTCCCGACCCGCCCAACCAAGCGGGCAAGGTCGGGACGGTCGAGGTAGTACGCAACCTCCGAGATCAGGATCAGGTCGAACTTGCCTTCTGGCCAGTCGCCAGGAACCGCACTGAGCTTGAAGCTGGCGTTCGGACAGTCGGCGCAGCGTGCCCGGGCTTGGTCCAGCACGGACGGCACCACGTCGAGACCCAGGAGAGTGTCGCAGCGGGGGCAGAGCTGATGGGTGAAAACACCGATCGAGCAGCCGACCTCAAGCGCCGAGGCGTAGCGGGCCCGCGGCAGGGCCGCCAGGGTGGCCGTGTATTTGTCCCGCTCGTAGGCGCTCGTTGCGAACTGCCACGGATCAAATTCGGTGGCGTACATGCCCTTGAAGTACTCGGTATCGAGGGTCTTTGTCCGCCGGCCCGGCAAGGCATCGGCCGATGTGGCATTCTGCGTCTCGGCACTCAATGAGGCATCCATCCCAAGCAATAGAGCTGTGGCCACACCACCACCGGACTGCAGCAGAAGGCGGCGTGATGGTCGCTCGCTGTCGCTCACGTTGTCCCTCGCCGCTTCCGCCACTGTGAGAAGAAGCAACCTGGGTCGACCGGGGCTGTTCCAGAGGTTGAGCGCGACAAGTTTCGCGATCGTCCGTCAGAACGGGCTTTATCTGACCCCAGACCGCACCGAGAGAGTCTGGGCTTTGAGTAAACTTGGCAGCTCGCTCGAATGCTGACGGCTCAACGGTGTGGTCATACCGAGGAGCATGACCCTGGCTGACGATCTCAGGCTGAACCCTTCTACCAGAAGGGCCAACATCAACCCGCAAGAGATCCTGATCCTCAGACGAACGTGGCACAATGCTCGTAGCGACGAGTTGAACATTCACGAGCCAGATCCGACTCGCATGCGAGGGTTGGCTCATGGACGGTAGAAGCCTTTTCGCCGGATTGGCCGGCGGCGCCGTAATGGTCCTTGGGCCGGCTCTGGTTAGGGCTCTCACGGACAATCCGTCAGAGCAGATCGCGCTCTCCCTTATGATTGCTGGACCGGTGATCATTGGGTTGGTGACAGGTTTCAAGGCGTCGTGAGCTCCGGGCGGATCCCGCCAGGCAGTTTGGCACAGCAACCCTGGGCGCGGCACTTACGCCCCTATTGAACGAACAGCCCAAGCGCCGCTTTCCTATAGGTCGGTCCGAGGATCGACCGTCCACGCCCCTATGCTCGGCTTCCCCCCGTTTCCGGGTGGGCGTGGACGACATCGGTCGATCCCCAATCCAGAGTGCGCTCGTCGTGTCTCCACCCAAGCGAGCTCCGGGGAGGATCAGGCGCATGGCCGGCCTATCTTCCCGGGAAACACCAAGGGATGCAGGGCAGAGAACACCTCGCCTCTGGCGTCCTCGATCTCTCCGAGGCGAGCGGTGACGATCCGACCACATGTCACGATCGCTCGTATGTCCTTTTCATCCCCTCCTGCATTGGCGCATTCCATCATGGCGTGCGCTAAATCAGCGATCGACAGCAGCGTGTCCTCAAGGTCGCTGACACGGTGGAAAGCAAATTTGACGGCGGAGATTTCGGCTGGCGTCATCGAACGTCCTCCCGCCAGTCGCAGCCCACAGCGCTCAGAACGAGGGCGGCTCGGGTAGAAGGCGGGATTGCTGGGAGCGGTGCCCAAGGCTCGCCGCCGGATCGATCTCGATGCCATCGATGAGCCGGACCGAAGAAGCTGAAGTACTCGGTATCAGCGTTGTGCCCGAGTTCTGTAGCGGTCCACCAGCGCTCGTATGCGAGCCAGTTATGGTACTCGCGCAGGAGCGCCGGCGAGGGCTCGATGGCAACAGCGCTCGGGCTGCCGATGAGAGCCACACTGCCGCCGATCAGTGGGAGCGTAGCCAAGCCGGAGAGGAAGCCCCGGCGGGATGCTGGTCCGGTCATGCGCCGACCCTCTCGAGCTAGGCGTCATCGGCAGCGAACTGCGCAGCGATGTGGCTACGAAGGGCGATGAGAGCGCGACGCTCCTCTTGGTGCTGAGCCGCAAGCACATCAGAGGCGAGATTGGCGCGGTGGCGCACCGCGTGGATGGCGACCGTCACGGGGCCCGGCTGCCGCCCGAGCCCCGCAAGTAATAAGGGCAGGTGGTGGTTCGCGAAGGGTAATAAGGGATTTAGGGCGAGCGAAGGCGTTGCCATAACCGGTGTGCTCCGGGGCTGAGGTGAACAGGTTGTGCGTGGACGCTATGCGCGAAGCCGCTTCGCGCGTTGCCGAAAGGCAGGCGTTGTGCTAACTTCACTTGTGTAGATAGCACAAGGTTTTTAGGTTGTGAAGCCTGCACAAGTGAGAATGGCCAGGGCTGCCCTAAACTGGTCACTCGCTGATCTGGCGGTTGCCGCAGGTGTCCACCGAAACACCATTCAAATTTTGAGACTGAGAAGTTCGCCGGTGATCCGGTGAAGCTCACTGCGGTTCAGCAAGCGCTTGAAGCCGCTGGTGTCGAGTTTATTCCGGAGAACGGTGGCGGACCGGGCGTGCGGCTGAGAAAAGTAACATGACTGAAACCGCGGGATTTACTGATTGGCTTCAGGCACTTGCTGCTGTCAGCAGTGCATTTGCTGCTGTCAGCAGTGCATTTGCTGCTGGAGCAGCGCTATGGGTCGCTTGGAAAGGCCCTCGCTCAGCTGCGGTGCTCTCAGAGGAGTTGCGCGTGGCCGGGCAGCAGCGTGAAGATTCGCGCAAGGCGAAGCTCAGCCTTTTCTATACCCTTATGGAGGAACGAGGATCATTAGGATCACGGGCTTCGATGTCTGCACTCAACCGAGCAGAAGCCGTTTTTATGGACTCTGATGCTGTTCGTCGGGAGCTTCGAAGCTTAAATGATTTAGCTCACATGCCTCATAGCCCGGAACGGGGCCCGAGGATGAACGCACAATTTCTAAGCGTCGTTCACGCGATCGCGAGCGATATAGGCTTCGAAGGGTCATTCACCGACGCTGATTTCGCGCGAATATTTGCCTCAGGAGCGCCGTGAACCAAGAAAGGCAACGCTCGTGGTGAGCCGGAGGTCGACATGGCTAAAATGAATCGAAGCAGTGTCGGCCGCACTTGCACGCTCCGTTAGAATCAAAAATTTGGAACACGTAACAAGCTCGTTGAATTTGGCTTCTTCGGCTCCCAGACGTTCGCAACGCTGCAAGCCACAGCGGCAGAGATAGGTCTTATGGGGAAGCCGATACCAAGACCTTCGATCTTTGATGGGCTTGAGTCGCTAGGAGCCATCAACGGAGAAAAACGGTGGAGAAGTTTGGACGGCAAGCGACTATATACGTGGGATGCGCTACACGGCGAGATTGAGATCTTTACGCGTCGCGGGAAGCACCTTGGAGCTATGGACCCCATTTCCGGGGACCTGGTGAAGACGGCAGTAGCAGGGAGGGTTATCGATGTCTAACTATTCAATTCCCTTTCTCCAGCAGTCTCTCGCAGGCCGGGTCATGCTTGATGAGATTGATGATTTCATTGATGAATGGCACGAAAATCCAAGGGGCTTCGAGCTTCATGACTTTCTAGGCATGACACTAGAAGAGTATCGGCTCTGGGTCGCGGAACCAGACACTCTCGCCTTCATAGTAAAGGCTCGTCATGACTGCTCTAGTCTGCTGGACGTTGTCAATGACAACTTCTCGCAATACAGGCTTGCCGCACGGGCTGACGACACTGCGAAAATAAAACAGCTAGAAACATGGCTTAAGGCGCAAGGTGAGCATCTTTAGATGCTCCCTGAAATAAATCTAGCTCTCCGACTCATTGAGAGGAGGGAGCTCACACCTCCGGTCGATGTGCTAAGTTTACTTGGCGAATTTGCTGATATATCAATAATATCTATTCCCTTCGATATTGACGGAGTCTGCATTGGCTTGAAAGTGCCCGGCAGAATTCCGAAAGTCATTATCAACAAGGATAGATCCGATCGGAGAATTAGATTTACAGCCGCCCATGAGCTTGGGCATATACTAATACCCTGGCATACCGGCCTAATAATCGACCAGCTTGACGCAAGCAGAGACGAAACAAGCAAAGATTATTGGCGATTGGAGCTTGAGGCAAATCGATTTGCTTCGGAGCTGCTGGTACCATCTCAATGGATACGAGATATATCCGCCAAGTACACGTCGCCTATAGATGCCGCTGCTAGAGTCTACAAAAGAGCGCAGGTATCTTACCATATGGCGTCGATAAAGTTGCTCCGCGTACTCCCTGCAGGATACATTCATGCTCGAATACAGGATGGATTCGTAATATCTTCTGGTCGCTCATCTGGGACATATGAAGCGGAGCCGACCGCAAGAACATTTATAGATGCAGAACGTGCGTATCCACATGCTGTCTATGCATGGCACCAGATAATAAACGGGATTAATTATCATTGGTGGTTGCTTGACCCGGACGCTCACCTAGAGATATCAATATCTGAGCTTTGGAAAACTAAACTAAATCTAATTATAGACGATCTCAATGTTGACGATGGCGAGCGACCTAAGTTCTGGGGTTCCGTAAATGGCATGATTGCCCTAGCGAATAGTCGAATCAAGGTTGGGCGTAACTTCAATTCTTTGTACTCAGCTTGTATGGAACGTCTCGTAAAAAATTCCGAGAAAAATCCTCTCTTGCTAGATCTCATCGAACATGAAGACTTTATTGCCTTTTTGAAACTTAGAGTTTCTGCGCTTTTGGATTAAATTTAGACCTCGGTTCTAGCTTCAGTGCCAATTGTCTGACGAGAATTGCGGCAGCGGCGAAGGCAAGCGGAAGGTGGCTGCGCCTTGTAATCGCGAGCCATCCTAAGGGTCTTGATGGTGGTCACAGCCGCCGACACCATCGCACTGATGTTAGCTTGCTGGGATGCACATCGCTGCTGCCTTCACGTCACGGTCTCCGGCTGAGCAGGTGTATTACCTAAGTCATAAAATCTATCGTTCTTCGTCGCGTCGCCCTTGCGCTGCTCCCAGGCCAGCTTGTTGACGAGGTCGAGCGTGGTAATCGTGCCTCCGTTCGGATCCTGCGTGTAGGCGTAGCCCGCGACCTTCAGCTCCTGCTCGTCTGTCTCTGCGGCGAACAGCATGGGGGATTTCACCGTCACCCCGTCTGATGGCTCCCAGAGGCCGCCAGTGCCCGGCTTCAGCCAGCCCTGATAGGTGAGCTGCAGCTGGAGGGCCATGGCCTGGAGAGCAGCCGCCTCCCAGTTCGTGCGCAACTGAGCCCCCTTTTGGTCGAGAGGCATCTCTGCGAGCACCTTGCGCATCGCCCCAGGCGTGCCGCCACTCACCGTCGCCTTGGCTTGGATCTCGGAGGCCTTCTTCCCGAACAAGCTGTCGGAGCCCGGCTGCTGTGAGTTGCTGACCAGGGACTCGACTGCAAGATGCCGCAGCTGGCAGTTCGCCGACAGGATGTTCTGCCCCTCGACGAAGGCCACTGTGCTGCTGCTCGACTTCGGGCCCGCCACTACGTTGCCGGCCACGTCCGCGTAGAAGAACAGGTTGCGCTGTCGGCACAGCCTCGAGATCAGGTCGTAGGGCGTCTCGCCGAAGCGGACCATGACGTTCGGAAAGGGCGCATCCCAGCCCTCAGCTCCGTTCTGCACCCGGAACTTCAGGCCGTAGGGCTTCAGCACCGAGTTTGCGATCGCGTCGAGCTTGTAGCCCCGGTATTGCCCCGTACCGCCGTTGATGGAGGCTTCGGTGATCAGCCCGGCTTTGCCGTAGCCGGTCACCTGCACCGCGTGGCGGTTTGCGTCGAAGGCTGCTTGGCGATCGCGGATGTAGCCTTCCTTGATCACCACCTGCCCAGCCAGAGCGATGTCGACGCGGTCACCTGGCTTCAAGCGCAGGTTGGCGACGGCACTAGGCTCAGCGCAGATCAAGCGGAAGGACCGGATCCAGCCCTCGTTCATGAAGTTCTGCTCGACGGCGACATTGATCCAGTCGCGGTAAGTGCCGCCTTCGGTGCGGACCTCGCAGATGAGAGCGGGATCCGGCATCAGATCGCCTCCACCTGACGGCTCTTCGAGACGGTCGTCTCTTTGAACAGGTCGCCCATCGATGTCCGAGCTCGGGTCCCAGCCGGGAAGCCGCTGAGCTCGATCGACATCCGGTGGGTCTGCGGAGGCGGGACTGCCGTCTCTCGGCCGAACGCCCGTCCCATGAGTTCGTCACCAGCACGCCGACCAGAGCCGGCGACCTCGATCTCGTCGTCGCGCAAACGAGACATCTGGCCCGGCTCGTTGGAGCGAGAGCGTGCATAGTAGGGAGTCTCAGGGCCAGTCCTGAGTGCGGAACGCACGGCGCCTGCGCGATAATTGGCGACACGCGGGGCCTCGAAGTCACGGGTGATCGTATCCGTGTCCCGATCGATGTCACCGGTACCCTGGCCCATCAGGATGCGCTTGGTTTGCCGGTAATCGCCGCTCATGGCCTCATGGGTCATGTAGCGCATCTGTCCCTCAGCCGAGTTGCGGGCGTACCCATTGGCTTCGAGCCATCGCACCATGGCGCTGCGCCGAGCGCCCCGATAGGTGCCCCAACCCCTGGGATCGCGAGCTCCATAGATGCCGTACCCGGTGCCACCGTCGTGCACCTTATTCGGATCAAGCCCGCTTTCCATCGTAGCCTGACCCACCAGGTGCGCCGCGGACTGCCTCAGGTGGGCCTCTGGCACACCCTCCCGGCGGAGCTGGTCCATGGCGTAGGCCATCATCTCGGAAGTGCGCGCAGCA
>Ga0160427_10002294_pt1 | contig 11584 bp, 13 predicted proteins | sample SolpanmetagenomL_FD_108194 | JGI IMG/M metagenome (GOLD analysis project Ga0160427, IMG submission 108194) | Solar panel surface microbial communities from Lawrence Berkeley National Laboratory, California, USA - L | ecosystem: Engineered > Built environment > Solar panel > Unclassified ...
AACAATTTTTTTGACAAAGTTGAGCGTTATTTATATCATTGCAGGCGTTTTTTCCTCCGTTGTTCAGCGTTTGTCAGATGCATTCTTAAATCCAAGTTAAAGAGAAATCAAGGGCTAGCATTGTTAATCCATTGATTTGGATGCTACTTTAATATAGTAGGAGAAGGAGATGTCCACCAACAATATTATTATTATTATTCACAAATATAGATTGTAGGGACTTGAGTATATGCTATTCTGGTTCGAGCTTCACAAGATTCATGTGGGATTGTTCATCCTCCAACTCTGAGTCAATAAGCACTTTTACGTCGTCGTCTTCTACTTTCGTTTCAGACTTGATGGCTTGGTCCACTGGATTGGCTCGCGCTTCTTCTGCGGCTCTCTCTTTCAACTCAACCCAATATTTGACAACTGAAGGGATTGCTTGACTCCCTTCTTCAACCTTGACTCCATCCTCTTCTTCAGTCTTTGCTTCTGCTTTGACGCGTTCCCTTGATGCCTTCTGGTAGTCTTTGTAGAAGATAGCAGTCTCTTTCCTTGAAAAAGTTTGGCCAAATCCTACGCACAACCAATTGATCTCATGCCACAGCTCCTGCGGAAGCCATGATTCAAGATAGAGTCGAGTGACCTCAGCATTGGGCGTATTTGGGACCCACCTAAAGAGATTAGATAGGCGGTGCTAGCGTTGATTGTGATGTTAGCCATTTGGTTTGGTATATCAGAATTGTCAGAAGCACAACTTACCACATGCGTGTCTACGCCAACACCCATAGTCCTGATAAGATTTTGTCAGCACGATACAACGAAAGCAGGCAACTAGGAGTTCATACTTGTTCCATGCAGAACTCGATAGTAAGTGCGCCATCTTAGGTCCTACACCAGGTAAAGAACACATACCCTCAATAGTCTCGGGTATGTCTCCATTGAATTTATCACGCAACACAATAGCCGTCTGCTTGATGTATTCGGTTTTGCGATTATGAAATCCTACTGATTTGATAAACTCGTTGAGTAGAGACGGATTCACTTTGAGAATAGCATCCAAACATAATCCACCAGGCAACTCCTTTTGCAGTTTTTTAATGGTAGCTCCTGTGATAATGTCTTTTGTTTGTGATGAGAGCATTAAAGCAATGAGCGTCTGGAAACGCTGGACTTTGGGCGTAATTGTGCCACTCAAATCTTGGGCCAGTCTTTCACATCCCTGAGAATTAGTTTAGCAGGCGAATCGGTGTACTTTTGTGTCAGACTAAGCAAAACGAATACTTCAACTTACCAATTTATCTATCACAGCAGGAATTTGCAGTCGAATTTCCTAATGCATGTTCATGTTAAATTTGTTCACACCTCTAGAGAGTACACAGATTTTAGAGGTGAAAAGAAAAGTAGGGAAAACCTTTATTGTATCGTACAACTCCCGCCATTTTGGAGGCGGTGTGTATTTTATAGCAGTCAGGGTACCTTGTTTGGTCTTTTTTTTAGATTTTACATCCGCGTCTTCAGATTTGACAGTGGCTTGAACATTCTTAATCTCCTGTAAGGGAGAACCATGATCACGTTTTCGCTTCAAGGTCGGCGACGGAGTATGTGGGAAATATGACGATATTAATTCCTTCTTGATGGTCTTGTCGTGCTGTGATTCAAAATCGGATGGGGGCGAGGAAAGATCAGAGTCAGAACTCAATTCTGAGAGACTTGGTTCGGTTTTAGCAGACTTGTTCGTCGAACGAGACGAGCGCGATGTGATGGGTGATTTTGGCGAGGAGGACTTTGCTAACGCGCTGATGTCCTTGACAGCTCTTGATCTGGTGGATCTCATGTTGGTGACCTTTATTTGCTTACTTGCTGTGCTGGATGAAACGAGTCGCTATCAATCATGCAAACTCAAGGTACAATAATGACAATGGGGCACCAGAGCAAGCATGGGATTTATTTTTGAGAGAACTACTTAAGTAGCTGGTGCCCAGAACAAATACCTGCACAAATGCTTCTGGTTCATCTGCCTGAGTAAGTATCTTTCCCCCTGAGTCGCATCCATCATCGTCATCATCCTCGTGCATCGGGTCGCAAGTTGCACACACGCGTTTTTTGCTGACTAAAAGGTTTAAAGTTGTGGGACTGACGTCAATGATCGTGGGCCTCAATCATTGAATGTGCATGCAGCCTCTCTCCCTATCTCTCTCGCCTTTCCATTTCCGTCGTCTGGCTCAAATAAAGCAAAGTGTGACAGCAAATGGTGTAGTGGTATAAATGATGATAATTTCTTATTCTACTTCTTTTCATTTCGTTTACAGGTCTTCTATACAGCGTTTTTTGTGTGCGTCTTCTTTCCAGGTACAGCACAGTACGGCACGTATATGAGATAAGCCATGATTAGAGTGGAATAATGATGATAATACATCATGTAACACGAGAAAGAATGAAGGATATACCCGGCCATGTCATTCATTTATAAGCGACCGCCCGTTGAATTTTTATAATTTTTTGCTTTTACTCTCATGATAAACACACTAAATATCTACACAATACATACGGCATTTTAATATATATGTTCGAAGTATCGGCCCTTATAACATAAGGTACCATTATGGCTGATACCAATATACTCGGTCACCAACCTCATGGGAAAAAACTCTTCGTCAATTGTCGACCTATTAAATACATCTTGTCGATCGACCCCATTTTTCTGAGACTGGTTGAATTTAAGTCCTTCAAAAGAAGCAAGACGAAATGGCCGGTGTGACCTTGCTAATGTATAAAAAGACTGCAACGCTCTTGCATTTATACGTGACACAACGTCTATATTCTGAGCAGTAAAATTTAACAGCACATCACATCTAAACATCGGACTAAAAACCCCCATACTCAGTAAATCCAAGATCATCAATGATAACAATTCAAAAATGGCAAATATTACACCAGGGTAGAGAAGTCCAATACCTTTCGGCTGTCATTGGTTCAACTTTTCAGAACACAAACCATTTAGTTTTCTAAACCTGGCACATCGTGATTGAAGAGCCCCAATTGCGGAAACCCTTACGCTAGCAAAGTCGTATGTTGATAACCACGAGCATGGTGTTTTTGATGATGAGACACAAATCGAGAGGAAATCGAGAATGAGGGTATAGAAAGGGATTATTGTCTTGCATTTGATATTGATGGTATAGAATCATGTCCGAATGCTTGAATTCTATGTTTGTTGATAGCCTTAGGTTCTGTACGATAGGTGTTTAAAACGATTCAAGGGCGGATATGTCATTCCTGAAGCTAAAGAAGCAACTAAAAACTTTTAACGGTGAAAATAATGAAAAATTAGCATAGATTTTTGAAAATGGTGGTGAAAAAACTAAGCAAGAACGATGCATAGATCTGAGCAGACAACTTGAAGTACCAGTTTCGCCTGCGCAATTTATATGCGATCACACTCCACTGTCCGTTGTGGCTACACGATATCAATAAACTGTTTTGGTAGTTGGAGTTGTATGCACTTATCTTAACCTATTGACAGCGATAGCATTTGTATTATGGTTTTACTAATTCTTCGGACCTATGGCACGAAAAATTTAAAAGGAGGTCCTAAGGATGTGGTAACACCAGGTTTGTGGTCGACAAGAATAAATAATATACCATCATTCATAGACCAATTAAGCGCTAGGTGATCTTACAAGATGGAAGCTAACCATGGCCTACAGACGAAGAAACTGCAAACTCTAAAGAACGAGACTTCATGAGTTTGAAGTTTGACACAATTTTTGTATTTGCTGGCAGTAGACACTGGAGTATTGTTTGTCAGATTATTCTTAAACCACTGCTATCTAAAGTAAGTATATAGCACTTTGCAAATTCTGTACGTCTGTTGATTTTTGTTCTGATTTTTCTTTTCAATTTTCAAATAGGACGGAATTTTTAGCACTGTCTCGGAAACAAGCATAGAAGGCCCAGCGATATTCTTTTCACATGATGGTTTCGTCTGGAGTACAAATTATGACTTGACTCGCCTAGGCACGGGTGCTCTTCGAGTTATGATTGAAGCACTAGATACAAAAGCAGCTGGTAAACCAATAGAGATTTTGTCTTGTGGCAAGCCACAAAAGGGAAGTTTTGATTACGCTATGAAGATTTTAAAGCAACGGCGAAAGGACTTGGGTTATGATACAAAGCCACTAAGAACAGTCTACTTTGTTGGCGACACACCAGAATCTAACATCCATGGTACTAACGAGTATGGCAAAGACCCCAAAGCTGAGTGGTATAGTATCTTAGTTAAGACGGGCGCATATCAGACACTGACCCAATTACGAGCCCAGGACAATAGTAGGTAATGTGCTCGATGCTGTGAAGCATGGTATGAATAGAGAGAAGGAGAGACAGGAAAGAGAGTTGGAGACAAAAGAAGATGACACAATCAATGTATTACTCAAATGAAAACTCATAATAAAGGTATCAAAATTTAGTTATTCGAACATAACTAATACGCAAATTAACCATTGATTTGTGCATTAATTATGTTTGAATAATTAAGTTTGAGACCCCCTAATATAGCATTATCTGAATTAAGACAACACGATTCCAAGTTGTATATGTTGTATACGCAATAACAGATTATAAAATCTCCAGTATCAATCTCTGGAGCTACATATGTGAGAAGCATACTAAGTCCCTGGGTACTTAAATAATTATAAGACTCTCATGACAACCATCAGCATGATCAAAGTCTAAACATCTAATCTACTTGTTTCCAACCGCTTTAATGGACCATTTTAGTACCACGTTGATTATTATTTCAGACTTTTCTTTGATTGGCTGCACAACTGACCATCTAAACTGTTATATATGCATTATGAATTGTTTGATCTAAACTGATCTTTAATTTCTACATTTACATTATCGATACCTAACTTGGATAGCTGTTCTAGCACATTCGCCTCATCCTTCTTCATCATCTGTGATTTAGCAAGATCCAGACTGCTTTTTGGTACTTCTCCCATCAACGTAATCTCGTTATCCGATGCGTTCACATCTATCCTGTCTTCTGTAGCCGTACTTTCTCCTTGCCCACGTAACCAGCCAGGCATCTCATCCAGCTGAACCCTTACGTACAGCGCCCGTCTCGCACAGTCCTCTCCACAGAATCGGTCCAAGATTTGTTGCTGGACCACTCGACCTTTACCAGTGGCAGAAGTTAAGATTCTAAGCTTGCCCTTGCTTGCTAGCTTGCTTTTCGGTAAAGAAGCTGGGCATAATGCGTAGCCACATCGAAGGTCGATATTACGCTCTTCAATCAGATCATCATAGTCTGATGGTCGGAGTACCTGCAATTCTTGTTTGAATATTGCGATGTCGGATGCCACTGGCTCCTTTGCTTTAGTCCTCGGAGAAAGAGGAAGATCGAGAAGTGTTTCGATAGCAGAAAGCAATGCTAGATCGTGCGCATTCTGCAGCTGATTGACCGCTTGAACAGCGGATGGTCGAGTGATCCCATCGCCAGTCTTTTTGACTACCTGGGTGTTTGATTCGCTCAAAAGCGGGGTTGCAAGACTCTTTGAAGACGTCGAAGAGCTCAAGTTCAGAGGTGGTGGTGGTGGTATGTTATTGCCATCAGCAAGATTCAAAGCGTCTATAGAGTCGACGATGCTGGTTATCGAATTTTGAAATATTTGATTTGACATCGTCGTAGGAGCTGTTTACATGATGCTTGTTTTGGTGTCCAAGGCATCGATGCTACTCAGGTCTTTGAAGGATAAGAGATCTCGTGGGTGATTGTGCTGAGACTTAGTGTTGGTGTTGGCATATTCGGGTTTGTCAGAAGGTAATTGTCGAGAGAAGGAGAAAAGAGACAAAGAAAGCTGACAGAGAGAGAGCGCAAGTAAGCAAGCACTTACTAAGTACCTAAGTAATTGGTGGGAGGGGAAATTGCATACCAAGTAAGTACTTAAGTACCTAGTAGGTAACTTCTTTACATAGACAAATAACAAATAAATAACGCACTAGGGGCGATACTAAGTAGACGCTGACTGGCTTCCGCTTGACTCCAGGTCAATAGAGAGATACATGGGCTGCCAAACAGACAAACAAGCATACGCAAACCAGTGAACCTTTGACCTAGCGGATGACTAAGCTGGCAAAAATAAAATCCACCACCTTGCATTGGCTCTGATGAAGCTTGACGATAGCCACCTACTAAGTAGGTACTTACTTACTGAAGTATTTAGTATATAGTAGCACATACATACATACATACATACATACGCAAGTACTAGGTAGGCAAGCACTTACATAGCAGCATCTGCTGAAGGGCGAAAAAGAACTTTGCAAACTAAAAAGAGAACAAGCAGACAGACTGCTGGACATCTTGTTTCCCGCTCTAAAAATTGCAATCTCACGTCAAACTCTTGCTTGGCTGTCCTGAACGCCGAAACGACCATGGACGAGAGTGATTCAGACATCGAAATCGATACAGGACTATTCGAGGAACCAAAAGGTTACAATTCTGACTTTTCTCCTTATATTGAATCATTGCTTTCAATGCTGTGGAGAATGACATATCCTAACCAAACTCAGATAGACTATCGACCCCCGGACAAAGAGCCCACATTCGCAACACACACGTTGCTGGATGGACATGCAAAGTTGCAAGTACGGCTCATTGGTAGTAGTCCACTATGGGTATGAAATTTGTTGATACATTCCTCTATAATATATTTGAAAACAATATCTTTTCTTCGGCTGTCGAACCAAGATCTCTAAAATACATATGGAATCGTCATTAGGGTCACTACTTATGGAATGCTGGTCGAGTCATTTCTAATTATCTGGAAAACCATGCCAAAGAGCTTATTGAGGGGAAGACAGTCATGGAACTTGGCGCTGGAGCCGCGTTACCTGGCTTGATATGTGCTGCGAAAGGCGCAAAACTCGTGCGTTCAAGTTTTAGATGATTTTGGAGTGCTCCTATTAATGCCTTGCAGGTCTTGTTCACCGATTATCCCGACCCAGATTTGATGAGTATGACGGCACTCAGTACACCACATTGTTAGTATTGTGTGCTGAAAATTGTTGCAGGCAACATTGATTATAATATCAAGCATTCCTTCTCACCCAGCGATGCACCAAAACCCAAAGACGACACTCGTATGTTGACTGAAGTAAGTTTGCCTCGTTCCTCTTAAATACACTTCCATATGTGCTGATGCTTAGTTCTCCTGACAAGGGATACATATGGGGCCGTGATACCAAGCCACTCCTAAACTATGTAGAATCAGGCAACGATGGCCCGCATGGCTATGACCTTCTCATTCTCTCTGACTTGATTTTTAATCATTCTCAACACCAAGCTTTATTATCGACCCTTCTGGAAACTCTTTCTCCAACAGGAAAGGCCATTGTCTTTTTCTCACCTCATAGACCATGGTTGCTCGAGAATGATCTGAACTTTTTCAAAATGGCTGAGGCTACTGAACGACTTGTGGCAAAGAAGGTATGGGAAGAGAAGTGTGCTGCGCCGATGTTTGAAGTAGATAGGGGTGACGTTGAGTTGAGGAAAACTGTCTTTGGAGTATGTGGTCTACTACTTTCTTGTTCGTTATTGGAGCATGACGCTAACGCTCATATAGTACGAAATTTCTTGGAAGGGCACTTCGACCTAGATGTCATGTTTTTCAGTTTGTCCGTTGATGGTGCAAAATAATAATCTTGAGAAATGGTTTAATGGGGTGGACGCTATTGATAGCAACTGACTTTTTTCCTTTGAATATATTGCCAGAATAGTAGGCTAAGTATATAGACTAACTTGTAAAATAATTTAGAGGATATCTATCAACTACAGTGACATTTACAGGTTGACAATTCTCTTGTTGTATATGCTTCTTTCGAAAGGTACTAATGCAGAAGGTCTTTGATAACCTAATGTTTTATCAGTCAATCTTGATAACTACTATAACCTGAGAAAACGTCATACCTTGCCCTCATGTCATGCTTTATGATGAAAGAAAGCAGATTTTATGATTAAAAATTTTAGTACTGAGAGACTCCGAGGGTTGCAGTTGATTGATGAAATTGTAAATGTATGAAAAGTGTTGAAGAGAGTGGTCAAGAATTCGCGAATATATTGCATGTTTTATTTGTCCTCCAAAATGCATTGAAGCAAGATTTCACAATCTTGTGGTCTGGAAAGAAAATAAATTGGTATGAAAAGCCGCAGTCGTCGCAGAGCATTCAGAAATACCAACATCCAACTCAAAACAAAAGAAGAAAACCAATTACTGTAGAGAGGAAGCAAGCTCCTGTAGCCACACAACATGCCAGTATGTCCGGACCCCATGCCAATATCAAAAAGACGATATACTTACAATCCACCTGCGAAAGTTAATAATGCTATCTGGCTATCCATGCTCAGGCAAAACAAGCCGAGCGCAACAGCTGAAAGAATACTTTGATGCCAAAGTTGCAGAATTGGGACCTTCAGAGCTTCGCATTGCCCGATTCAAGGTCCATCTAATCAACGATGAGATGCTAGGGTTATCACGAGAAGTGTATCGGGGTACGTCTAGTAATTGAGACATCCAAATGTTAGATCTCCATAGTCAAATTTTGTCCAAAAACAAAGGTCCTGATGTGTATTAGAGGCAAGACCAGAGAAGGACGCTCGAGCTACATTTTATGGTGCTATCAAACGATTGATGTCTCGCGATGACATAGTGATTGCAGATGGAATGAACTATATCAAGGGATACAGATATCAGTTGTACTGCGAAGCAAAATCCCTCTTGACACCGTCTTGTGTGGTTCAGATAGGGGCACCGGCAGACAAATGTCGTGAATGGAATAAGAATATCGCTCAACAGACAGACCAAGCTGGATCTTTAGATAAGAATGAAAGAAAGCCTTATGCAGAGGACGTTCTAGACAATTTGATTTTTCGATATGAAGAGCCAAATGGGATGACAAGATGGGATAGCCCTCTTTTTGTGATCCCTTGGGAGGACAAGGAAATTCCAGGTCAAGATATATGGGATGCCATGGTGAATGCCGGGACAGTCCGACCAAATCAAGCTACTGTTATGGTAGGTTATCCAGTTTCACACAATCTGGTCTATAAGCGTTGGACTAACCTCGCAATGATGCCACAGCCAGCCGCAGCAGATTCCAATTACCTCCAGACTCTAGATAAGACAACGCAGGAAGTTGTAGCGCTGATATTAGAGTATCAGAAAATGAATGGCGACTCTGGTGGTGAAATGGTTGTGCCGGATGCTTCAGTGGTAAGTGAATGGGGTGCAGTGGTATACTAGTATATGCTGATCATGGGAATCAATAGAATGTTGATCTGCCCCCATCTCAAATAACATTACCTCAGTTGCAAAGAATTCGGAGGCAGTTCATAATCATGAATAGACAGCATCGACACGAGAAGGGTCGGCTAAGAGATCTCTTCATTGAATATTTAAATAACAGTTTGAATTGAGGCCTTCAAATATCGAGCATATTCAATTCAATTGCATCAAGTAATTTTCAGCGCAAGCATAGATATATGGTTATGTGAGGTCAACATCGTACAGACAGGTAGACAAGTAGACAAGCCATGTTTCGGAAATGTGATAGCCGTTATGATGTGAAACCCGTCTCCAGTGTCACGAACTAGGCCCTTGCTACTTTATTTGCCCTCCACGCTCAAGATGTCTTCAAGATTAAACTTGATCTCGGCATTCTCAAACTCTTTGCTTACAGGAAGATCAACCTTGAAACCCTTGATGATTTCGACCTCTATCTTTACATTCTCCACTTTATAATCAAGCACATGCCCTCCCTTCTCCTTTCTCTCATCGATAAAGTGAAGGTGATACCCAGCTACTGTGACACCTTGCGCCCATTGAGGAGCTCTAAACCCTAGCATAGTCCCTTGAAGTCCAGGACTTTGAACCTCTTCAACTCGCTGAGTAGATGGAACATCCCGCCAAGACTGCTCAGGCGTCACTGCTTTTGCAGTCCTCATTTTTATATAGCCAAATTGACCGCTAATCTTGATGGCCAAAAAGTCATTACTAGATTGAGAGGCCATCTCAGTTTCAATCCATTCCTGAACAGTCGACTTGTCAAATATCTTGTTTCCTTCTCTTTCATGTTTACCACCACGACCACCAACCATCTTGCACAACATGGGATCTTCAGGCCATTGTGTAAGAGTAGCAAAGGGAAGCAATGCATCTGGTTCGACAATTTTGATGGATCCGTCGAATGTCAAATGATACGCAATGCCGTCAAGCATAATCATCTCACCGTCAAGGTCCGTGAATGTTCCCAGGCCAAAATTACCAAACGAGCGTAAGGCAGACATGCGGCGTCCTACAGATTTTGAGTACACGCTACTGACCAGTGCGGATAGAAGAGAGAATTGAAATATCTCATTTCGAGGTTGGGGTGGTTTGAAGGTGCTGGACTGCTGATCTTTTTCCGATGATAATTCTTCCGTCATCCTTGCTTTGTGCTGCGAAGGCGTGTTTAAATGCGAATATAATATTCTGGGATAAGTAAACATACATATGTAACTGAATCTTTTGGTACAAGCTACAATTGTATCTATAGTTCTTGATGTGAACTCATTTTATTTCCACAAGTCAATGTTGCGCGTTGATTAATGTTTGTTGAGTAACATTTAAGTAACGGTTTAGTGGTTTTTGATAGCACCAGCTCGTTAAAAGGTATTAAAGAAATTCGAGATAGCTAATCTTGGCCAACATTTTGAAATGTCACAATGTAGAGTCGATGGTAGAGGAAGTTATAGAATACTGTCACGTAGCAATTACTCCTCGTATACTTGTGATTCGATATAAGATGGTCACAATCAACTATTGATGAGACGGACTAATAAATAACATGTTCGAATACCTAATCCTCCGCTCGTCTCTTCCACCCCTTCATCTTCCCACCAGGTTGACTGCCATACGCCCTTCTCCCCTTGACAGCATTTCTGTCTTTGCTCATGCTAGCACCCAATTGTATGTCTACTCTTGGCGGTGCTGAGAAACCAAAACTCTTGGCTACCTTCACTAAATCAAGCTTGTTGATGTCGAAAACCGATCTAAGACTGTGGGAGGCATACGCATGGAGATATGACCTATACCCTTCTTTCGCAGACTGTATGATGCCGTTAGTATGTGCATTGCGCGATAAAGACCCCTAGATGGTTCTTACCTTGTTCAAATAATAATTCTGTCCTATGAGTTTTTCTAACTGACTTTGAACATTAACAACCTTGTTGGCCGGGAATTCGAATTCAACCACGGGCACTCGAGCTTCCTTCAGGTATTTCAAGAAACCAACTTCGTTTGGTTGCAAAAACATTAGACTTCGTCCTTTGCCATTCGAACCCCGCGCTGTTCGCCCAACACGATGAATGTAGTCTCGTGGATCATCTGGAGGGTCGAATTGCACAATCCAGTCTACAGACGGGATCTATGATTGTTAGCCTCCACAGGTGGTTGGGTTACTTTACAATTGTACTAACATCTAATCCTCGAGCTGCAACATCTGTGCAGATCAATGTACCTGACTTGGCATTGCAAAACTCGAAAAAGGTGTTTGTTCG
>Ga0160427_10002296_pt1 | contig 11582 bp, 13 predicted proteins | sample SolpanmetagenomL_FD_108194 | JGI IMG/M metagenome (GOLD analysis project Ga0160427, IMG submission 108194) | Solar panel surface microbial communities from Lawrence Berkeley National Laboratory, California, USA - L | ecosystem: Engineered > Built environment > Solar panel > Unclassified ...
CTGTTCTTCCATGGCGCTACCCTGATCGACAGCGAGGATGCGGTGATCGGACCGGCGAGCATCTTCAGTCGGCCGGACGCCATCACGGAGCCGCTGGCCGGGCACTCGATGGTCAGCCCGTTCGGGTTCTCCATCGCAATCCATCGCTCGCTGATGGCCTTCGACGACCTCTGGAAACTCTCGATTGACAGTAATGAGCCCGACCACCGGATGGGCCACGACATCTGGTACTACTTCCTGGCCTCGATCATGGGCACGATCGCCTACTCGGAGGAGCCTTTGGTGCGCTATCGCCAACACGCGGCGAACGCCTTCGGCTGGGTGAAGGACTCGCGGATCCAGAAGATGCGCTTCTGGCTCACCAACCACGCGCGGGACTACGGATCGCTTGCCGGCGCCGCGGACCGGCGCGCCGAGATCCTGCATCGGATCGCGCGGCGCAGCCCAAAGGAAGCCTGCGTCCTGGCGCAGCGAGGCGCGGACAAGTGCGAGCGGCTGAGCCGGTTCTACACCACCCGCGAGCGCTTCTACCGCGCGGGCAACCCGCTCACCCGCATCCGGCTGCTGCATCGGCTCAAGCGGGATGGTGCCTACCAGGGCAGCGACGGGTTCACGCTCGGGCGCAACGCCCTGGTGAAGGATCTCGCCATCGGCCTCGTGCTGCACCCGTTCCTGACGATGCGCCGATAGCGAAAGGGGCCTGTCGCGAACTCAGGGTCAGGCCGCAGAAGGCTCTCTAACCGTCCTGCTTTCACGCTTTGTCGCCTGCGGAAGCCCGGAGCAGAGTGCGAGAAGACGGCTCTGCTCGCGGAGGGGGTGTCGCAAACGCGATCGCGTCGGCGTTTACCCCGCGTTGACCATACGGCCTGCATGGCGCCTTCCGAACCGGAGGCCGCCCATAATCCTGTCCGCCATCGCTGCCAAGCTGAAGCAGCATGCCCGGGCCGAGTAATTACCCAGGCCTGAGACGGCTGGGATCAGGCACCGACGGTCTTGAGGAGGGCTTGTCGCAAGCCGTGCCGTAGGCCGCAGCAGAAGCCGGATCTGCGGCGTTTTCAGATTTAGTTAACCGCCTGAAGTCCGAAGCAGACGGCAAGCAGCCGGTTCTGCTCGCGGACGGTCCACGCGCCGGCAAAGCCGAAGCCCTTGCGCAGCCAGAGCATGGCCTCGAAGCCCTGGATGGTCCGCCGCGCCGTGTTGAACGAGCGGAAGCCGCCTACGCGCGGCATGGGTTGTTTCACCCGGAAGTGGTCGCTTTCGATGCCCTGCTGCAGGTGCTTGGTCACGTAGTGGACTGGTGTGCGGGGCAAGAGGCCGCCGCTCCTGACAGCCGCGATCGCGGCCGGATAGGTGCTGGCGCCATCCGTGCCGATCCGGTCTGGCGCAAGAAGCGGCTGACCCACCAGCATCTTGCGAAAGAAGCGCTTGGCAGCGCCGAGATCCCGGTTAGCGGTCAGCAGGAAGTCGACCGGATTGCCGTGCTTGTCGATCGCCCGGTAGAGGTAGCGCCACTCACCGCGGACCCGGATGTAGGTCTCGTCGATCCGGACCGATCCGCAATGCGGCTTGCGGAACTGGCGCAGCCGCTTCTCGATCAGCGGCGCGAAGGCAAGAACCCAGCGGTTCAGGGTGGAGTGATCGACCTCCAACCCGCGTTCCAGGAACAGCTCCTCGATGTCACGGTAGCTCAGCGGGTAGCGCAGATACCAGGAAACGGCCTGTACGATGAGCGCCGGCTCGTAGTGCCGTCCCTTGAAGTCACCCTTGGCGCGCTGCTTGAGCTTGGCGGCGATGGCAGACAGGATCATGGGGTGGCCTCCGAAACGGGAGGTGCCATGCGGGCTCTATGGTCAATGCCGGGTAAACGCCAGCGCTATCGCGTTTGCGACAGGCCCCTTCTGTTTGCTGTCGCGCTCGGCTTGTCCGTCGTAGGGGGTGTGCTGATCTTCCTGCGGTCACCGACGCCGGTTGAGCAGCCTACAAACTGAGACCTTGGGCGCGAGCTTGCCGCTTTCATCATGCGTAAGCGGTCGGCAGTTCGCCCACCTGAGTGGTTTAGCGCGGGGTTCGCATCTCGAACTTAGTCGACCACGTGCGCTTCTCCGTGAGACCGGCCCGGGCCGGCACGACGGCGCCCCGGCCGAAGCGCGCGTTGCAGGCGTCCATGGCCGCCATCAGCGGCGCGCTGCGCTGCCGGTCGAGCTGGCCGATCAGCGCCCGCGGGGCGTCTTCGAGCAGCTTCAGGTCGGTCGTGACCACGCCGGCCTTGCTGTAGCGCCAGGGACGCTCGCTTGGCGCCTCGCGCCAGGTGCGCGCCACACCCGCCTGCGCGGCCTTGATCAGCGCCAGCGTGTCGTTCGTGGCCTCCGGCAGTGTCACCGTCGTGGAGACCGAGCGCATGGGGTCACCGCGGTCGTGCTCGCTCGTATGGTAGAAGACCGAGACGTGGGTGGTGCCGAGGCCGCCGCGCCGTAGCTTCTCGCCAAGGCGCGTCGCGTGCGCGGCAACCGCCTGCTCTAGGGTCTCACGCTCGGTGATGCGGCGGGAGAACGACCGGGTCACGGCGCAGCCCTTGCGCTGAGCCGGCATGAGTTCGAGGGGTAGACAGGCCAGCCCGCGCAGTTCGTAGATGATGCGCTCGCCCACCACCGTCATGGCTTTCCGCACCGGGCGTGGGTCGAGGTCACGCAGATCCGCCACCGTGTCGACGCCGAGGCCGATCAACTTAGCGAGCGAAGCGCGGCCTATGCCCCAGACTTCGGCGACAGAGATCCGGCAGAGCCAGTGGTCGTAGGCCACGGGATCGGTTAGGTCGCACACTCCATCCATGTCGGGGATCGTCTTAGCGATGTGATTGGCGAGCTTCGCCAGCGTCTTCGTCGGCCCGATGCCAACGCAGGTCGGAATACCGGTCCAGGCCCGCACTGTCGCGCGCAGGTCGCGCGCCAGTGTCACCCGGTCCCGATCGCGCACGTCCGAGAGGTCGAGGAAGCTCTCGTCGATGGAGTAGATCTCCACCGCCGGCGAGAAGTCGCGGTAGACCGCGTTCGTGCGGGCGCTCATGTCGCCGTAGAGGGTGTAGTTCGAGGAGAAGACGCGCACGCCCTCGCGCTGGCACTGCTGGCGGATCTTGAACCAGGGATCGCCCATCTTGATGCCGAGCGCCTTGGCCTCGGCCGTGCGGGCGATGGCGCAGCCGTCGTTGTTCGAGAGCACGATGACCGGCACCCGGGCGAGCTTCGGGTCGAACACCCGCTCGCAGGAGCAGTAGAAGCTGTTGCCGTCGATCAGCGCGAGGGCGCGCCCGCCTCCTAAGGGCGGGCCGCTCACGACAGCCGCCCGCGCGCCAGGTGCCAGCGGATCGAGAAGCGCAGCACACCCCAAAGCTCGACCTCGCCGTACTCGTCTACGGCGAAGGCAGGCATATCCGGATTGTCGAAGTCCAGCCGAGCGCGGTTTCCCACGATCCGGTAGCGCTTGCACGAGAGCTGCCCGTCGACCACCGCCACGACGACGCTGCCGTCCTCGGCACGAAGGCTGCGGTCGATGCAGGCGAGGTCCCGATCGTGGATGCCGGCGCCGCGCATGGACTCGCCCCGGATCTGCATCAGGAAGGTCGCTGGCGGGTTCGGCACGAGCCAGCGAGGCAGCTCCAGGGCGCCTTCGATGAAATCGTCTGCGGGACTTGGGAAGCCCGCGCAAAGCGCATGCCCGATGACGGGCACACGGACAGCGTCCGTGCTGCCGAGGATCAGCTCATCGACTGCGTACGGGCTCACAGGCCGGCACCCGCTGTCGGCGTGGGTACGGCACGGACGTAGCCGCGGGATATGAGGCGGTCCCGCTGCATCGTCCGGCGCTCGGTCTCGGATAGGTCGGCCAGCGCATCCTCTATCGCCCGCACCAGGGCGGCCCATGCGTCGCCATACGCCGCCCGGTGATAGGCGAGCACAATCATCTCGGCCTCGCTCAGGCGAATGTCCACAGGTGGTTCGACCGGGCGGGCCTGCATCTTGATCTGTCTCCCGTTAGAACACAACGGGAACAAACCGCATCGACGTGCGTGGTTCAATCGAAACGGCCAAGCCCAGGAACGCGACGGTGGACGCCTGTGGAGTGCAGGGCAAAAGGACAATGCCGACGCGGCTTTACCGCTTCCACTGCACGGATGGGCACGATCTGGTGGCGGATATGCGCGGGCGGCGCATCCCAACGTTGGCGCTGATGCGCCTCCACGCCGAGAAGGTCGCTTTAGACCTGATGGCCCGCGGAGCGCGGCTCGATTGGTCGGCTTGGTACGTCGAAGTATACGACGCGAAGGGTCGGTCGGTGCTCACCAAGGCGTTCACGGACGTCCGATATGATCGCCGGGGTGCACGGGCCTGAGGGAAGCGACCATGGCGATGAAGACGACGTTCGTGGTCCAGACCTTCATCATCAAGCGGAAGCGGTTGGTGCCGGGCGACCGCGAGGTCTCACCCACGGAGAGCGGAGCGCTGAAGAAGGCCGAGGCTATGGCCGGCCGCATGCCTGGGACAGCAGCGCTCAAGATCATCGCGGACGACGAGACCGGTGAGCTGGAAAGCGCGACGATCCTTGGACAGTTCGGTGAGGTACCCGAGGATTTCGCGGAGAGCTTGCAAGGCGGCTGACGCATCAAACGCTTCAGCTCCTGCGGCTGTGCTTTCCTGAAACGAGTGAGGCCCGCCCTGCGCGACGCGGAACGGGCCTCAAAAGAGCTTCACCTTGTTTCGTCACACCCGGTCCAAGATCAGAAACCGCAGCTCGGAAGGAGCAGAGGAGCGCTCCGCGGTAGCGCGCCCTACGATCTAAATGCGACGAGCACCTTTACATCAAGATATGGGATCTGATCAATGTCTTGGCTCGCGTTGTGCTTCCCTGCAAGGCAGCAGCGGGATCATTAGGCATAAGGATTTCACGTGCTCGACACTCCGGAAGAAGATATCTCCCAAGAAGCCGCTCCTCAAGAAACCACCGTCGACTACGTCGAGATGGCCGCTGAAGTGGTTTCAGCCTACGTCTCCAACAACTCCATCCCGACGAGCGAATTGGCCAGCCTGCTGACCAACGTGCATGCTGCCCTCAGCGGCCTCGCTGTTGGCGGATCAGCCACAACCGGCAAGGATGCCGTCGAAAAGCCCACACCGGCTCAGATCAAGAAGTCGATCACGCCGGACGCGCTGATCAGCTTCGAGGACGGCAAGCCCTACAAGACGCTGCGCCGGCACCTGACCCTTCGGGGTCTCTCTCCTGAGGCCTACCGCGCCAAGCACGGCCTGCCTGCCGATTACCCCATGACCGCTGCTAGCTATTCAGCGCAGCGGTCTGAGCTGGCTCGTACCATCGGGCTGGGTAACAATCGGAAGGGTCAGACCAAGGCTACCGCAAAGGCAGCGACGTTGGAGGAGACCGTGTCGGAGGAAGCGCCGAAGCGCCGTGGTCGTCCGCGTAAGGCTTCCTGAAGCCGGGGCAAAGCCATGGGGCTGGGGTTTGCCCCAGCCTATGATGGCGCTGGGCTTGGTCCTCGAAGCCTAGCGGCGACGGGGGGATAAGATGCGGACCGGACACTTGAGAGCGCCCCGATGAGGCTTTGGATAGCCGACCAGGCCGCTCTTCGAAGCTTGTTAGGCCGATACGCGGATCAAGCGACCAGCGTCCCGTTGTGCAGATCGTTCAGGTGGAACACGGCGCTGCTATTAGTCCACAACTCGGCTGAGTCTATGGTCTGACCAAAGCCAGCCGGCACGCTGGCCTCCGACCCCTTTACTGTCTGGCCGTTTAGGCTGACGCTGTCGACGTAGAGATTGCGGTCCGTGTCCGGCGTGCCATCCCAACGGTCGTTAATGAACTGAACCGTTACCTGCTGTGCGCCGTTGAAATCGCCTAGCAGCGTGATTGTCTCAGATTGACCTTGAGCATGCGACGCGTGCGCGGTTTGAACGCCGCCAACCGTGCGGCCGTCTACCATGACAAGGAATTGAGCATCGCCTTGGTAAGCATCTCCCGACACTTTCAAGGAAAGCGTGCTCTGCGCTACATTGAACACCGCAGAGCCGTTTCTAAACAGCTGTAGTCCGGATCCATCGAATACAGCTACTGAAGAGTCGGCGTTAGCCTGACTTCCCGTATGAGTAACACCGTTAAACACCAGACTGTCAACGTACAAGTTCACGTCCTGATTGGGGCCGCCGTATTGATCATTCAAAAATTTCACCTCCACTTCGTGCGCGTTGGTGAAGTTGACGGGTAGGATGACTTCCTGCGTCTGTCCTGCTGAGTGATTTGCTGTGACGCTCTGGACACCACCAACTTGCTTGCCGTCTACTAGAACGACAAACTGCGCATGTGGATGGTAGGCCCAAGTATCTTCCGAGACGCGCAATGAGATGGTGTTCTGGCCGGGAGCAGTTACTTGATTAGCGAGGAAGCCATGCGTACCAGAGCTATCTTGGAAGCTTCCGACGACCTGCCCAAGGTTGTTGATAGCATAAGGGGTGACATCGGATCCATCAGGGAGCGTTAGCTGAGCGAACTCGCCCCGTGTATCTACAAAACCGTGCGTACCTTTAACATCTGTATAGGTACCAACGATCTGCCCAACATCATTGATCCCATAGATCGTAGTCGTAGTTGAGCCAGGATAATCAATCTGTTTTGTTGTCGCACCATTCGTGATAAAGCCGTGGCCGCCGGAATTGTACGATGTTTGATTAAGATTATTTATATCCTGCGTTTGCGGGCTTACTCCTATGGCCTGTATTCCCTGTAAGTACGCGTGAAAGGATTCGTTTCCTCCGACGATACTGCCAGCATCATTGATACCTGTTCCCACCGAACTTGGCTGATATGGATAGAATGACGAATAGTTGATTGAAACAACATCATAGTTGTTAATTGAGGTCGCCTCACTAACGAATTTTGTTGGTAGAATACCACCAAATACTGTACGATTTTGCAAAACTCTATCGAACTCATCATTCCGAAATATGAAAGATCCATTTTCTGCGTAAGGAATTGCTGCCGTCGGCGTGACCTGCGCCGTTGCAACAACACTATATTGTCCTAATATATGCCCATTATCGTTAATGCTAATAGCTATACTATCAGAGTGATACATACCAAAGCCAAGTGAACTCACATTTTCAATCTTGGGGAAATCAAGTTCTGTGAAAAGATAAGTCGCACCCACAGGCATAGTCATTCTCCTAATCAGCACCGGCCTACCGAATCAGGGCCTTGGTAGCTGATTTTGGTGAGAGGACAACAATTTTAACTTATAAGCAATGTATGATGCTATGCAAAAGAGCCTTTAATATACAAGCTATATCACTAGATAAATCTCTTAATAGTATTTGCATAAGTGAGATATTATTTATAAAAACGATTTTGATTGGTTACTTAATGAGGTGAAACAGAGTATCGAGCTTCTCGACTAAGTCGAGGCCATTTAGACACTCCCTCGTGCTTTCACGATCCCTGTTCAGATGCGCGGGTCATACGCGCAGGACGCACCTCGGATGCGGCCTAGACACGCAAGAGCCGGCTGTCGAGGCAGGCGAGCAAAGCTCCCCCTCCCGCCTCGACAACCGGCCTTTCGTCACTCTGGCATGAGTGAGCTTTGCAGCTCGCCGCATAAACGATGCACGAACGAAACGGTTCACGGTTTCACCAGGTGGAGGAATGCGGATGGTGAACGGCTGAGGCCGTGTCCGGGAGACGCACCGTTCCTCGTGGCGGCATCCGGCGGGCTACGATAGACCCGCCGCTCCAACATGAGCCAAAGCGAGGACGGCATGAGCGACCAGCGATCCGCCGACTTCCTAGCGGTGGTCATGGAGAATGCGGAGCTGCGCCAGCAGCTCGCCGACGTGCAGGATCAGTGTGTTGAACTGGCAGTAGACGCGGGCGAGCTGCACGCCGAGATCGAGACGCTACGCGCCCGGCTGGCCCAATCCGAGCGGGACCGCGATGCCTGGCGCGCGGAGGCCGAACAGGGCCGCCGCACGGGCTGATCGTCGGGGGTATCCCGCGCCGGCCTCTTGGCCGTCCCAGGCCCCCAGGGTAATTACCGCTCGCGCGACGCAGATGCCGGCCCTTGGCCCCGCACACGTCCGCGCCCCGCCGATGGGGACTTTGGCGAGAACTCCGGCGCGGCGGGAGAGGGCAGGGGTCGCTTAGGCGCCCCTGCCTGCCCCAGGCTTGGGCACGGTTCCAGATCAAAATCTAGCGCGTCGCAGTAGTAGGGATTTCCCCTAAACGCTGCGCCTTCCGCTTCCGACCCTTTGCAGAAGGTCGGAAGGTCCGCACTCAGGCGCTTAAAAACACAGCCACACGGCTGGGTCCGGTAGGAGGCGGTCACTACCGATAAGGAACCGGATAAACGTCAGGGCAAGGACGGATCAGCCCCAACGATGGCCGCAATGCGCTCAGAGCGGCTGATCCAATCTTCTCGCTTATCAGGGCTGTTGTACTCCCCCGGCAGACACGGATTCAGGGTAGTCGCGATCGCCCAGCAGTCAGTCCAGATACCGCCCCGCCGGATAAGCAGATGCTGACCATTAGCAGTGACCACGAGGCGGGGGTCGGTCGTGAAGGAATGGTCCTCTGAATACGTGATTTCAGAGACTGCCTCGAAAGGGGCCTTCCAAGACCATCCACCCGCCTTCTCCCAAAGACCGAAGATTGTATCCGTCATTCCAGGTTCGATGGTCATCATGACTACCCGACCATCCGGAAGAATAACGCGGTCGATTTCTGAACGCGCTGTAGCCACCTGCACAAAGCCTATGACCACCACGGACTGAGGATACGCGACCCCAAGGCTCAGCAAGGGCCTGAGCCGTCGCCATCCTCGTCTGATCGCAACCGCAGCCAGTTGCGCGAGCAGAAACAGGATATAGCTTAAAGTCGGGACATGATGGACCCAGGACGGCAGGATGACCTGAACGCTGTGGCGGGACGGCGCTGTACCAAATGCGAGAACGAAATAGAATGAGATAAGCAGACCACTACCGAGCAGCAGGAGACGCTGTAGGCGGGCGAGGTGCATCATACTGAACTCATCGGCATAGAAAGGGGCTTATAGCAACCATGAGGGCTGTTGCGCCCATACTTCTTTTGTGTTGAACGCCGAACGTCCGCGTCGTGGTGAAGGGTTAGTAGCCGCTATCCCGTGCGAAAAGCCTGTACGGCTTCAAATCCCCTTCGAGCTTCGAAACCACCCCTTAGCCATGGTGGCCAGACTTTCATGGAGGCTCCACAAGCTCGCTTCGTTTTCGTGACGAGCTATCTCGACGACCCGGCACCCTGGAGCTTCGGAGGCGAAGGAAATAAGCGCTGCTTCTAAATCCTCATCATGCTGCGTAGGAGGTGGGGAGCGTAGCCACACCTGTTGATCCCGGCTTCCGATCGGCAGTTGCAGCACTTCGATCATTCGATCCTGTGCGTCCAAGGCCACCAAGTCACGAGGTAGGAGCGCTTTTTGACCGCGCTCACGCGCCAAGCGCACCTTATCAAGAACGGCGAAGCCTCGTTGCGCCAGAAATGCGCTCCAACGCTCATTGGATACGCCTTCAACTGCTTCTTTGCAGGCCAAGCTGAATGTTAGGTCTGCCGAGATAGTTTCGGAACGAGCCGGAAGGCTTTCGACAACTGCCATTCCAAGAGGTAGCCATGAGAGGATCAAGGTTTGTCTAATACAGTCAATAAAAGTCACTGACGCACTCTCCTGCTGACGAGAGACTGAGTGTTTTCACTTTTACGGGCACAAAGAAAAAGAAAATAGCATCTCCTTGTTCAATAAGCACGAGCAGAAGTTGCGGAGCGGCTGACGAATAGTCCCACTTGAAAGCCTGACGACTGCCCGCAGGGCTGAGCAGGATCACATCCAGACTGACCGCTTCGGGGCGGTGGGTCAGGGTCCGCTTGCCACCCCTCTCGGACGTAAGCGCCAGCCGTACCCGCAGTCAGAAAATCGTTCGTTTTACCGACAAGCCTACAAACCAAGACCTAATGGCCTCGAACGGCCGTATCTCCGTCGGAAAAATATGACCGGTTTTCTATTGTCGGGTAAACGCTATTAAAACATTATCCTGGCATGACCGTTGAGTATGCCCTCGTCTCGACCTGCGCCGTGATGTGCTGATCAAGGGTGGCTGCGAGCGCCTGTTCGAGAAGAAGAAGTGGGGCAAGTGTCCTTATCGGACATTCAACCATTCCGGGGTGAGGATGGGACCCAGACGCGCCGCTCCGATGGCCTTCCCGCACTGGACCACCTGCATGTCGTGTGACCCGTCCCGCATCGCCACGGTCGAGGAAGCCCGGAACTATCTGGCCAACGTGCGCCGCGCTGGCCGCGAGGACCTCGTGCCGGCCGCTTTTCGCCGGCTGTGCGAACTGACCGGCCAGGACGACACCGATCCGTTGGTGGTCGACTTCTGGCGAGCGATCGCTGCGGCCGAGGAGGTGCTGCGTCAGCAGCGCGGCAAGACCGTCCGCCTCGCCCGCACCCGCCAGAAGATCGCCCGCGTCGGCGTGCACAAGACGGTCGAGGACCTGGTGCTCGCCCCGAAGCCGTCCGACGGGTTCGCCATCCTCGCGGGTGCCGGGCTCGGGGATCTCACGGCTGAGTACCTCGCGGCCAAGCACGCCGAACGATTCCCGCCGGAAGTGGTGGCGGCGGCGCGCACCCGTCTGGCTGCCGCCAGCATCGCGGCCCCCGAGGTCCCGTCATGAGCAACGCGCTCGTCCCGATCGTCGAGGCCGAGTTTGAGGAGCTGCCGCTTGCAAAGGTCGCGCGCGGCGAGGCGCTACCGGCTGTCCCGCAGGCCGACAGCGACGAGCACCTCGTCGCGATGTGGATCGCGAAGCACGCCAGCCCGCATACCCGGCGGAACTACCGGATGCAGGCCGACCGCTTCCGTGCCTTCGTGGCCAAGCCAATCCGCCTCGTCCGGAGCACCGACTCCCCTGCAGCACCCCGAACCTTTCGAGGGTCGGTAGTTCGCTTCTAAGGCATGTGAGGCAGGTTGCCTCCACTCTACTAAGTAGTGGTCGAATTCTAGCGCCTAGTACGGACTGCTTTCAACTCAACGCTGCTGTTCTCAGTAACCTCTGTGACGCCCATAATCGCTTAGTTGCTAAATTGCTAGTGGTCTAAATCTGACACTTGGTCCCGTCCGCTCACGACCCAACTACGCTGTCGCACGTCATCCACGCCGTACCCCGGAAGCGGTCATACGTTTCCGGCCCAACCGCTACGGCAACCTGGCCGGCGGCGTCGCGGCTCGGTTCAAGCGCGAGGCAGCCGGCAGCGTCGCCAAGAGGCGCGTCCGCGGTCGATGGGGCGTCTATTAAGGCGAGCTCGCCGCCGGAGGCAGCCGTATCATGGGCTACATCGCCCGGCCGCCCAGGGTGAAGAAGCCCGAGGGCAAGAATAAGTGACCTGACCGGTATTTTGGACCGAGCCAATTGAGAGGCTACTGCATGGTCGCGGCCATGGGTAGCCGGAAAGCCAGATCCGGGTAGCTGACGGGCGCGGGCGGCCGATAGCCCAGCGAAGA
>Ga0160427_10002297_pt1 | contig 11580 bp, 11 predicted proteins | sample SolpanmetagenomL_FD_108194 | JGI IMG/M metagenome (GOLD analysis project Ga0160427, IMG submission 108194) | Solar panel surface microbial communities from Lawrence Berkeley National Laboratory, California, USA - L | ecosystem: Engineered > Built environment > Solar panel > Unclassified ...
AGAGCAGCAAAATCACGAAATCTTGAGCTTAGAAATACAGCGCAAAATAGTGAGTAGCTCAGAAAGCTTACTTACTGAAACCCCCCTAACTGTCGGCCAATGTGGCGGGAAAGCATCTGCGCATTACTTGAAGCATATATAAGTAAACTCTCAAGACTCATGCCTTTGTTTTCTCTTCAAATCCTGAACTACAGATAATTCAAAGTACTTTTTTACAACCACAAAAGACGTCTAATAGCTTTTACTATTGGTAGCAAGCATATTGTCAAGGTGAGCAAGACTTTGTACACAAGGGAGCTATCCGCTGGATTGAATGACAGAAGGTTGATATTGCATTAGGTGATACTAACTGACTCTTGGTCTTGGTAGAAAGAAGAAGGACTTCCCATCGCATTCCAATCTCACTGAATCATACAGACAGCTTTTTTTTTTGTCAAAGGAACAAATCTGTCCAGCAAATCGAGAAGTCAATCAATCAATTAATTATACCAATCATGTCTTCAAAATACTACGAATTCAACGTCAAGATGTCGTGCGGCTCGTGCTCAAGAGCTGTAGAGAAGGTCTTGGAGAAGAATAAGGCAAATGGTACGCTTCTTCTTCCGCTTCCTGCTCTTCCTTTACCTCTTACTCTTCCTCCTCTTATTACTTTTTATGAATGTAACAGATGTAGCAGAAGAAAAAAAAAGACTAACAAAACATTCATTTGATTGACAGGCGTTGAGGAATACTCTACCGATCTCGAAACACAAACAGTCAAGGTTAAGACAACGCCGACACTCAGTTATGATGATGTGAAGGCTAAAATTGGAAAAACTGGAAAGGAGATTGTTTCTGGCAAGGAGGTTGACGGCTTTTAAGAGAGGAGGGAGAGAGGAAGGAATAATGGAACTGATTTGTGTCTGTAAAGATTGGGGAGTTGTGTATTTCGTTATTGCTTTAATGTGGGGCGTCTTTTCTTTGCTTGCTGTTTTTATTCTCAGTGAGCATAGCATAGTCCTTTTGCTCAGCTAGAAGGGATTTTTGTATGTTTTTGATGAGCAATGGTTATTACAAATCCTTTCCTCTCCTGACCGCTGCCATATGTTGTTCATCACAAAGATTGATATTATTATTGATGAGTTTCCAAAGTCACGATAACTTGCACAGAGTCACTTCTGTTACAGGATGGGCCTTTATTCTCGCAATGATTATTATCGTCATCATGGTATCAAGTTGCACATGTGCTTGGTTGTCTAGTGATGAGGGACAGCATCAGCCGAGCTCACGTCTTCTCCTATATCTTGCACATACTAAGTACATGCATGCCATGCAACTATAAAGGGCGGTTCTATTTGTTCCAACCAGCCCTCGACTCAACCCAGCACACATTTGTACAGCTGTCATGCATCTCGCCCGACATAACAACAAGTCGATAGAAATGCTGAACGAGCTCCGGGACGGGATCTCGCGAAACCATGTGGTCGATCGAAAAGAGGCTACCAAGTACTCACTACTCTTCTATTTCTGCAAGAGAAAGCTAGAGGGAACATGATTCGACTAATCGATCAATTGCTAGTTGCTGTTGCTCGACTTCGGAGTCTTTTCCAGGATAGTCAGCAACCACGTCAGTGATACTAACAACGCAGGATTGGTTTCTCCAGTTTGATGCGAGATATATTCTGGAGTATTTGTGCTTGGTTGTTTTTTGACAAAATTGTCGAAGAGTAAAGATTCCGGTCGCATTCCTTTCTGTTTTTACACATCACAGCATTTGAATTTTCAGCAACAGAACTCATGCAATTTCCTTGGAATCTCTTGGGCTTATCATCTTCTACTTCTCGTACTTCGAAGGAACAAGACGACGAAGACCCTTACGCTTGGGCATTTGAAGACGACGAAGCTAAAGCCGTGCCTCCCAGATTGGCATCTGTGCCAGAAGTTGCTGAAGTTTCAAATCAGCCTCTGCTTCTACGTCGAAGCTCGCTCCCCGAATCACCTCCACCTCCGTACGACCTCAATTTCATATCACTACAGATAGAATCAAACGAAGACATGTCACGCGATTTTCCACCACGCAGGCCATCGAACTCATCCTATACCACTGATGCCGCTGCTCCAAAAAATCCACAAGATGAAGAAGACGAAGAAAACATGATTCGTGCTGCTATCATCGCTTCGGAATCCGGTTACGGTTACATCCCAGAACACACTCGACATGATCTAGAAGAAGCAGAAATGATAGTTGCTCTTGAGGAAAGCGCTCGTATGCAGAGGGAGATAGAAGAGGCACGAAGAATAAAAGAAGGTGCCGGTGCTAATGCTCCAGTAGCATCAAGTAGTTCTGTCGATAAAAGTCAGAAACCTGAGTCGATACCAAGGCGGTACACAAACGAGCCACCAAAGCTCATGACGCCTATACATCACGGAGAGACAGATGCACAACAGAGATGGATGGCGATATTGCAGAAACAGGCTGATGCGAGGGCTGCTTTGGCTAGTTCTGATGAATCGAAGTGATCGATGCTGTTACTTGTGATGTTTGTTAAGATTTGAGATCACCCATGTGCATGTGATTTATACTATTTTTACTTTATTTTAATTCTTCCCTTCATTTTGCATATGTTTTAGCTAGCGATATCTTATTGTTCAAAATATTTCTTATACTACACTCTGTTTTTACCTTTTGAACATGAATCTAACAGCTTGTCTAAGTTGATAATACATCAACTGCTTAATGAAACACGAAGACATCACAGTTCAGCGTCAAAATCTTAGTCTCTCTGTCTCTTTTAGACTGTTCCTGAGACAACGAAAAACAAATACAAGTCAGAGCAAGAGCCCAAGAACCCTGTACCGCCGCATCGGATGCCGCTGAGCGATCACGACATGATACGACATGCATACATGGGGGGGGGGACTTTCTGTGTCCAAGATGAGTGACGCTTATATTTGGGTGGGAGGAACAAATGGTGGGGGATGAACGCCTCAGTTTGGACAAGCGTCGAAATATTGTAACCCCACCGACTTTTTCTGTGTATATTTGTGATGTGATTGCTGCTTACCTTGCCATACTTTACTTGTTTGTGGTGATAATGATGCATGCTACTGGCTAGCTTATATTTATCTTGGTGTTTAAAAAAGTTTTTCTGTCTTTAATTTCCCTAGCCGTAAGTTGGTAGTGAGTAGAATTTTTTTCTCTCCCTTCTGTATTGTTCTATTTGGCTATACCCGTATACTGCTGCTACTACTCATCCTCCCTTCCACCCCTCAAAGGACTTAAAAGAACTCCTCCCCCTCCTTACGAGAAAAAAAAAGAGAACACTTCTTTCCCATTCTCTATACCCCTCCTCTTCTTCATCATTTTCCGTAATACACTCACCAAAATGGTTAAATCGTACGTATATTTTCTCACTGCATCACTTTGTCATATGTATATAAATCTAACAGGCTTTGCTATCTAGATCTGTACTCGGGTTCCCCCGTATGGGAGGTTAGTTTTTCTTACGACACGAAAGCACGAGAAGATGGCCCTCATCTTGTGCTTTTGTGAACCAATTCACGTCTAGGACAAGTCACTGACGGATATACCACAGCCAACCGTGAGCTCAAGAAAGCTACCGAGACATACTGGGCTGGCAAGTCTGATGTCAAGACATTGTTGGACACTGGTGCTGAGCTACGAGCCAAGCACTGGAAGATCCAACAGGATGCTGGCGTTGACAGCATTCCAAGCAATGACTTCTCATTCTACGATCAAGTTTTGGATCACAGTTTGATGTTCAATGTATGCCTCTTCCCTTAGTCTTTGTATTATGTTTAGAACTGTTACTGGCATAAGTGACCAAGTTTGTGCTAACATCTTTTCGTTCCTCTAGGCTGTTCCAGAGAGATACACCAAGTTTGGATTGCCACCAATCGATGTTTTGTTCGCCATGGGACGAGGTCTGCAACGATCTGCCACAGATAGCACACCAGCCATCGATGTCACAAGTTTGGTATGTTTTTGACGTTTCTATACGAAAGATTCAAAAGACGTTATGCTAACAAGTTGACAGGAAATGGTTAAATGGTTCGACAGCAACTACCATTACGTTCGACCAACCTTCAAGGCTGGCCAAACCTTCAAGCTCTCATCCACAAAGCCAATTGACGAGTTCAAGGAGGCTCTTGCTCTTGGAATCAAGACAAGACCAGTCATCCTCGGACCAGTTTCTTTCCTATACCTAGGAAAGGCTGATCGTGATGAGACCGTCACACCAATTGACTTGCTCGATCAACTCTTGCCAGTCTACGAGGAATTGCTTTCAAAGCTCGCTGAGGCCGGTGCTGAGAGCGTCCAAATTGATGAGCCAGTTCTCGTCTTGGATTTGCCAGAGAAGGTCAAGGCTGCTTTCAAGCCAGCTTATGCCAAGCTCAGTGCTGCACCAGTCAAGTTGATTGCTGCTACCTACTTCGGTGATATTGTCCACAACATTGATGCTCTATCAGCATTCGAGAACTTGGCTGGTGTCCATGTTGATCTTGTTCGTGCTCCAGAGCAACTTGAGCAAATCATCTCCAAGCTCGGATCCAAGCAAGTCCTTTCCGTCGGTGTAGTCGATGGACGAAACATCTGGAAGACAAACTTCAAGAAGGCCATTGGTCTTGTTGAGTCAGCCATCAAGTCATTGGGAGCTGAGCGTGTCATCGTCGGCACCAGCTCTTCCCTTCTACACACCCCACACACACTTGCTTCCGAGAAGAAGCTAGATGCTGAAGTTGCCGACTGGTTCTCATTTGCCTGCGAAAAGGCCTCTGAGGTTGCCATCATCGCCAAGGCTGTCACATCCGGAGCTGACTCTGTCTCATCAGAGCTCGAAGCCAATGCCAAGTCATGGGAGGCTCGACAATCATCCAAGCGAACCAATGACCCAGCTGTCAAGGAACGTCAATCCAAGATTACTGAGCAAATGTACAACCGAAAGTCAGAATTCCCAACCCGTATTGCTGCTCAACAAAAGACTCTTGGTCTACCAATGTTCCCAACCACCACTATTGGATCCTTCCCACAGACATCGGAGATCCGAGTTCAAAGAAACAAGTTCACGAAGGGCACCATTACCGCCGAAGAGTACGATGCTTTCATCAAGAAGGAGATTGATGAGGTCGACAGAATCCAAGAAGAGATTGGTCTCGATGTCCTCGTTCACGGTGAGCCAGAGCGAAATGACATGGTTCAATACTTCGGAGAGCAACTTCAAGGTTATGTCTTCACAACACACGCTTGGGTCCAATCATATGGTTCACGATGCGTTCGTCCACCAATCGTTGTTGGTGACATCTCAAGACCTAAGGCCATGACTGTCAAGGAGTCCAAGTACGCTCAATCAATCACCAAGAGACCAATGAAGGGTATGTTGACTGGACCAATCACATGTCTACGATGGTCATTCCCACGTGACGATATCCACCAATCCGTTCAAGCTGAGCAACTTGCTCTTGCTCTACGTGATGAGGTCTGTGATCTTGAGGCTGCTGGCATTTACGTCATCCAAGTCGATGAGCCAGCCCTCCGAGAGGGTCTTCCACTCCGTTCCGGTAAGGAGCGTGAGGCTTACCTTGACTGGGCCGTCAAGAGCTTCAGACTCTCTACATCTGGAGTTGAGGATGGAACCCAAATCCACTCTCACTTCTGCTACTCCGAGTTCCAAGATTTCTTCCACGCCATCACTGCTCTTGATGCCGATGTTCTCTCAATTGAGAACTCCAAGTCAGATGCCAAGTTGTTGAAGGTATTTGAGAACGAGGCCTACCCACGACACATCGGACCAGGTGTCTACGACATCCACTCCCCACGTATCCCTGGTTACGAGGAGATCAAGAACAGAATCGCTGAGATGCTTGTTTACCTCAAGCCAGATCAGCTCTGGATCGATCCTGATTGCGGTCTTAAGACTCGTCAATGGAGCGAGACCAAGCCTTCCCTTGAGAACATGGTCAAGGCTGCTCAATTCTACCGTGAGAAGTACGCCAACAAGAGTGCTTAGATTTCCATCTGCAGCAACCTTTTTGTAATTTCAACCTACAAAATTCTCTCTTTTTTACAATCATCTCTACATCCATTTTAGTGAGATTCAACATCGGCGTTCAAGATCTGCGGTTTTCTTTCTTTTCGTTTCTCTTTTTCCTTCTTTCTCTTTGCAAAAAAAGCTTGGGTACATGGTCACCATAAAACGGGGTTTTCAACAAAAATTTGGGAAAGGGTCATGTTTGGGGGCGAGGTTCTGCTTTTTGTTCACAATTTGTTTCAATAAAGTTCTACGATACCAAATACTAACGACCATGGATCATTGTATCCAATTTATATGCTCTCGTCAACCGAGGCATGCTGACTTTTTTTTTCGGTTCTCAGGAGATGGTTTAGCTTCCATCTGTTGGATGTTGCTTAGCACAATTTGCAGAAGATGGATGGAGCATGTATATTAGCATAACTTCGTTTGTAGAAGAACAAGAAACCATCTAATCAGGAAACATATAACTCATCCAAGTGATTGTGATTGTGAGGAGTGTTGACAATAATAAGCGCAGTACATCATACTTATTATGTTAGATCTTGTCGAACGCTTTCTGTGCAAAGGCTTATAGGACAGAATTTGAACTATTGATCAGCGGTGATGTGTGTTTGTAAAACCTTGTCTTGTACGAATAAATGTCATGTTCCAATAAGCATAAATGTTTGTCCGGTGTTTCCAGTTTGAGTGAAATCGTCATATCTTCACGAACGCAAAATAGTACATTCTGTGGTTTAGCTTCCCCTCCAATGTTTCTACAGCATTAATCAATCATATCTGCTCCACGACCACCCACCCACTCATTGGTACACAACTTGAAGAGAGGGGAAACAAAACGCAAGATAAGAATCATGTCGACGTTAGTCTCTTCCTCTGATATAACTCAAATCTGCGAAATCACTAACCTTTAGTCGCAAAAAAGACCACTGTGTCTGCCCTTTCGGAAATCTGCCCCACTACAGCCACAGCTCTCGACAGCTATCAAAAGCTACATCTCCTCCAAATATGACCAGCATCCTGACATGTTTGCAACCGATCTGGTAACCATCGATCGATTACGAGCAGAAGCTATCAGTGTGAAGGAGCCTCATAGCAGCGGGCTGGCACGATTGGGAAAGTACGCGGCGGTCCTGTGGGCAGCTAGTGGAAAATTTCCTGTGGATGTAGGTTCTTACCTTTAAAGCTACTTTGTAGAAGATGGTTTCTATGTGGTCATGTATACACAAAAGAGTACGTGGTTTTTAAGGAGGCTTACGATAAGAGTTGAGTGAAAGTAGATAGGAGTAGATTTTGTATGGTATCCTGCGTCGGGGTATAATACACAGAGGCCGAGTACTTCACCCTCAAGACTTTTTGTTCCCCCTTTTCTTCCTCTTTTCCTCTGATTTCTTTACACACACGTGTCTTTAGAACCAGAGGCTAATATTCATCTTGAATTCTTTTGTAGTAACACAAAACAACTTGCAATTCGAACGGGCGAACATTCTTTATAATCTTGCAGCATTGTATTCACAGCTAGCGACTTCAACATCGAGAAACACATCGGATGGACTTAAACTGTCATGCAATTATTTTCAATCATGCGCTGGGGTGCTAGAGTATATAAAGACAGATGCTCTACCAAAGATGAGGTCTTTACCACCAGAGGATATGGATGATGTTACTCTCGATTGTGTCAAGTATTTGATGCTGGCTCAAGCTCAGGAGTGTTTCTGGCAAAAGGCGGTGGTGGACGGAAAGAAAGATAGCTTGATTGCAAGATTAGCTGCGCAAGTGAGCGACTTTTACGCTCAAGCAGGTGATCTTGGGGTACAGAGTGATTCTGTGTCGTCGGTAAGTCCTTTTTTCTAATAGGATAATAAGCGGCCAAAAAAAGCATATAGCTGAGAAGAAGGATTATAGGACTGGATTCATCATATGAATGCAAAGCATCATCATTTCGCTGCTGCGGCTCAATATAGAGCTGCTTGTGATTGTTTGGAACGAGCGAAATATGGAGAGGAGATTGCCCGACTTCAACATTCGCTTGTTTGTGCGAAGGAGGCACTTACAGAAGCAAGATATGTTTCGAAGCTTGTTACATCGGATTTACAAGGACTAAAGGCAAAAGTGACGGAGTGCTTGCAGAGAGCAGAAAAGGACAACGACATGATTTATCTTAGTAGGTTTATCTAATCAAAAGAGTTTTTGGAACATTTTGCTAAGCAGATCAGATACTGTACCACCTCAATCACAGCTCACAACATTGTTAAGAGCACCAATGGTCAAGGCAGAACCACCGAAGGAGATTAAGAATATGTCTACACTTCTTACAGAAAATGGAGAATATGGGGTCCCTCTATTCCAGAAGCTAGTGCCATTTGCAGTACACGCAGCTGCAAGTATATATTCAGAGCGAAAAGATCGCGTGGTAAACAACACTGTTGAGGAGATTGAACAGATCACCACATCTCTGCGCGAGCTCCTCAGATCTTTGAATCTTCCTGGTTCTCTTCAAGCTCTAGAACGACCGCTCGGTCTGCCACAGAGTCTCATGGCACATGTGGAGGAAATAAGGCAAGGCGGAGGCGTTGACGGTCTTCAGAGAGCATATCGGGATGTTTCAAAGATCAAGGCCAATGATGCAGCTGTATACAACGAAGCAGTAGAGATGTTGAAAGCTGAGGATGAAGAGGACCATAAAATGCGAATGAGACATGGTACAGATAGATGGTCGCGCGCTACATCTAAGGATGCAGCAGGCAAGTTGGCAGAAGAAGTGGAAAATTATGGTAATATACTGCGCAGCGCAGATGGGTCGGACAAGCTCATTGGAGAAAAGATTAAAGCTTGTGAACCAGCTTTACGTTTGATGCAAGGAGATGAGGTATGTGTCGCGATTCGTTCTAGTTTGATCTTCAGTTTGCTGATATGACATAGGCACAGCTTCAAGATTTCGTACCAAATTCGCATCGACCCAAGATGCCACCTCGAGTTGATCGGGAGGTGCAGAAACTACGATCACTTTTGAATGATGTCTCACGCATCGAGTCTCGCCGACGTCGTGCTATTGAAGTTCTCCGGGATCGTGCTAAATCTGATGATATTACCAACGCAATATTGACGGAAGCCACTCGTCTAGAGCATGCTGCACCTTTACGAACTGTGGAAGCAGCGGATTTCGATAACTTATTCACAGCTCGACTGGCCAAATATGATGATGATGCCAAGGTTGTACAGAGGGAGGTTGAGGATCAAGAAGCACTCGAAAGTAAGATTCGTGAGGCAAACTCGAGTTTCTTGGCAGCTAGAAAGGCGGAACGTAGTGAGGGACTGAAGGAGCGGGAAGAGGCTTTACAAACACTGGAGAATGCATACACCAAGTATAAAGAGGTCATTGGTAATTTGGAAAGTGGTCGGATGTTCTACAACAACCTAGCAACATTGGTGGCCAGGTTTCGCGATGAAGTCAAGCAGTTTGTCCACAATAGAAGACTGCAAGCAGATCAAATAGAAATGTATGTACTCTCCTCCCCGTTCTTGATCCAATTTATCAATGCTTGCTCACTGCGACTAACCATACTTGAACTTCGCGGTGAAAATAGTGACATTGAATCGGCCATGTCATCGCTCCGACTTTCAAATGCTGCTCAGCAATCATTACCGTCCCGACAATCGCTCCTCTCTCAGACACAACCGTCTCAGCAGGCACAACCTGCTTCAATACAAACCCTGCAGCAGCCATCCAACACCACAACGCGGCAAACACCCTTACCGGCGCCTCAAGCCCAAAGACCAGTCCCTGTTCCTACAGTCAATCCTGGTGTTTGGACACCGGATCAGGGGATTCGATTCGGGCCTAGATGATAGATAGGCTGTGATCTTGACGAAATTATCGCCTAGACATGCATATGTAACAATAATGGTTTGTGAGATGGTAGTGAACTAGATTCTTCAAAATGATGACATTAAGCATGCATCCTAGTCATATAGACATTGTCCTGTACCACTATGTATAGTACTAGAATAGCAAATGTTGTATAACTTAGAATCATTATTTAGAGTTGCTTCAAGTGATTTGATATCAACGAAAGACATTAGTTTTCATTTGTCAGAGCTACAATTTGCGCCTCTACAACCGTTCCTCCAAATGGGTGCGAAACCTTGAGATTCTCTGGATTAACATTCCCCAGGTTCATGATAACCTCTGCACAACAGCTAGCTTGCTCACTTCGCGCTAAATTGCCTAACTAATGAATCAGTAACCAGTCAGCAACTTACATCATGTACCTCTCGGCAATAAGATGCCGGTATTCTTCCCCGTTGCGTTGCGAAAAGATAAGAAGAAGTCCCTAGTGTGGATTAGATGCTCAACATGGCCATTGACGACATCATCTTCTCATAAATCCACCATATCCATTGCCGGAGACATGGCGTGGTCTCCAGCATTTCCGCCCATTCTCAACGGTTCATTTCTTTGGCTGCCGTACAAGACATCTTGGACTTGTTTGCGCATTGATATACTTGTGAACAAATAGCTTACGGGATCAGATATACAGACACAACGCTGACGACTTTGTGTCTGAAGCGACGAGCGACCTCACATCTACTCGTAATTCTCCATCACGAATAGATTCTCATCATAGACAACTTGTTCTTCAGATAAACACAATTCCCAGCACATAACCAATCGCTCTCACTCTATTAATTGATTACCAGTGACCTCGATTGCATAACCAAACCTCGCAATGTCTCCAACACAAGCAACGACCCTGTCCACCGCCTTCAACAAAAGTTCGACATCACCCGCTGTGATTATCCCGCAAACCAACAGAACATACTCTTACAAAGAGCTATTCTCCCAAGTCCACTCTTTTCAATCACAGCTCGCTCGCTTTGGTATCGAACCTCGTTCCGCCGTCTCGATTGCGCTCCCAAATACGTTAGAATTTATCGTCTCTTTTATCGCGGTTACAAATCAACGTGCTATCGCTGCGCCGTTAAATCCGGCTTACACTCAGGCGGAATTTGAATTCTACATTGATGATATCAAGAGCGTATTGTTGATTGTGCCGAGAGGTGCTGTGAAGAGCAATGCGGAAGCTGTAAAGGCTGCGAGAAAGTTTGGCGCAGGTATGGCTGAGGTCTGGGTGGACGAGAAGAGTGGAGAGGTTCAAGTGGAATTGGTAGAGAAAGGAAAGTTGGAGGGAGCACGAGAGCAAAAGGTAACTGAGGGATTGGAATCTGAAGTCGCGTTGGTGCTACACACGAGTGGAACAACGGGAAGGCCAAAGGGGTATGTTTCTTTGCCTCTAAAACAAGTACTTTGAGAATTTCAAATCACGTTGTGCAACATATAGGGAAGTCGTCCGAAGCTAACTACTTGTCATATCATTCTAGAGTACCTCTTACACACAAGAATCTTACACGAACCATGCACAATGTTGTCAATACTTATAAACTACTACCTAGCGACCGAACATATCTTATCATGCCTCTCTTCCACGTGCACGGGCTTTTGGCAGCTTTCCTAAGCCCTCTACATTCTGGCGGATCTGTCATTGTCCCA
>Ga0160427_10002298_pt1 | contig 11578 bp, 9 predicted proteins | sample SolpanmetagenomL_FD_108194 | JGI IMG/M metagenome (GOLD analysis project Ga0160427, IMG submission 108194) | Solar panel surface microbial communities from Lawrence Berkeley National Laboratory, California, USA - L | ecosystem: Engineered > Built environment > Solar panel > Unclassified ...
CATCAAATCCATTTTGGCACTGCCTTTGTTTTTTGCTGTGCTTTGCAAAAAGACATTTTTGCACTGCCTTTGTTTTTTGCTGCGCAAAAAACACAGCAGCACCAAACACAGCAGCACTAAATCCATTTTTGTCCCTACCCGTCCTTTCGCACGTAGGAGGTACACCAAATATATTTTTGCACCAAAAACAAACAAAAATACAGCATGTGTTAACGGTAATAAAAAGGCCTACGAAAAATATTTCTGCTTTATTTACATTTTTTGCATGTAATGTTTTTATTTTTTACATCTTGTTTGCTGCTTTTTTAAAAGTTTGTTTGACTTGCATTTTGATTTTATAAAATGTATAAATCAAATGTTGATGATGCAAAAATGTTTTTTCTTTACTTTGTTTTTTAAAACCGGTGTGAACATTTAATGTGATCAAATTTTATATTTTTAGTCTTTTTGACTTTGTAAAAAAGAAGCAAAAAAAAACCTTCTAAAAACCGTATTGGGGGTAATATTACGTCACAAGCACAAAGAAGATCAATTACACAAAGTGTTCAAAAACATCACCAGGTTTTGTTGATAAATCTTTTACTCTGTGTTACCAAATAAAAAAAGATAATTATTTCACAAAATGTGAGTCTAAGTTTTCCCTGCAAAAACGCATTTTTGCAAAGAAAACAAAATCTTATAAGTAAAAACTTTAAAATGTAACAAGTAATTGCATTTTGCAAGGCATTGGTGCCAAAGGCACAATTCTAGCAAAAATGCCGTTTTGCAACCATTGGCCTGCGACATATGCGGCAAGGCCTTCATTGTTTTTTGCATAGCAAAAAACACAGTATATAAAACGGAATCAATTAGACTTTCAAAAAAAAAAATGAGTATTTTAATTGAGGATGTCTCTAAAACGTTTGGAAAATTTATTGCTCTTAACCATGTTAATTTAGAAATTGAAACAGGAACTCTAGTTGCTCTTGTAGGTCCTTCAGGATCAGGAAAGTCAACTCTCTTAAAAACTATTGCTGGTTTAGAAAAGCCAGATCAAGGGCGCGTTTGGCTTTACGGAAAAAATACATCTCTTATTTCTATACAAAAACGAGAAATTGGATTAGTTTTTCAAAATTATGCTCTTTTTCATAAAATGAATGTTTATCAAAACATAGCATTTGGTTTGCACGTTCGGAAAAAATCTCCCTCTGTTGTAAAAGAACGTGTAGACCAACTTTTGGAAACCATTCAGTTAGAAAAACTTGCCTATCGATTTCCATCTCAATTGTCTGGTGGACAAAAGCAACGAGTTGCTTTAGCCCGAGCTTTGTCTTTTGAACCCAAAATTCTTTTATTAGATGAACCTTTTGGTGCTCTGGACAGAAGAATTAGAAAAGGATTACGTCACTGGTTACGAAAACTACATGATCAATCAATTATTACTACAGTTTTAGTAACACACAATTATCAAGAGGCGGTTGAACTAGCAGATGAAATCGTAGTTTTTACTAAAGGACATGTAAAAGAAATACTTGAGCCAAAATCCCTTTTAATTAAATCTAAAGTTTAATTGTAGTGTTTTTTGTTTTTAGTTTTTTGTTTTTAGTTTTTTTAGTTTTTTGTTTTTTTAGTTTGTAAATAAAACAAATAAGTAAATTTACTTATCTAAATCGTGGCTGTGCGTTGCAAAAATGTATTTTTGCAACATAATTGTGCCAAGCACGATGGATTTTTTTTACATTTTAATTCTAGAAAAATGTTCCGATTTAAATTTTAAATTTGAAGTTTTGTAAGGTCAACCATCGTTTAGATACTCTAAGTTTTTCTTACATTTTGCAAAGCAAAATAGAAAAAAAACTTTTTTTTTATTTTATTTTTTACTTTGTTATAATAAGATAAAATTCTTGTCCAAATTTTTGTTTCAGCTCAAAATGTTTAGATGGCACAATAGTGAGACGCATGGTAGCAAAAATGCATTTTTGCTACAATCCTTTTACAATTTGATGCCAAAATCCATTTTTGCAATGTACAGCACCTTCTGCGAAGTACGGAATAGATTTTCAAAGTAAATTTAAAGAAAGTGTAATTATTTACAAATAAGACAAAGTCAAATAGAAGAGCCTAAGCTTTTGCCTCATAAAATTTGAAAAGCTAAACTGATGCTGTGCTGAACATTTTACAAAGTAAAATGTACGCTAAACATTTTCCTTTGTAAAATGTACGCAAAAATACATTTTTGCATCAAATCCATTTTTGTAATGCTTGCCTTGTTTTTTGCATAGCAAAAAAACATAGTAACGTGTTTTGTAGGTGAAATTTTTATTTTTTACATTTTTGTTTTCTAAAAATGTTTAAAAACCAAGTCTAAGTTTTACTAATATTCTTATCAACTAAAAGTATTTAGAAAACAAGCAAGATCTAAAAAAATGGAAACAAAAACTTTATCTGTAAACTCTTTTATTTTATTATTTAAAATACAAATAAACATTATGTCCCGATATAGAGGCCCTCGTCTAAGAATTACAAGAAAACTTGGAGATTTACCAGGATTAACAAAAAAAGTGCCAAAGGATTCTAAGAAAAGAACACCCGGTCAACATGGTATAGATCCAGAGAAAAAAGAGAAGCAAATGGAAAGAAAAAGAAATCAATACGGTATTCGACTTTGGGAAAAACAAAAAGTTTGTTACAATTATGGAATTACTGAAAATCAATTGCTAGGCTATGTGCGAGAAGCGAGAAAAATAAAAGGATCTACTGGAAAAGTTTTTCTTGAATTATTAGAAATGCGTGTGGATAATATTGTTTTTAGACTGGGTTTGACTCCTACTATAGTTGCAGCACGACAGTTAGTAAATCATGGGCATATCCTTATAAATGATAAAAAGGTCACAATACCTAGTTATCAATGCAGACCAAAAGATGTTATCACTGTTTCAAAGAAAAAGCAGGCTCAAAATGTAATAACAGAATTTGTTAATAGCCAAAATGTTATTAAAACACCACCTCATTTAAGTTTTCAAAAAGAAAACTTAACGGGCAATGTAAAGGGAATTATTACACGCAAATGGGTAGGCCTTCAATTAAAAGAACTTCGTGTTATCGAATACTGTTCTCGTAAGCTTTAATATTTATCTTTGAATGTTTGCTTTAGAAAAGAAAATCTCTACATTTTTTTTATAGAAAAAATTTAATGGCTTGTAGCAATTGTGTCGAAGGCATAAATGAAATCTTAAATTTGTTTTTTGTGGAAAAACAAATTTAAGCAAAGCATACTCTTATTCTGAATTTTGCTTAATATTTTGTGAAACAAAGTATCCACCAAATTATATAAAATATTAATTTGTTTTTGTTTTCCTTCGGAAAACTTAGACTTAGTAAAAAACATCATATTTTATATTTTTTTTTCTCAAAAACAAAAAAATTTTTGCTTAAAATTTTGTAAGACAGAATATAACTAAAAAAGTTATTTAGTAGATTTTATTACATTTTGCAAAGTAAAATAAAATTTTCTGCTCATTCACATTTTATAAAAATATAGAAAGTATATAAAAATTTACTAAAAAGCTATTCTACCTACCTTTTTAGTAACTAACTTTGTAAAAAAAGCAACTTTCCAAGCTTTTGCTTTGCAAAAGCCAGGTTTCCTAAGTTTTTACAAAGTAAAAACTTAGCAAACATTTAAATTTTCTAGAATAAAATTTACGTTTTCACTTAGTTTTTTTTAGTAATTTACTAGGATTTACTCTGTAAATTTTGGAAAACTTGATTTTAACATATTTTATTAATGGTAATGCTGTGTTTTTCTTTATTTTTTGCGCCAAAATAGATTTGATGCAAAAATGTCTTTGGTGCTGCGCACGGCAGTGCAAAAATCTATTTTGGCGTACATTTTCCAAAGGAAAATGTTTAGCGTACATTTTGCAAAGGAAAATGTTTAGCGTACATTTTGCAAACATTTCTTTTTTGCAAAACAAAAAACACATGGTGGCTTTGCCACAATTGTAGCAAAAATGCATTTTTGCAACCATGGTTACATTTTGCATAGCAAAATGTTACAATCGTTCGAAGGACGCCTGCTTTGCGAAGCAAAGATTGTGCCTATGGCCTGCGGCCATGATGCGATCGAAGATCAATTGCGCGGAGCGCCAGAAGCAGTAAAAACATCACATTTTTACAAAATTGTCGTGCTGTGCAAAAATGCATTTTTGCACAGCACAAAACCGTGGTTCTTAGTTTTTTGCAAAGCACAGGCTCCATGGTCTAATATTTGACTTTATAAAATCGAAATTCTACTTTTGTTTAAATCAAAAATGAAAAACACTGAATCAAAAAAAAACGAAATCGTATTGAAATGGAAGGTATTGTAACTCAATGTCTTTCTAATGGAATGTTTCGAATTAAATTAGAAAATGGGTTTCTTGTAATTGCTCACTTATCTGGCAAAATAAGACGAAATTATGTTCGTATATTATTAGGCGATAATGTAACTGTTGAATTGAGCCCATATGATTTAACTAAAGGTCGAATTGTTTATCGTATTCGACAAAAGAGCTAATAGATAAGATTTTAGTCTTACTAAATAGGATTTATTCTATTTTATGAAACAAAATAGATGCAAAAACTTATTTTCCTATGTACATTTTATATGGTAAAATTAAAAAAATAAAAAAAAATCTTTTCCGAACGAAACACTTGCAAAAATAGATTTGATGCAAAAATGTATTTTTGCAATGCTTACATTTTACAAAGTAAAATGTTCAGCACAGCACCTTCTGCCAAGCAAACAAGCAAAAGAAGTAGGTTTTCTTTGGAAAAACTTGTTTTTTGCAGAGTAAAAACTTAAGCTTTTATTAGGTCATAATTTTAAAGAATTATTTTACAAAAAAAAAGTTTGAAAATAGTGTAAATAGGGTTTATTAATTATGATAGATGTGCTATCTTCTTGTTTTTTGTGCAAAAATGTTTTTGGTGTCCCTTTTACGTGCGAAAGGATCAGTAGGGATAAAAATACATTTGGTGCTGCGCACGGCAGTGCAAAACTGCATTTTGGCATACATTTTCTAAAGAAAAATGTTCAGCATAACTTTTTACTTGCATTTATTTTTTGCAAACTTTGTTTTTTGAACTAGTAAAAAAAGATTACATCACATTTTTATTTTATAAAAATGTAAGTAAAATGTAAAGCTCCAAGCTTTTGCAAGGCAAAGCCAGATTTTCTAAAGGAAAACAAACTTTATTTTTCTTACAATTTTATTTTAAAAAGCTTCAAAGTGTTGTTTTAGAATAGATATTTGCACATAGGCTAAAGTTTTGTTCACGTTCAATTACCTCAATTTGGTAAAATATAATAGAATTTGTAAGAACTTTTTTTTGTTTATAAAAAAAATAGGTAAATAATCAATATTTTTCAGTTAAAATTTATGAAAGTACGTGCCTCTGTAAAAAAAATGTGTGATAATTGTCGTTTAATTAGAAGAAAACGAAAAGTGCTTGTTATATGTTCAAACCCTAAGCATAAGCAACGCCAAGGATAAACTTTATGGTGTATTATGGTGGCGTAGCCACACATCGTACACCATGTTTTTTTGTTTTTTGTACATTTTACTACGTTACTTTTGTATATTTTACGTAATAAAATGTCTGCACGAGAAAATATTTTTTTTGGTTTTTGTATAGTAAAAAGGTTTTCCTACGGAAAACAAATTTTTAATACATTTTGCAAGCAAAATGTTAATATAAATTTAAAATAAAATATAAAACACCGTATTTAATTTAGAAATTTTTATCATACTTTTTATACTTATGTTAAGAATTATGGTGCTACGCACAATCTTTTGAAGGAAGGATGGCCTGCAGCAATTATGCCTATGGCGTCATGTTTTGAAATAGATATTTTTGACCAAATGCAACACGATTGTGCCAACACTGTCTGTTTGAAGTACGAATTGCCTACCATTTAATGGTGCCAAAAGCACAATTGTAGCAAAAAAGCATTTTTGCAACCAATGGCGCTTCCCATAATTGTGCCGTAGGCACCAATGGGAGACTTTCCATTTTTATTTCGCAAAAATATATAGCTTTGAAAAAATTTTGTTTTTTTCAAATAGGAGCTAATATTTTATGTACAAGATGTTAAAAGCGAAACTTGAAAAAGAAAGAAAAACTAAATAGAAAATTTTTCACAAGTTTTTTTATATTCCAAATAGTCTTTTTGAACATTTTGACAAAGTCTAAGTTTTTACAAAGTAAAAACCAAGTTTTCCAAAGGAAAACAAAATTTAAATGAAAAAAAGCAAAGCAAAAAACTTAACAAAACTTTAAATAAACAATTAGATAAAGAGTAGCCTATTCTAAGTTTTCTTTATATTTTACTTTGCAAAATGCTCGAAAACCTGATAGGCTTAAATTATATAATTATGGTGATGAAGGGCGGAGCCACAATCTTCTAAAAGAAGCATGCGTGCTGCGCACGATTGTAACATTTTGCTATGCAAAATGTAACGATGGTTGCAAAAATGCATTTTTGCTAGAATCGTGGTACAGACGATGGTCCCAGGCCATGGTTCGCAGAAAGTGGTGTTTTTTCTTGAGAAAAAATAAAGATGCACGAAAGCCTAAGTTTTTTACTTTATTTTCTAAAATTTTAAACTTTTACATTCTTACTTGCTTACTTGGTTAAAATATTTAAAAACTTGCTTCGTAGAAGATTGTGTTTTAGTGTTTTTTTGTAAACAAAAAAACAAAGAAACAAAAAACTAAGAAGCACGAGTAATAAATACATTTAGCTTTTTACAAGACTAAAAGCTGTGTTTTTATTTTATAAAAACAACAATCAATAATAATCGCTTTATTTATAATTAAAAAAAAAACAAAAATATGGTAAGAGAATCAAGAAAATTTGCCCTAAAAAAATCAAAAAAAAAGTTTTAATGGGGGTTGCCCACATCCAGGCTACCTTCAATAACACTATTGTAACTATAACAAATTCAAAAGGAGAGGTTATTTCGTGGTGCTCTCCTGGCGCTTGTGGCTTTAAAGGAGCTCGTAAAAGTACTCCTTTTGCAGCAAAAACAGCCGCCACAACAGCAGCCAAACGATGTGTTGACCAAGGAATGAAACAAGCCAAAGTAATTGTAAAAGGACCTGGCGGAGGAAGAGAAACTGCTATCCGTGGTCTTCAAGAAGCTGGTCTTCAAATTACTTTAATTCGTGACATTACCTCGGTTCCCCACAATGGATGTAGACCTCCTAAAAAGCGACGTATTTAAATTTGAACATTTTGATTGTACCTCCCAGTAGGGACAAAAATATATTTTTGCACCGACAAAATGTAAGGAAGAGGTAGTGTTTTTTAAAAAGAAAGAGGCACGGATTTTGTCAAAATGTACTCACAACAAAAAAAATTGTAATAATTTATGTTTTTTAATTTGACTTAGCAAGAGAAAAAAGAGTAATTTTTTACATTTTTATAAAATTGAAATAGAAGTAATTTCAAGCTTTTGCTACCTTTAGCTTTACGTGCGTTGCAGAAATGCATTTCTGCACCAAATACATTTTTGCTCGTAAATCTTAGAAAGCGATTTGCAAAAGCCAGGTTTCCTAAGTTTTTGATGCTGAACATTTTACTCTTTTGTTTTGCGTTGCAGAAATGCATTTCTGCGTAGATTTTCCAAAGGAAAATGTTAAGCACGTCAAATGTACGCACTGCCTTTGTTTTGTGTTTTTGACAAAGTCTAAGTTTTTACTTCTTACAAAAAGACATTTTTGCATCAAAAACCAAGTTTTCCGAAGGAAAACAAAAACAAAGCAAACCGCTTTCTAAGATTTACTTTGTAAATCTAAAAGGAGCAAAAAACACAGCAGTAACATTTTGCTCCTTTGTATAAATGCTTTTTTGCATCACAATCGTGCAAAGCAAGCATGTTTTTTTAGGTTTTATTTAAATTTTATAAAATCAAACCTCTAAAAACTGAGTTTTTTGCGAAAAAACTTAGAAAGTAAAAAACGGTGTAATATTTTTTATTTTTCTTTAATAAGAATATATAATTGATGATAAAAACTTTACTTACATGCATTGAATCAAAAGTCGAAAGCAATCGTAGTTTATATGGTCGATTTCAATTAGGTCCTTTTCAACTAGGACAAGGTCTTACTGTAGCAAACGGACTAAGAAGAAGTATGCTTTCTGAGTTAACTGGAATTGCTATTGTAGCTGTGGAAATTAAAGAAGCAATTCATGAATATTCTACTTTAAAAGGAATACAAGAATCCGTATTTGACATATTGCTAAATTTAAAACAAATTACCATAAAAAGTCAGTTGCCACTCAATTCACCTCAAATAGGATTTTTGCAAGAATCAGGCCCTACTGTAGTTAGAGCTCGTGACTTAAAATTACCCCCCTCTATTCAAATAGTAGATCCACAACAATATATAGCTACCATTAGCCGTGATGGAAGTTTAAAATTAAAATTCTTAATTTGGCAGGGAAAAAACCAATCTATTCAACCATTTTCCATTTGTTTTCAAAAGACCACCCCTATCGGGGGTAATACAAAAGTAGCTGATTCATCCCCTCTAGGAGTACAAAGAGAAGAAGAAGTAAAATCAAATTTAAATCAATTTTCGGTAAATAAAAAAACAATAAATAAACAAATAACAAAAAATTTGAGCTTTTTTTTACGCGATACATTTTTATATTTTGATTCTTTAACGGAGCAACTTGAAATAAATTCAGTAAAAAATATAGAAAATAAAAATAAATTAATTGATCAGAAAAAAAAAAATTTTTCATCTAATTCAGAAAAAGAAAAAAATTCCTTCTTTTATTTTAAATTAGATCCTATTTTTACTCCAGTTAACAATGTTAATTTTGTTGTAGAAGTTGATGATAACTTAGAAGAGCCAAAAGATCGCATTATTTTAGAAATCTGGACAAATGGAACTATTAAACCACGTGATGCAATATATGGGGGTGCAAAAGCTTTAATAAAACTTTTTGGTTCGTTCCAAACTATACTACCGACTGGAAATTTATTAAATTTAGGTAACATATCCCAAAAATTTACCACTGAAGAAAAAAATTTAAATTCTTTCATACCTTCGGCAGGAGGTTTGTTCACCACTCCTGATAGGAGCGAAGCACATCAAATAAATAATTTACCTTATGCTCAAAAGTATAATTTTAAAAGCTCCTATCTTTATTCATTACGTTTACAAACAAAAGAAACTTCAGTTCTCAACGCTCAAAAAAATTCTTCTAATTTTATTTCCTTTTTTCCACAAAATTGGAAGGAGCACTACAAAAATGGTAACCCTACCCTTTTAAAGTATTCACCATTAGAAGAAGAGTTAGAAAATCACGGTTTGCAAAGCAAACGTGGTGCGGAGCACGACAATTTTTTACAAAACAAAAATTCAAAAAGTAAAAAATGGATTAATGAAAATAATATTTTTTTATCAAGACATACAAATAAAACAAAGAAAAAGACTTTCTTAAAAAATCTAAGTTTAAAAAGAAAAGAAAATCTTTTATTATCTAATGATTTAAATTTTTTGGATATTGAGAATTTGGATTTTTCTTTGCGACTTTTTGCACTATTAAAACAAGCAAAGATTCATACTTTAAGAGATCTTGTTCAATATTCTCGTGAGAATCTTTTATCAATTAAAGGATTAAATCATAATTTTGTGGACCAGATTGAGAAAAAATTAAGTAAAATGGAACTTTCTTTGTTAAAATAAGAAAATCTTGTTAAATGAGCACCTTGCACTTTTTTACGGAGTCAAAATATAAGTTAAAATTAAGCTTAAAAATTTGACAAGATCAAACGTATAAAATGTATTGAAAAAAAGTCTTCAGAAAACATATAGTCAATTTCGACAAAAAAATAAGCTTCGCAGAAAATGCTGTGCTGAACATTTTACTGGTGCAAAAATGCATTTTTGCACCAGTAAAATGTTACAAATGCATTTTTGCAATGCTTGCTTCGCTAGAATCACGCAAAATTTTACTTTTGCTAGTAAAATAATTAAGTCAATTTTTTATTTTTTATGTACTTTTAGACAAGTTATTCGTGCTTCTTCTTAGGACCCTTAGACGTGTTGTGTTTTTCTTTGTTTTTTGTGCAAAAATAAATTTGGTACCAAAATACATTTTTGCGTACAAAGAAGCAAAATGTTGAGCTGTGCAAAAATGCGGTTCTTAATTTTTTGCACAACACAGCCACCATAAATACATTTTGTTGGTACGTTGCAGAAATGCATTTCTGCATCAAATGCATTTTTGCAATTAAAATATTCACCAACACAACATTTTTATAAAATGAGAAAAAAATAATTAAAATTTACATATATTTTTATAGGAGGATTTTAAATTGAGTCAAACATTATCTATTATTGCTACTGGACGTAGAAAGTCCGCCGTAGCCCAAGTTAAATTAATTTTAGCTCCTAACAACGATGGACAGTTTATTATTAATGGAAAAAAAAGTGTAGATTATATGCAAAAACATGATTTTTCACTTTTTATGTTGCAAGCACCTTTAGATACTACAAAATTAGCAAATAAATATAATATTTTTGTTAAAGTTGAGGGTGGTGGATTAACAGGTCAGGCAAAAGCAATACAATTGGGCATTGCACGAGCCCTTTGTAAAACAGAAAATAATTCATCTTATCGCCCATCTTTAAAAAAACAAGGTTATCTTAGCCGTGATTCGCGAAACAAAGAACGTAAAAAGTATGGTTTAAAGAAAGCACGTAAAGCTCCACAATTTTCTAAACGTTAAATTTTTGTTTCACATTTATTTTATCTTGTAAAATGCAAACAAAAATTTAAATCTTATGCTTAGTTTTTGCTCCGCAAAAACTAAGCATAGAAAGAAGTCTACCCGTGCGCAGCACCAGCATTTTGCAAGCAAAATACTGGAGCACCTTCGTGCGAAGCCTATGTTGATAGCATGGAAAGTATGTTATAATTTAAAGTCTAAGTTTTTGCTTACAGTTTGTTTTACAAAATGTACAAAAACCCTGTTTTCCATGACGACTTGGCCGCAATTGATCTTTGATCGCATCGTCTTAAGAACGATGGCCACAAGCCATGATGCTACGTATAATTGTTGTAGGCGATGAGTAGAAAGCACGATTGTAGCAAAAAAGCATTTTTGCAACCATAGGAAAATAAAAAGTTGCTTTTTGTGTTATATTTTGTGCTACAGAATGCAAGTAGAAGAAAGAGTTTAGAGAAAGTTTCACTCCAACCTTTTGCTACCCTTATATTTTGTTGGTGCAAAAAGACATTTTTGCAATCAAAATGTTAGAAGTTGTTTTGACGTAGTAAAAATATAGGTGAACATTTTTCTTTGGAAAATGTACGCAAAAGCCAGGTTTCCTAAGTTTTGTTTTCTAAGTTTTGTTTTCTAAGTTTTTACTTTGTCAAAACTTAGACTTCTTGTAAAAATGGATTTAGAATATTTGACGAGCAAAAATCTATTTGGTGCTTTGCAAAAATGTCTTTTTTAGTGCAAAAATCGATTTGATGCAGAAATGGATTTGATGCAAAAATGTATTTGGTGTTTTTTTACATAGTAAAAAA
>Ga0160427_10002301_pt1 | contig 11559 bp, 5 predicted proteins | sample SolpanmetagenomL_FD_108194 | JGI IMG/M metagenome (GOLD analysis project Ga0160427, IMG submission 108194) | Solar panel surface microbial communities from Lawrence Berkeley National Laboratory, California, USA - L | ecosystem: Engineered > Built environment > Solar panel > Unclassified ...
CGGCCGCCAGCCACTACGCCGCCGACCCCTTGCAGGGCGTGCCCGACTCGCTGGCTAGCCGCGTGCTGGGCGGCGAGGCCGAAATGTGGAGCGAGTTTGCCGACAGCGTGCTCTACGACAGCCGGGTGTGGCCCCGCGCCGCCGCCGTGGCCGAGCGCCTCTGGAGCCCCGCCGCCCTCACCCAAAACGTGCCCGATATGTACCGCCGGCTAGCCTTCGTGAGCGAGGAGCTGGAGGCGCTGGGCCTGCGCCACCGCCGCGCCCCGGCCGCGCTGCTGCACCAGCTGGCTAGCCCCGTGCCGGCCGCCCTGCCCGCGCTGCAAACGCTGGCCGGCGTCATCGAGCCGGTGAAGGAGTACAAACGCCATTTTCAGGGCTTTAAGTACACCACCGAAACGCCCCTGACGCGCCTCGTCGATGCCGCCCCGGCCGAAGCCGAGGCCGCCCGCCGCTTTGGCGCCACCGCCGATAGCCTGCTGGCTAGCCTCAGCATAAGCCTCCCCACGTTTCCGGCCACTCCGCCCGCCTTGTCGGCGGCGGCCCGGCGCCAGCTGGCTAGCCTGCGGCAGCAGATAGCCGCGTGGCAACGCACGCCCGAGGCGCTCGCGCCGCTGTTCGGGGCTAGCCCCGCGCTGGCCGAATACGCTCCGCTGGTCGCTCAGCTCGCCATCGTGGCCAATTTGCTGGCTGCGCGCCTCACTCAAATCGAGCTGGGCCAACCAGCAGTACCTGCGGCCCAGGCCGCCGCTAAGCTGCAGTTCGACGCCGCCCAGAAGCCCGTGGGGCAAACCGAGCTGGCCGTGGTCGGCGCGGCGCGGCGGCTGCTGGGGATGCCCTAGCGCCGCCCGCCACGCATTGCTTCCTCAGCATACGTAAGGAGCAAGCCGCGGCGGGGCCGCCTGGTTCTACCCCGGTGCTCCGGCCACGCGCATTGTCGCTGGTTAACCCCTGGGCAGCCGTGCTACGTAGGCAGATTATGACTCCCGATTCGCCCCTCCCGCCCCAACCCACGCCACCCGCTGCACCCAGCCTGCTCGAAGAGATGGCGGCGCTCACCGGCCTGCTCAATCCGGAAATTATCTGGCAAGAAGAAGCACTACTCGATACCCTGGACGAGCAGGATGCCCAGCGGGCCGCTGCCCCGCCCGCCCCCACCGACCCCCCTGCGGACCAGGCTTAACCCTAGCCCGCAACCAGTTAGACCTTACGCCCGCAGCAGCCGTCCGGTGGCCAGACGCAGGACAAGCGCTTCGGTAGGCTACCCGCTTCTGCCGTTTGTGGCTGCAACAGCCAGTTGAATTTACCTGGCTTGCCCCGCCCCAAAGGCACCGTGGCGCACCGGCGTGCGTCGGGTTGGCCCTGGCCCCAATGTGGCAATGACTCCGGCTACACGTTTGGCCGGCTTGGCTACCTGCCAGTAGCCGGGCCGGCTAAACGCATAGGCATCGCGACGCAACGGCAGCCAACCTCAGCCGGGAGGCCGACAAAAGCTGCTGCTGAATCTATAGTTAAGCTGAGCGCTGGTGCGTGGGTACTACCCGCGGCGCGGTATAATATTTTCCTGAGCGAATCCGCACTTGTGATAGCCCGCTGGTTTGCCAGGCGGTCATCGGTAACCAGAACCGGGGACTTGCTGCTCAGATGGTTAGGGTATTACCCAACGCACCAAAAATAACTTATTCATTTGATTTTCATTTATAACAAACACATTATTAGGCAGTTATTAACTAACATTCATACTGAGGGGTACGTAGAAAAGGCCTGGCTTCGGCTGATTTTCCTTTTACTTCTTACTTCCTTTTCCATGATGTTTTCTACTGATTTTGTTCCCACTGCCGGGGAAGTGGGCTTGCTGCCAATGCTCACGTATTTTTTCATGACGCTGGCGTGCTATTGCTTTTTGGGCAACGTGTTCTTCTGCCTGCTCACCAACCAGAGCGTGGCGCCCGAACACCGCATTTCGCGTGCCTACGGCGGGGTAATTGCCCTGGTGGCGGGCGTATCGTACCTGCTCATCACGCGCTTTTATCACGGGATGCTGCACGACCTCAGCCAATTATCCTCGCCCGAGGCGCGGGCCGCGCTCATCCGGCACAGCTACCAGGCCATTGGGCAGTATCGCTACATGGACTGGGCCGTGACCACGCCGCTGCTGCTGCTGAAGGCCTCGTCGATGCTGCGCATTCGCTACCGCGAGGCAGCTACGGCCATTACGGTGATGCTGCTGGCCGATTTTTTTATGGTGCTGGCTGGCTACATCGGCGAGCAGCAGCTTACGGCGACGGGCGAAATTATTACCAGTGGCAAGCTGCTATGGGGCGCCATTTCGACGGTGGGCTACGTGGTAGCCGTGGTAGCGCTGTACGGGCTGTATAAGCGCTTTGCGGCGCGCGGCAACGATACCGAGCGCTGGGGATTTCGCTTTATTGGCCTCACCACCGTTACTACCTGGGGCGTGTATCCGCTAGGCTATTTGCTTACTATGACGAGCATTGACCTAAGCTACGTGCACATTGCTTTCAGTATCTTCGATATATTCAACAAAGTCGGCATTGCCGTGGTGGCCTACCTGGTAGGCAAGCGCCTGCTTGATGAGCGCCTTGATGAGCAAAAAGTGCTCGATGGCTATGCCACGGCCTAGCTTGCTGCTAGGCTTGCCCTGGCAGCAGCGCGCTACCTACGCGGCAGTGCTAGCGGCCGGGGCTGTGGGATGGCTAGCCCCCACCTGGGCCGTCTGGGTGCTAGGCCCGGTGCTACTGCTGGGCCTAGTGCTGCTGGGAGTAGCCCACGGCGCCTGCGACCAGTTTGTGGTGCCGGCCACCCACCCGGCGCTAGCCCGCCGCCGGGGGCGTTACTGGGCGGTATTTCTGGGGGGCTATCTGGGGCTGGCGGCGGCCGTGGGGCTGCTGTGGTGGTGGCGGCCGGGGGTAGCGGTGGCGTTTTTCTTTGGGCTGTCGGCCTGGCATTGGGGCTCGGGCGATGCCCCCGCGGCGGCCCGCTACCGGGGGCAATGGGTGGCGCATAGCCTCTTGCGCGGCGGGCTCCTATTCGCGGTGCCGCTGTGGGTTTGGCCCGCCGACACCCGCCTGCTTATCAACGACCTGCTGGCCCTGGCCGGCGCCACTGGGCCACTGCGCGCAGATGTCCTACGCGCAATGGCCCAGTGGCTGGGGCCGCTGGTGCTGGGCGGCCACTTGGCGCTGTGGGGCAGCTACTGGCTAAGCAGACAGCGCGGGCTGGCCCTGCGCGATATACTGGAAGTGGTGCTGCTCAGCTTCTTGCTGCTAGCCCTGCCGCCCCTGCTATCGGCGAGCGTGTACTTTGTTTTTTGGCACAGCTTGCAGCACGTGCTGCGCATGAATGTGCTCATGGGCCAGCCTTTTGCCGACACCCTACCCGCGCTGCTAGCGCAGTTAGGCTTTTTTCTGCGGCAGTCGGCGCCGCTGCTGGGCATTAGTGTAGTGGGGCTGGCCGGGCTCTACGGCATGGCTTGGGCACGGGCGGCCGGCGGGCCAGCGCTTATTAGCCTGGCACTGCTGGCGGCCTCGGTCGTGACGCTGCCCCACGCGCTGCTCGTGACGCTGGGCCTGGACGCCACCCGCTGGCGCCGGGGCTAGCGGCATTAGCTAAGCTCCCAAACCATAATAGCTAGCGCCACTGGAATTGCGAGCGGCAAGGTGGCTACTCCGTTGCCTTCCCGCTCACTTAAGCTCAGAACAGCACCGCCACCTGCATCCTGCCAGTGTGCACCACCCCTAGCCCACTAGCCTTGCGGCCATCGTAGGCCACGTTGATGTTGAGGCCATTGGCTAGCCGCTGCTCCAGGTTCAGGTTCCAGGTGTAGTTGGTGCCGGGGCGCAGGGCCTGCAAGATTTCGAGGCCCACCACCGACGAGATATCGCCCTCAAAAGCGACCCTGGTGACGTGCGTGGCGGCCGTAATGGTGCGTTTGCTGACCTGGCTCACGCGGGTTTCGAAGCCCAGGTCGTCGAAGCTGCCGCGGGCCTCGGTGCTGAGCTGGTTGGCCTTGCTGGTGTGCAGCAGCGAGCCCGTGAGGCGCAGCGCCGGGCTGGGCTGGTAGCTGATTTCGGGCTGCGCGGTGTAGATGAGCAGCCGAAAATTGCGGGCCTCGGAATAGGTCGTCTGGGCCTCCCGAATGTCGCGCGCCACCGTGAGGCGGCCCGTAAACGACTGCGCCAGGGTGCGCCGCAGCAGCAGGCTCTGGGTCGAGAGGTTACGCAAGTCGAAGCCCTGGGTAAGCAGCGTTTTCTGCTGGGTTTGCTGCACCGTAAGCTCGGCGCCGAAGATGGGGTTGGCGCGGTTGAAATACAGCGTATTGCGCAGCAGTTGGTTAAAAGCCAGCAGCTTGTCATCGCCCTTGGCAAAGCTGAATGGGCTGAGGCGGGCTAGCAAATCGTCGCTGGTGGTGCGGCGGTCCACCGTTACGCTGCTCACGGTGCTAAAGCGCGCCAGCGCGGCACGCCAAGCGCCGGCCTCGCGCCAGCCGCGCGGCGCGTTCACGGTGAGGCGGTAGCTGAGGCGGTTTTGATAGGCGGTGAGGTAGTCGGCGGTGGGCAGGTATACTTTGATGAAGGTGCGGTACTGGGCATCCGGCGTTTGCGCCTCCAGAAACTCGTCTTTGTCCTGCACGCCGTTCTGGTTGAGGTCGCCGGCGTAGTAGTGCGTGCCCTGGCCGGCGGGCACGGCCAGAAACGAGAAGTCGCGCCGCAGCTCGCGGCCGGTTTGCACGCTGTAGCTCAGCTCGGAGCGAATCTGGTTTTGCAGCAGCCCGATGTTGTGGTCGAGCTTGCCGAGTAGGTTGCGCTGGCGGGCGCTGTCGGGGCGGCTCAGCAGGTTCACATCGCGGTAGGTGGCGATAATACGCAAATCCTGGGTGCGGCTGAGGCGCGCCACCAGGCTACCCTGCACGGTTTGCGACTGGTTGTGCAGGTCGAGGTTGTTTTGGTCGGCGGTGGGCGTGCGGTCGCGGCGCAGGGCGTAGCTCAGGCTGTAGCGGGTGCGGCCGGTGTCGGGGCTTTGCAGCGACAGCGTGTGCTCGTCGAAGTAGTTGGCCGAGCGAATAGTATCGCCCCGCGGCGAGACAACCTTGTTTTTATCAAAGCGATAAGTGTAGCCCGGAATGAGCCGCCCCCCACCGTAGCGCACGCTAGCCTCGCCCCGGGCCCAGCTCGACTGAAAGCGCCCGGCCTGCGAATTAAGATAAAACAGCGAGCCGCGCACTTCCAGGTGGCCTAGTTGCTGGGCCACATCCAGCCACTGCTGCACGCCGCTCACCTCGCCGGGCCGGTAGCGGCGGCTGATGCGGTAGTTGATGGCGTGGTTGGCATCGCGGGTGAGGCCCAGCGCGAAGTTGAAAATATTGTCCTCGCGCGGGGTGACAGCCGTGGCGTTGGCGGTGCTGACGGCGCTCCAGTTGCGGTCAAATTCGATATCGCGGTAGCGGTCGATGGGCGCAAATTTGGGCGCCGTGTACTCGTAGTCGAGCGCCGAGCGCAGGCGGTACTGGCGCAGGGCGGCCGGCGCCCAGGCCGGCAGCGCCCGGTCTTGCACCGTGTACCCTAGCCGCATGGCCTGGCCCTTATCCTCGGTGCCCACCGCAAAGCGGTTGCGCTGCAACTGCGAGCTAGCCACATCCACAAACACCGCGGCCGTGGGGTCGAGCTGGTAGGTGGCGCCGGCAGTAGCCATCTGCTTGAGCAGCGGCGTGGGCAGAATGCGCACCGCCCGGTAGCGGCCCAGGTTGGTGCCCACGTACTCGTACACGCGGCCGTTGGCATTGGCGGCGGCCTGGTTGGTACTCAGAATATAATCGCCCTGCCCCCCGCCCACATCGGTAAAGCGCACCGTGTACACGCCACTGAGCGAGTCGGTTGCGTATTCAAACGCGTACGTGCGCTGGCCGGTGCCAGGGTCGCTGCGGGCCACGCGGCGGTACTGCACCAGCGTGCGGTTGAAGGCGGCCGAGTCGGCGCCCGGGGCCTGCACCAGGCTCACGTTGCCGGCTCCGCGCAACAGCTGCTGGTCCTGAAACGACAAGGAGAGGTTCGCCGCGTTGTCGGGGTTGTCGGCTTCCTGGTAGAAGTTGCCGCGCAAATTCAGCTTGCCCACCTGCTGGTAGTGGCTGAGCGTATAGAGCGAGCGGGCATAGTTGAGGTCGGAATACTCAAAATCAACTTTCAAGCGCGAGTTGCTGGTGATGAGATGGCGCGGCGAGAACGTGATTTCCGCCAGGTTGTAGTCGATAACGTAGTCGTAGTCAAAGCCGCGCGTTTGCAGGCGACCGTCGAGGTACACGCGCTCCGAGCCGGCCAGCACAATGATAAACTGTTCGCCATTAGGCCCCGTGAGGCGGTACGGGCCCTGCACGTTATCAATCGGCGCCAGGTCGATGCTGGCAAACTTACCCTTGGCCACGCCACCCGCCACCAGCGTCGAAGACCGAATCTGCCCCAGCTTATCCAGAATAGTAACCGCGCCCGAGCCGCTCGGCATCGGCGGGGCGCCCGGCAAGGGCTGGCCGGGGGGCACGGCCGTGGTGGGCGGGGCTAGCGGCGCGGTGGCGGTGCCGGGCGGCGCGGCGCTGTTGTTGGTCACGCCGTTGGTGTAGGTCGTAAACGAGGAGGGCGGCGCGTTGCTGACACTGTTGTTGGTGGTGCCAGCTGGCAGCGGCTGCGGGCCGGGCGCGCCCAAATTAGCCTCCACGGCCGCGCCCTGGATGTTTTTATAATAGCGCAGAAAGTAATCGGGCTTGTTGCGCAGCACCACGTCGCCGGCCGTCAGGTTCCACTGCGGGCCGGTGAGGGTGATGTATATTTTATCGAACTGCTGAAGCGTCTGGGTGTTGCCCTCGGGCTGAAAAGGCACATTCTGGTCCGAAATGGCAGCCGTAAGGCGGATTTTCTCCGTCAGCTGGCCCTCCAGCTGTAGGTTCAGCGCCGAGTTCACGAACACATTCTGGGTATTGCCGAATGAAATACCCCGGCTCAGGTTACCCGTTTTGCTGATGCCGGGGGTGCTGAGAATCTGCTCTTTCTGGGCAAAATCCTCGTAGCGCAGCATGGGCCGCTCCCGAAAATCGAGGCTGTCCATGAGGCGGCGCGGGCGGCGGTAGCGGGCTAGCCCCAGCGACAGCGGCAGCACCCGGTAGCAGAGCAGTACCGAATCGGGCCGCGCCGCGCCGCTGCTATCGCGGGGGGCGGCCCGCACCAATTGGTAGCGGTCGCGGCCCGGGTCGTAGCTTACCGCTAGCCCATTGGCCGTGACGGAGGCCGGCACGATGGTGAGCGTGTCGCTCAGGGTGAAGCTGGTGGTATCGCGGCCGGGCGCCAGGCGCAAATAGCGGCAGCGCCGACTGTTGAAAGGCCCGGGCTCGGCGGTTGCCTTTGCGGGCGGGCTAGCGGGCGCCGCCCCAACCGGGGCGCCCGGCTGCTGGGCCCGGGCGCACTTGGGAGCTCCCCATAGCACCGCCACGAGCAGAGCCACGAGGGCGAAGCACAGACGGTAGCGTTGGGTCATAGGGTAAAGTTCGGGCTGCGCCGGGGTAACGCCCGCGCCGGGGCGTTTCGTGCCGCGCCGGGCCAGCCCCGCTTCCTGAAATTTCTATGACCATCAGCGCCGCTCAGCCTGTTCTAACCCGCTGGTAGCTGGCGTCCCAAAAAAAGCGCCCCGGATACGACGAGTATCCGGGGCGCCTTGAGGCAACTGGAAAGCTAGTGGCGCTGCACCAGTACCGGCATATCGGCAGGGGTTACGGGCTCATCGAGCTGCATCAGCAAATGAAACTGGCTAGGGGTCAGCACCTTGCTAATGGCCGTGTAGTAGCTGTAATCCAGGTTTTCATAGGCAGAAAAGGCGGCCTGGCTCGACGCAAACAGCAGGTGGCCCAGCATCTCGGCCGATTCGAGGCGCTTTTCTACGGCGGCGCGCAGCTTGTTGGCCTGGCGCGTGTTCAGGCGCAGGGCATCGGCCAGGTAGGCGCTCATGCGCTCGGCCCGCTGCGTGGCAGTGGACGCCCCAACGTCGAGCGGCACGCTCGTTTGGGCAGCAGCTCCCAGGCTAGCCAGCAGTAGCCCCATCAACACTAAAACCGCACGCAGATGCACCGAAGTTGACATAGAACAGGAAAGACTAGGACAATAACTAGAACGAAGCTACCTAACGTCCTTTTTACGAGCATGGTTCGCTTAGCAGATACCTATTATCAATAGCCGAACACCAGTTTTGGCCGGGTGAACGGTACTATTTTCTCGCTTAATAGTCCTAGCCGGCCAGCGGCAGCTCCACATAAAAGGTTGTGCCGACCTCCACCTCGGTTTCAAACCAGAGGCGGCCGCCCGCGCTCTCGATGCCCCGCTTAGCCACCGCTAGCCCAATGCCCGAGCCGCTGGCTTTGGTGGTAAAATTGGGCCGAAAAACGTGCTCCCGCACCTCCTCGGCAATGCCAGCGCCATTATCGGCAATGGTAATGAGCACTTTAGCGGCACCGCTGGCCTGCACCACAATTTCCTGGCGCGGCGGCCGGCCGGGGGGCACGGCCTGTTTGGCATTGAGCAGGAGGTTGTTGAAGGTGCGCACCAGCAGGCTTTCATCGGCAAACACGATGTAGGTACCGTCGGGCGGCAGGTGCAGGTGCAGCGCGCCATTGTCGTCGCCATCGGTTTGGCGAAATAAATCGGCGCAGTGCCGCAGCACAGCCACCACATCGAGGCGCGCTGGGCGCATGGCCGGCAGGTTGGTGAAGTTGCTGAAGGAGGTGGCGATGTCGGCGAGCACGTCAATCTGGGTGATGAGCGTTTGGGAAATCCGCCCAATCAGCTCCTCGGTATTGGGCCGGCGCTCGGCAATCGATTTTTGTAAGTACTGCAAGCTCAGCTTCATGGGCGTGAGCGGATTCTTGATTTCGTGGGCCACTTGGCGGGCCATTTCGCGCCAGGCGGCTTCTTTTTCCTGAGCCGCCAGCTCGCGCTTGCTGGCTTCGAGCTTGCCCAGCATGGCGTTATATTCGCTCACGAGCAAGCCAATTTCGTCGTCGTTGCTGCGGTAGTCGAGCACCTCATTCTGGCCCGTGAGGGTAGTGCGCATCAGGCGCTGGGTGAGAAGCTTGAGCGGCGCCGTGAGCTGGCGCGTGGCCACGAAGGCTAGCCCCAGAAACACCAAAAACATGAGGGTAAAGATGTTGAGAATCGTGGTAAACAACTCCGTTAGCTTGTTGTCCAGCTCCTTCTGCGAATCGAAAAACGGAATGCCCACGTAGCCCAGCACCGGCCCGGCCGGCCCCTCTGCGCTAGCCGCCCGCACGGGCAGGTAGAGCGAGCTAAACGAGAGCGTGCCCGCTCGCTCGGTAAGCAGCGTGCGGCTCAGGCCGCGCTCGCGCAGGTCCACAATGGCCTGCGGGTTGATAAGCCGACCTAGCAGCCCAGCCTCGAAGATGAGGGGCTGCGAGCTCACCAGCAGCTGGCCGCGCGCGTCGTAGAGGTTCAGGTCGGTTTCGGTGAGGGCAGCCACGTTGCGGGCGAGGGCCGTGAGCACCGGCTTGGCCGTGGTGTCGGTAAGCTGGTCGCGGCGGCGCACCAGGCTTTCGAGGGCAATGTGGCCCCGGCGCTCGTAGGTGCGGTGCAGGTCCTGGCGGTAGCCCGAGATAACCTGGCTGGCCGTGGCCACGCTCACTACCAGTAGCGGAATCATAATGCCCAGGTTGAGCAGCAGCTGAATGCGAGCGCTAAAATTGAGGCGCAGGCCCAGACCGCCGCGGCGGCCTAGCAGGTAAGCGCCGCCCGCCAGCAGCCACACCACCACATTGAGCAGCAGCTGAAAGGAGAAATTGGAAAACCAGTCGGCCAGCGAGTAAGTGCTGGTCGTGACGATAACTTCGCGCCGGCCGCTGTCATCCTTCATAGCCAGGTGATGAAAATCGCTTACTACCAAGCCATTGGCATATAGACGAGCGTCGCGCAGCAGGGCCGTGGGCAGGTTGTTGGCATAGTCAAAATCGCCCTCGCTGTACACGAGCCGGTTTTGGGCGTAGCCAGCGTAGCTAAGGTTGGTAGCCAGGCCAGGCTGAAAAAACTTCTGGTCAACTAGCAGTTCTGGCAGCACACTGTAGCTAGCCAACTGCTTGAGACTGAGCGTAAGCAGAATAGTGCCGGCGGGCGCGGGCGGCCCAATGCCGCTGGGCGCGGGCCGCGTGATATTGACTACCGCCGCGTAGCGCCGCGAGCTAAACGAGTTGTCCGATTTCAGCAAATACACGCCGTCCTGGTCGGTGGGCGTGGCCGTGCGGGCGAGCCGGTCGCGCATTTCGTCAAAGGTGAGCGTGTCGCCGGCTTCGCCGCCCACGGGCCGGCCGCTAGGGTCAAAAAGGTCGATGGCTTCTTCGTACTTATCGAAGTAGTTGTGCAGATACTGGCGCTCGACGCGCCGTCGCAAAACGTCGGTGCGCACGGGCACGCTCGTGAGCAATTGGCCAATGACCGGGTCGGCGGCCAACTGGCGCAGCCGCTGGCCCAACAAAAACTCACCTTGCAAGTCATTATCTACCAGTAGGTTACTAGCTAGCCGCTGCTTATCCAGCAGCAGTTGCCGCTCAAACTGCCCGTAGAGGGCTACCGCCCCAATGGCCGAAGCTAGCCCTAGCCACAGCAGCAGCAGCAGGTAGCGGGGGCTACCCTGGGCGACGCGCTTTTCCAGCTTGCCGCTGCGCATCAGCAGCAGGCCGGCCAGGGTCATGCCAGGCAGCAGCAGCAGCACCTCGTGCAGCAGCACGCCCTGCACCAGCAGCAGCAGGGCCAGCACCGTGCCCCCCAGCAGCAGCGGGCGCCGGGGCAGGCGGCGCAGGTCAGGGGCCAGCAGCTCGGCCCAGAGGTAAAAACCCGTAACGAAGGCGGCCGTGTGCAGCAGCACTGCCAGTATCAGCACCAGCCGAAACCCGCTCATCTGGATGCTCTGCGTGATGTCGAGGCTCAACTGGTTGTTGCTGAAGGCACTCATGTAGTAGCTGTACAACGCTACCACCGTTACAAGCAGCCCCAGCAAGGCGGGCACCCCCCAGGTGCCCAATGGTGCGCGCTGGGCGCGCACGGGTAGCTTATATTGGCGGCTGGCGGCTATTGAGAGCACGGCCAACAGCGTTGCCAGCAGGCCGTTGAGCAGCAAATCGCCCAGTGACGGGGCCCAGCCCGACACAGCATACACGCGCGGGTCAAAGAGCGGAATTTCCAGCCACGCATACGGTAGCCCAAGGTAAAGCAGCGCAAAACGCAGGGCCACGGGGGTAATGGCCAGCACCGCTAGAGCCGCACCAGTGCGGCCGCTGCGCCACCAGCGCCAGGCCACCCCTAGCCACCCCACTGTGTAAAAGCCCATTCCCAATACCAGCAAAACCAGCGGCAGAATGCGCCCCGTGAGGGCGTTGCCCGGCATCTGCACCACAGAGAACAGGTAATGCCCCTGCGTATCGACCAGGGCGGCTACTAGGCCGTGCGTTTCGCCGGGGGCAATGGGTGTGGCACGCACCTGCACCTCCATACCTTGCAATAGGGC
>Ga0160427_10002302_pt1 | contig 11552 bp, 7 predicted proteins | sample SolpanmetagenomL_FD_108194 | JGI IMG/M metagenome (GOLD analysis project Ga0160427, IMG submission 108194) | Solar panel surface microbial communities from Lawrence Berkeley National Laboratory, California, USA - L | ecosystem: Engineered > Built environment > Solar panel > Unclassified ...
AAGCAGAATGGTGGGGACATGGATACGCCAAGCGAATCTACTTGTTACACACACTACTAACTTACTTAATAAGTATTTTAAGTGCTTTATGAACCAGTAATCAGATATCTGCATGTGCAGTGCAGCTGAAGTACATGTCGGCATTCACTGCAATAATTGGTGTTATGACTACAACTGCAACCATGATACTGCGATATTCAGACCAGCTGAATTTTAGGGTACCTGAACTCAAAAAGGATCAATTGAGAGAAACCAAAAAATTAAGATTTCTAATGAATTCTACAGCTTTTCTACTGCTCAGAAACAGTACTGGGATTAGTTCTAGTACGTGCTATTACCAGTGCTAGGTATTAGAAAAGAGAAAGATTTCATTCAAATTTATCCAACAACAAGACCTTTGACCATGTCGGATAATCGAAAGATCAGCACTTCTGATTGGTCAGATTGTAAAATGTTCAAATTTTCTTGGTCGATGGTAAGTATTTGAGTTTATCTTTCGGTATTTGCCCCTATATTGGTCAAGAGTCAAGCGGCCTGTGCGTTGGTTATCTGGTCATGATACAGCCATTTCAGCTGCAGAACTTGCGATGTGTTCTACATTGTTTGAGTCTCTGATTTCTCACTCGAATTTATTCTTGACTCTTTCTTCTTGAACATAGGAGCAAGTCGACAAATTTAGACAATCAAGGCTTATCAATCTGATCCCGGCCGACTATCCAGCGTGTAGGGCGTTCATTATCATTGATTCATTATACAATACATCATCGACCAAAGCATAATGCAACTCCCAGCAGACATACAATTTGCCTTCTTGGCAACTCTCGTATTGTTCATCAGTCTTGGCACCTCACAACAATCGGGGCTACCACAGTGTGCTGTAAGTAACCATTACTATTATTAACATATAAAGACTTTCAATATAATACTGAACACTGTTTAGAAAAATTGTACTCAAGAACTCACATTAAGCTCTTGTGCGAGCACAGATTTCGCTTGCGTTTGCAATAGCACCGTGTATGTGAATGCCATCGCAAGCTGCATCAATGAACTGTGCACAGCTCCTGGCGATGGGGACAGTAAGTAGACATTTCTATTCACCACTTGTAGCATCCTACAATATCTTTTCTTTCACTATGTTCTATCTCATTTGCGATAGAGGTTTATCCACTAGTTATTGACATCTTGTTTAGGAACCGCCGCGTACTTCATAAAGTTGTGTGCAGCCGTCAACGTTACCTTGAACCTTGGACCCTACACAGCGACAAGTATTGTTTCAGGACGTACATACACACAAACAGCTACATTGGGCACATCTCTCACTACCACAACTTCTAGCAGTGTCACACGTTCCTCCAGTTCCGAATCTTCGACTTCCACTAGCGGCACAGTTGCCTCTGCTACATCCAGCGGCCCTGTCGCCACTGTCACAGCCCTAATTCACAAAAAGTCAAATCCAGGAAAGATCGCTGGTATCGTTATTGGTAGCCTGGCCGGACTAGCTTTGATAGCTGCAGCTGCCTTCAATTTTGGTCGTCGAGGTCACCGTCGCCAAGCACAAGAAAAGTCATCAGGGGCGGAGGCAGCTACAGAACCCTCTCATCTGTCGGATGAGCCCAAGGGTCCAGTAGAATTGGGTTCTACAGTGGTATCACCCACCAGTACTCGACACGAAATGGAATCACCAATGATAGCCAGGCATCTAAATACAGGGCTTAGCGAACTTCCAGATGCTTCACAACCTGCTGTGGAATTGCCTGCTGAACCTGTCAGATATGAAAAGTAGTTGTGGAGGACTTATATCTCCTTCACCTTAACTTCTCTTCTGTACTCAGTATCGGGATACCATACCGCCGCGCGCACAAAACAGATTATGAACTTGGGTTAACATTCTTTGTAGCACTGTAGCGTCATCATGTTTCAAAAGCTCAAAGCAAATGCTTTTACTTTATGTCGGCAATTATATACGAATGTTTATCCCATCATGCATCATATGGCGCACACGCACTCATAAATGGTATCTATGTATACAAGTTTAATATATCTATTTGTGCTGTGCAACCATCCCATGTACCACTGCTCGAAGCTTTTTAACGCATGATTACAGGAATGATATTTGGCAATTGCGCACAATGCTCAAGCGCTCTCTTAGGTGCACAAAATACGTCTGACAGCAGATCTGCGCGGATGCATATAACCAACGCTACCTGATGGTCTTTGCACCATCAACAAGCACTAGTTGTCGTCGTAGCTAAAGCATGTGCTATACACTTTAAATTTGTATGGCAGCTCGGACGGTCAATACAATAATTAGAAGGTCAATGGGCATCTTGTTGACTTTGACCTTGATCATCATAACGCAGTGTAATAATACTGCTTCGTACTCATCACGTTTATTGGAGAAAGCCATATGTTCCAACCTCTCCTATCATTCGAATTGCTTCGCATCAAACTCCATATGGGCTGTGAATCTAGTGACGTCGAATTCAACATTTTTCGGACAAATGTTATACCATGAAACAACCCTGGTTTACTCACCATATCTATGTCCATAAATTGTCAGCAGCTCCAGGACAAGGTGACAATACAGAATATGGATCATCCTGTCCATCATCACCCAACATCGCGTCCTGCTGCTGTCTTTGCTCAAAGACGTTCTTCTTTTCCGGGGTTGGATTATTCTTCAAGGGATTCCCCTGGAGCTCAGCACCTCCCAAAGCTTCACAGATCTTATCCACCTGTCATATCTTGACTAGTTCAAACAGCTCAACTACAGCTATTCTATCATGCAAGCTTTGAGATATTTTGTTTGCGACTAGCTAGTTGACAAACGACTCCAGAGAATACACATATTTATATTAAAAAATTATATTAAAAAGTCGGACGAGGAAGAGGAATGAGAAGATTGCAGTTCACAAGCTTAAACGATGTTTCATGATTTTAGCCGGTTTTTTCTTTGCTGTTCGAAACATTTTTTTTTGGTGAAGGAGAATGAAGAAAATTCCCCGCCAAACATCCAACCACCGAATATCTCAAATGAGCAAGTCCATGATCAACAGCAAGCAAGCAAACCTTGGCCTTCCGGCAAACGACAACCGTCTCTATGCTCACCCTGATATACGTATACGATGCATCGCTTTTGTCATCCGGGACAGCCCAGGATGTGCTTAGTGTTGCGTTCGCTCGATAGATAAATGTGCCATGCGAATATTTATTACAAAAATGGTAGAAACGCCAGGCCAGAGTCAAGAACTAAAGATCGATTGGGGAAGTTACAGGAAGACATGGAAGGTCTGTAAATAGCATGTTCGTAAACAAGGTCATCTCAGCCCACATTTTTTTCCGTATGTATAAAGATGTAAGGTCACATATTGTGATACTAGCACAAGATACATATTTGCGATAGCATATGCTTATAAAGAGCGACGTATCTGCTGCTGAAGAATTTCAGACTTTTTGTTTTATCCGACATCTTTGCATTATTTTCATTGCGTATAACGGAAATCAACATCCTAATCATTGTCACGCACTTTAACGACTGTCTTTACGACAACCCCCACCATAACTAAGACTTGAAAACCGTGTTATACAACACATATCGATCATTCTTCCCTCCTTCTAGTCATATTTCTCTCTTACAAACTCTAAAATGTTCTCCACAATTGGACTCACTCTTATGCTCGGCATCGCCAGCATCACCAATGCCCTCCCTATCGCACAATCTAGCAGTACTACCACCACAGCCGCTACTGTGACCATATTCAAGACTTTTGGCCTAACCGCCTGCCAGTGGGGCGGTGACCCCATCAACCAAGACCGTATCCGTACATACAAAAACGGCACCCTCACCCTCAACGACAGCAATCAAGACACCATCAACGCCCCCAACACCGAAAAACTAAACTTCTCCATCTCCTCCTCCGGCGTCATCACTCAAAAGTTTCAAGACGGCACCACAGGAACCCTAACACTCGCGCTCAACAAGAACTTGTTATACATTACAAAAGACTCTGCTACCACCACTGGTACTACCGGTACTACTGCAGTATCTTCCACATCAAACAAATGGACATTCAACAGTAATCACGAGCTTGGCATTGCTGGAACAAGTGTCATTCTATCAGCTTGTTCGGATTATGTCGGCAACATTAAGGGAATCTACTTGAACACAAAGTCAAAGACGGCTACTTGTCCAAAGGGACAGTTTGCCATCGCTGGACCAACGCTGCAACAAATTACTGTTGGTGATGGTCCAGGTACTGGTGTTTGTGTTGATCAAGGCCATTCATGAACTCTCTTGATGGATGACACAAAGAAACTTTCTTGTGATGGAGCTTGAAAGTTTCTGTCTTCTTTCGTTTGATTCCCTTCCTTTTTTCAATGCCGCTTTGCGATTGCTTTTGTTTTCACTTTTTTCCTTCTCCCCTTCTTTCATTCTTTTAGCGACTCTTGACAACGATGATAATGATAAGTAACACATTTATGATGGGAGGAAGATATTTAATTACGATTGAGGAGATTTCATAAAGATAGATTAACTTCATAGATCTGTACATATACCGAGGAGGTAGAAGGGAATGTAATATCTTAGTTACGATAAATAAATAAAGCTAAAAATGCCAAACATAACAAAACAAATAATATTCAGCTCAATCTTTTCGTATCCGCGTAAAAGCGAATGATTCTAATAACAAAGCCTTTCGATGGAAGAATGATGATAACCCTTTTTTTCACCCGTACCAGATAGTGCAGGCCATATTCTATATTTCAACATGCTTAACAACAATAATAAAGAATTGTAAGAAATCCTAGAAAAACAGCAAGACAAAAAGAAGAAAAGGCATTTTATACTTAACTCCAGCACAAATGAATAACGAAACAGAAAGCTACAAACGATACCACATCACAGTTCTCTAATAAACACCAACAACTACCGCTCCCAGCACCCCCATCACCACGAAACTCATATGCCAACGCACCACACGACCTCGCCCCGCACCACTACTTCTAATATCCGCGCCCGGTATTCCACCATGATCAGTAGCGTACTTCATCTCCGCCTCACTACTCCACGAACCCTCTCTCGTGTTGAAAACGCCTACATGCTGCTCTGCTCCAGGACTATTCATTCCAGCCGTCTGTTGTACTACGCTTACCCCACTAGTACTCGTACTCGTACTACTGGTATCGTCCACTGTTGACTTCACGATCGTCGAAGTCGACGTGAATGTGTGCGTCACCGTCGACGTGCTCGACAGATGGTGTGACTTGCTACCTTTACCACCACCCGTCGGCGGTGTATATTTTGGAAACACCGGAGACACAAGGTATCCCGTCTGCAACGCTCCAGGCTCACCGTCATCTCCACTGTCGGTCGATGATATAGTAGGTGCTGCACTTTTGTAAACAGTTGTCACTACTGTATAAACTCCTCCCTCGCTTGTCTGTGGTGATGGATTGACTTCGACTGTTGTTATGGGTATTTTGAAAACATTTGCACTGACACTGGTGGTAGCAGATGTTGAAGTAGTTGTTGGATCTACGATAATGGTTGTGATGGGAACGTATACTATGTACGAGTTTATCCCGGTCTTTGTGCTCAAAGACTGTGGCGAGAAAGATGAATCAAGCGGAATAATGACTGAAGGTAGAGAGGCAGAAAATGTTGCATATAAAATCCCGGCAGATGTGGTTGCTGTGGTGGGTGAATACAAAGTATCAGAATTTGCCGCAACCATTGCTGCGTTATATGAATTTGGACTGTCTGCAGATGGAATGCTCGACGCCATGGTTGGCAGCGAGTTTGTAAATGTTGAGACAAAACTTTGGAAATCACTTGTGGGAAATGGTGCCACAATTGGCGGTGAAGGGCCATTACCAGAGAACGGAACGCCTGCTACAATCGATGTTGATGGTCCATTGGTTGGTGTTGTCATCATTTGTGTAGAAGAGATAACCGGTGCACTTGCTATACTAGTACCCAACACTTCAGAAGTGGTCGAACTTGATGATACACTTATGGACTCATTAGGAACGTAAGAGGTAAGACTTCCTGTAGCCCCAAAGGCTGGCGGTATATCAGAGCTGGGTATCGCAGAGATTACTGGAATGCTTGGACCACTGGGATTTGGTTGAAATACGTCACCTCCTCCAGACTCTTGAGTTGTAGTTGATGTGGAAGAAACCATTATGGATGTAGTGGAAGACATCTCGCTTTCTGTAGTGTTGGCAGCAGCAGAAGTCAAAGTAGAAACTGCTGGGGGTAAAGTTACAATAGATGACAAGGTAGGTACCTCGACCGTGATATAAACTGTAGTCGGCTGAGGATCTATCGGTAACAACAAAGACGACGAGAGGCTTTGCAATTCAGATGCTGATGTTGTAGATGTAGTTACATCAGTCATTGAGATAAGGGATGCAGAAGTTGTTGTAGACTCTAAAGTTGTCTGATCAGTAGATTCCGACACAGAATCTGTTGTTGATACAACCTCGACTGTGGTAGTGTCTGGGCTCGGCGGTTGGTCTGTGGGTAGTGAAGCTCCTGAATCTGAACTTGATAATGATGTTGTGTATGCAATCGAAGATGGAAGAGTTGTTGTAGTAGTAGACTCTACACTACTCGAAAACCCGTCGTAACCACTAGGTATCGGAATTGTCTGAAAGCCTGATGGTAGGCTTGTGGGAAGCATATTCACATCAGAGGATGTATGTGACACCATCATGGATCCTTTCACACTAGAAATAAGAGTACTCAGTTCGATAGCAGAAGACTCCATCATGCTTGTTGTATGTTTGACACTTCGAGAGATAGGTACAAAGCCTGATGGTTGTGCTCTGGAACTAGTACTATTAAGTTGAGTTACGACAGGGGAGAATGACTGAACAGTCGTAAGATATGTTACTGGAGGAGCAACAGTGGAGGAAGTTGTTGGCGAAGAGACTGTTGTTAAGTATGTCATGGGAGGAGCAATGTCCGAACTAGCGCTTGCAGATGTAAAACTCGAAGAGGCCGAATATGTTACAAATCCAGTCATTCCACTTGTATTGATCAAATCCGAAGATATCGATGGTGACGAGGTGTCTGAAGTAGTGGTATCAGAAGGACTTGTTTGAACGACACTCGAAGTGTTGTTAGTATTAACAAGTGGTGTCGAGCTCGTTTCCATGCTACTGGAAGTAACCAGAGCAAATGTCGAGGACTCAGAGGACTCAGACGTTTGATATTCATTTGTTAATGTAGATGAAACCGTTCCACTCGAAGTTATACTTGAAGCTACTTCTGTAGATGTTGACATGGTACTGATCACTTCACTAGATGGGACAGATTCTGCAGTCGACGTTTCGCTTGTAGTTGTAGTATCCACGACAGTACCAAGATCGCTTGGTAAACTTGGTTGCGTGTTGATAGGCACTCCAGGAACAAATGTTGGCGGGACAAAATCTTTTCTCTGAATATTTGGCACTGATCTCTTCTTCCAATATATTTCATCGTTATTCTCCGATTTGTTGTCATCCTTGAACCCCTTTGAGTTGCCCAACATGCCACCTCTTGGCCGTATGATTACAAGAATCAAAACCACAACAGCAAAAACACAGAAGACAACAGTGCTGCATTTCCACCAACTCGTGCTTATAACCCTTTTCATTTTCCTTCTGTTCTTCTTTTGTTTCATCTTATTGTTATCCATCGGGTCATCCCCTCGAAACACAACATGCCATCGTCGCACTGTTTCTGTAGGCGTTATTGGTGAAGGCGAGTTAAATCTATACGATACACAACGTGAAGGGCTCGGACTGCTTGGTGTGAGTAGTCGGTCTCTTGGTCTTGGACTATCGAGTGCAGAACTATAATTCTCTGCGCCATCTGGGATACGCAGGGAGAGGTGACGTGAGAAGGCCATTCTTAGTGACTATGGTTGTTTTGGACTTATTAGTCAATTCTTGAATCCTCTTAAGATAGTTTCTACCATGCAGTATAGTATGCAAGAAGATTCTTGAACAAAATATGAAATGTACTTACATCCTGTGAATATTTTTGTGATTACTGTATATGTAGACTTCCTAAGCTGAATAGTGCCTTAAAGAGTTGTGATATTTTATATTTAAAACGTCAAACACAATCTCGAAATTCAAACAATATGAGCAACGAAGGTTTTGAATGTAGTATTGTATCGATGTAAAAACGTTTCAGGACAAGAGATAGCTGCCTGCAATTAATTCTTGTCCGTATTAAGTGTAAACCGTTGTATCTGGTACTTTGTTGAACGAAAGTGATATATAGCTTGAACTTGACTTTTGGAAAGATGAACGAATGTCGTGGTATGTCTGCTGTTACTACTAAGCACCTAAATATTGGTTATAATTCGTGTCGAATCAAGATCGACCAAATGAAGCTGATGTAATGGAAATAAAGAAAGAAAGAACAACACAAATTGCCTGTGTAAGAGCGTAAATTAGTCTTCTAGATTCCCTGAAGCTGAAAAAGACGTAGAAGTGAAAATTGAAGCTAAAGCGAAAGGTTAAGGAAAGATGCAAAAGACAAATAAGATGACAATAGAAAGCAAGATAAACAGGAAGGAAGGGAAAGGAAAATGAACAAAGACAATTCAGAAAATATTCATGTTTACAGAAAAATTGTATTACAAGCAAGATACTATGGAAATGATCCATCCCATGTATCTCCAGCATGATTCCTTCTGAATATCATACACACGAGTATGCATGCACACGTAATAACATCCCCAACTGCAGCCAGTCAATCAACCAGGTACCAAAGTCTAAATTATCAAACCTCCCAAAGAAAGATTGGTATCGCGCTAGGCAAAACAAATTAGCATGTATGCAAATACCCATACATGAGCATGAGGACCAATCATCGGGAAACTCTTCATGTTTGATTAGCGAGGCTCCTCTTCAGTTCAAAAAAAAAGTAGACCCTGATTATTGGGCCTTACTACAACCATTCAGATCTTATCCCGGTGTCCCGGCCAGAGTCGGATAATTCTTCAATTAGAACCCATTGACCATAGAGTCACAATAATGGATATTGATGACACTATCTCGATTTTAGCTTGAGAAACTGAAGCGACCTCCACGTCAATATTGTTGCCAATTGGACTATCTAGGTAAGTGATAAGGAATCCTAAAGCCTACACATTAATTTTTTGCTTCTTTATTTGCTTTGGACTTGAATTTCAGAAGTGTTGCAAGAAGCGCTTTGACTAGTCCTATTCCAGACAAAAACTCATGCAAGGTACCCATTTTTCCCCCATCCAACCAATGAAAAAGCGCGTAGAGAGATAGTTCAGTAACACAAAAGATGTTTAACATTGGGTCTATTGGATCACATAAACACAATAGCTATTTCATGTTATTTATAGACAAAATTTGGTGGCTAAGAATAAGTAAAGCACAAACTTAAATTGAATGTAGTGGATATATATATCTATATCAATCATGCTGGCCAAGGAAGGATGTCAAAATACTTGTAGAAATGAGTGAGACGACTGCTTACATATTGTAACGGCCTTTGTTTGTCTAGACTACTAGCCATACTAGCCATACCGGCCATACCATGCCAGTTATGATGCTATTCCTAAAAGAATAACTCGGCTTGGTTTGACAGAGGTCTGATTAATACCAATTTAAAGTGCTTGTCCGTCTAGAAAAAGAGATGTACTTGCTATTACTCCATTTGTGATAAACTATCAATCATTAGTCAAAATTCTAATATAGTAAATTTAATTTAATTTTTTTTGCTAATATACAATTTTTTGTCGTGATATCAGACAATCAAGTATTTTAAAAAATTCCCAAGACCATGTATGTACCTCGATCAAACTAAAGCACATATATGCCGGCCGACATTATTACAATTCCAAAATCATGCCCAGCCCAAACAGACATCTATCCACCATAATTTAAGTATCAAATGATACCAACAATAATATATACAGAGGGGAAACTTCAAGTGATGAAAGGAACAACAAAACCTCAATCAACCTTCTCCGCCTTCCCCACATCAACACCAAACCTCCGTCCCTCTCCCTCTGCACCCGGCCACAACCCCAAACTAAACACCCACCCCTCCCAGAAACCAACTTGCCCCTCCCATTCCCCTCCTTCAGGCACAACTTTTCTAGACGCCATCTCACTTCCCAAAAGCAACGCTATATTCGCCGCAATACTCGTCGGCTCTTCCTTGAGCAGATTCTTAGACCTCACGGTAGCATATGCTGCAACGCAGCACACAAGAATCACACCGAGTATACCTTGCAGAATTCTTGTAGAAATCATATTTTGTTTAAGTCGTAGTCTGCTAGAGTCTATTCTTGTAGCAGAAAGTGTAGTATTGTCATCTTGTTCTTTCTGTCCTTGTTGTTTTTGTTTTTGTTTTTGTTGGCCGTCAACAGGAATTCGCGCATAGACGTTGAGGTACTGAGCCGTGATCAGTCTATTAGTTTTCTGAAGAGCATCTAGCAGATATGTAGAATTATTCAACAGCTTCGTACGATCGTATTTAGATTTTCCGTATATCAAAATATTATAGATAGTGTCAAAACTGTATGCGTCAGTCGCTTTACTGACGACACCATCGGTTGCAGTGTCCAATATAGGTTTCATAAGGCCCGGGAAATCAACAAGTGCCTGAGGATCGGCGGCAAAGTAAGTAGCAGAGGATTCATCCACCACGGGTGGTGTTGTTTCATCAATTATGAAATCGGGTAGAAGCATTTGTGTTTTTGTCATGACCTGTTGGACGTGTTGACTGCAAAGAATGAGCTGCACGTCTTGATACCTTTTATTCTGAATTCGACCAGAGAGGACAATGTTGGTCGGACAGCCTGGCCCAGTTACATAACTAGTGTCAGAACTCACGTTCTGTGAATCATACGTGGCACCAATATCTGAGAAGCGGGTAGTGAATCTTCCTATGGTAACGTTTCTTTCCATGTCGTTGCCAAATTTGAGACCGTATTTTACATAATTACAATTGTTGAAATCCTTGATGAACCGAATATCACCTACTGTTGTTTGTTGTCCGCTTTCATAGTAGTTGTAATCATAATAAGACGACGGTAAGATGGTACAATTCATGTTACCACGGAGCGCAGGAAGGTTCAACTGGATTTTTGAAGTTCCGTTCGCAAAACCAGCTATATGAGAAGAATTCTTCGAGCTACTCAGCTCAAGATAAGGAAAGACAAGCTCCTCATGTGTCCATTTTGGATAGGACAGATTGGATCCGACAATCAAATCCAATGTCAGCGCTGTTGAAGCACCCTGTCCATCGTAAATTGAAGTATTATAAAAGTATTTGGAGTCTAGTCCTTCAGGTATAGTGTTGTTGAACCACCCCGTCATTCTTACATCTTGATGGATTATTATCGGAACAGTTTTCAATGTAAACAAACCAGATACCACAATTGTAAGAAATGCAGCGAAGGTACTGGCAACGATGGTAAAAAGTACTGGCCACTGTCCCATTCTCAGAGCACACCATGTAGCTTGTAGAAGTGGCTGCCCCAAGGGATTGTACAATATGCTTTTCTGGG
>Ga0160427_10002303_pt1 | contig 11550 bp, 11 predicted proteins | sample SolpanmetagenomL_FD_108194 | JGI IMG/M metagenome (GOLD analysis project Ga0160427, IMG submission 108194) | Solar panel surface microbial communities from Lawrence Berkeley National Laboratory, California, USA - L | ecosystem: Engineered > Built environment > Solar panel > Unclassified ...
GATGATGGCCGCTGTCGGGCTGGCCTCCCGGCCTGCCTGTTCACGGCAGGCAACGTAGAGCGTGTGATGGATACGATCCAGCGTGCCGCTCCATCGCCAAAGGCCAAGGTAATCATGCAGCGTGCTGCGCGCTGGCAGATCCTTCGGCACCGCCCGCCACTGGCAGCCGGTGCTCAGCACATACATGAGTGTGTTGCACGGACGCTGACAGGGGCCTGAGATAGAATGGCGTGGGCCATCTCCCGTCACTATCTGGAGTATGTTGTCGTGCCGTTCAAAGCCAACGCCGAACGTCGCCATCACATTCCGAAGCAGCGGCATCGCGCCACGAACTCGGCAGCCTACGATGCAGCCCTGCGTCAGCGCGGCAGCCTGACGGTGTGGTTCACCGACGCGGCAATCGCGGCTCGGAAGGCTGAGCCGCGGACCACGCGAGGCGGTCAGTCGCGCTATTCGGACCTAGCCATCGCAACGGCGCTGACGCTGCGGTCAGTGTTCCGCCTGGCGCTACGGCAGACAGAAGGGCTGATCAGCTCCATCATCGCCCTGCTCGGCCTCGATCTGTCAGTGCCGGACCATACAACGCTCAGTCGCCGGGCCGAGAGCCTGGACGTGGTTCGCCCTCGGCCGGACTCCGGTCCCGTGCACCTGCTAGTCGATAGCACAGGGTTGAAGCTCTGCGGTTCCGGCGAATGGCTACTCGAAAAGCACGGCATTAAGACACGGCGGTCGTGGCGCAAGTTGCACATCGCCATGGACACCGACACTGGACGGATCGCGGCCGCCACGGTCACCACCAACGACATCGCCGATGCCGCACAGGTCGGCACCTTGCTCGATCAGGTGGATGGTCCAGTCGCGTCGTTCACTGCCGTTGGCGCTTACGATCAAGACGCCGTCTACGGTGAGGTCATGTCGCGACATCCCGAGGCGTCCGTCATCGTACCACCTCGCTCCAGCGCCGTGCCGAGCGACACGGCGCAGACGGTTCCGACGATGCGAGACCGTCACCTGCAGACCATCGCCGAGCACGGCCGCATGGCTTGGCAGAAGGCAGCTGGCTACAACTGGCGAGCTCTAGTGGAGGCCGACATCAGTCGTTTCAAACGGGTCATCGGTAACGGGCTGAGATCACACACCGATCGGCGTCGAGCAACCGAGGTGGCGATTGCCGTCAATGCACTAAATCGAATGCTCGAACTCGGGCGTCCAGAGTACGTCCGTCTCCCGTAACAATAAAGCGAGATAGTCGAACTGCGGCCGCTCGCTGATACGTGCAACAAAGTCAAGCTGCTCTACATCTTCGCCATCCTGGCCGGCGTGTCGCAGGTCGTGACCGGGCTGGCGATCTGGAAACCGGTGCAGTTCCCCGGGCTGGTGTCGCTGCTCGGCGGCTTCCAATCGGCTCGGATCATTCACTTCCTCGGCATGGCGGGTCTGGTCGGCTTTTTGCTGGTGCATGTCCTGCTGGCGCTGCTGGTGCCGCAGACGTTGTGGGCCATGCTGACCGGTGGCCCGCGCCTGTCGGCCGGGCGGGTCGGGAGACCGCAGGAATGAGGTCGCCCCATCGCCCCAAAGACTTTGCTCACACCGACGCGCTCGAGGTGCACCGGCCATTGATCCGCTCTCTCGAGCGTCGCGGCCTGATCCGCGGCGGGTTGTCGCTCGGCGCGCTGACCCTGCTGACCGGCTGCGACGTGAAGCGGCCGGAGGCGGTCGAGACCGCATTACTGGCCATCTCGCGCCTGAACGACGATGTGCAGGCATTGCTGTTCGACCCCACTCACCTGGCGCCGACGTACCCGGTGTCGATGATCCTGCGGCCGCCTAAATTCAACGCCTATTACGACGTGATGGACGTCAAACCCGTGAACGGCGCGAGCTGGAAGCTGGAGCTGTCGGGCCTGATCGCCGACAAGCGGCCCTGGACGCTGTCGGACCTGACGGCCATGCCGCAACGCTCCATGGTGATCAGACATATCTGTGTGGAGGGGTGGGATTACATTGGCGGCTGGACGGGCGTGCCGCTTCGTGACTTCCTCGAGCGCGTCGGCGCCGACCTGCGGGCGAAATACGTGGCCTTCAAGACGGCGGACGACTACCCGAGCAGCATCGACATGGCGACCGCGCTGCATCCGCAGACGCTGCTCGCCCTGCAATATGGCGGGGACCCACTGGCCGATCCGTTCGGCTTCCCCATGCGCCTGCGGATGTCGACCAAGCTCGGCTACAAGAACCCGAAATGGGTCACCGCGATCGAGGTGACCAACACTTATCCCGGTGGCTACTGGGAAAATCTGGGTTTTCCATGGTTCGCGGGTATCTGAGGTGGCCGCGGCGTGCCGCGGTGACCGCCTGCCTCGCCTTGCTCCTCGGACCGGGCGCGCAAGCGCAAAGCCCGACGCCGGGCGGCATGCCCCCACCGCCCGGGATGAGCCTGGAGCGGTCCAACGCGATGCGGTTCCCGCAACCGGTCGAGGTGGGTCAGCTGATCGGCCGGACGGTGTTGCAGCCGGTCGAGAGCCAGAACGTCTTGGGGCATGTCCACAGCGTCGTGCGGGACGACAAGGGACAGGTGCTGGTGGTCATGAGCTTTGGCGGCATCCTCGGGTTCGGCAGCCGGCTCATCGCCGTGCCCGTCGACGCCATGGTGCTGCTCGGGGACGTCATGGAGGTCGCGGCCTACACGCCGCCACAGCTCAGCCACTTCGCTACTTTCGATCCTGCCGGAACGACTCCGGTCCCTCCCGAAACCGTTGTGAGGGTCGGGCTCGCCAAGCCCTCCCATTGATGGGTGGCGAGCACGGCTCGGGCGCTACGAGCCTGACGACGCGGGTCTGGGCTGCCTCATGATCGGCGGCCTAGCCCCCGTGCTGTTGCTGCTATTGTTCGGTATCGTCGCCGTTGTCGGGTCGCGTGCGCTGCGTCTGAGCCCGATCGTTGGCTACCTAGTGCTGGGGATCGTCCTATCGGCATCGGGGCTGGGCACGCGGTTGGATGCCGGAGTGGTGCAGGAGCTGGCGGAGCTCGGCGTCGTGTTCCTGCTGTTCGACGTGGGGCTGCACTTCAGCCCACAGCACGTGCGCGAGCAGGCGTCCGATATCTTCGGCTTCGGCCCGGTGCAGGTCGCCTTTGGCACGCTCGGCCTGGGCGGGCTGGCGCTGCTCTCCGGCCTCGGGCCAGTTTCGGCGCTGCTGGTGGGCGCCACCTTGGCCCTATCCTCCACCGCGGTGGTCGCGCGCCTGATCGCCGAGCGGCACCAGCAGAACTGCCCCGTGGGCCTCACCGGCACTGCGATCCTGATCTTTCAGGACCTCGCCGCCATCCTGACGCGCCGGTGGCAAGAGATCCTCATACCTGTAACTCCACTTAAAGATATTATCGTTGATATCTTTGGTTTGATCAGATAGGTTTTTGGCATCCCGACGGAGACCTGCGCTTGGCCTCGAACCTCCATCTGCTGCACATCGACGGACCTGAAGGCTCGGCTCCAGCACAGTCGACGACACTGTCCGGTCGTATCGTGGCGGGCGCTCGGGAAGCTCTCGCAGCGCGACGGCTCCGACCCGGCGATGTGCTCGGCACGGAGAACGAAATCGCAGCGCACTATAATGTCAGCCGGATCGTCGCCCGCGACGCGCTACGAAGCTTACAGGCGCTCGGGGTAGTGGAAATCAAAGTCGGTGCAGGCGGCGGAGCCCGGATCGCCGCCAGCAACCCGGACCTGTTCGCCGACGCCTTTGGTGTCCAGCTCGACCTGATGGGCGTCGCGCCCGGCGAAGTCCTCGACGCCCAGCGCGCCATCGAGTGCTTGGCCGCCGAGCTCGCGGCAGAGAACGGCACGGCCGAGGACCACGCCGCCTTGCGTGACTTACTCGACCGTGCGGGACAGTGCACTGACGACGTCGACGCCTTTACCAGGCTGAGCCGCCGCTTCCACTTCGCAATCGCCCGGGCCTCGCAGAATCGCGTGCTGCAGATCCAGCTCGCCTCGCTGCAGCACGTCTCCTGGCCCAGCCGTAACCGGACGCTCAGCCCGGCCGTCGCACGCCGCATACAGGCCGTGCACGAGGAGCTCGCCGCGTTAATCGAGATGCGAAACGCGGCCGAGGCCCGGCGGGTGATGAATGACCATGTGCGCATGATCGGCGCCCGGCGGAAGGCCGAGCACGCCGGTGCCCAAGCGCACGGGCGCTGTTGCTGAGTGCCGGCATGGCGGGGGCCGGCCCAGTGCGTGATTTCATCCCCGCAGGTAACCAGTTCCAACCAGGACAAGGAGTGAACCATGTCTCGCTTCGTTATCGCGCCGCACATGCGGTTGCATGAATGGGTTGCCGAGCAGAAGGGCTACTTCGCGGCGGAAGGGCTCGACTACGAGCTGCGCGACCAGCTCGTCTCCGCAAGCGGCCGCCGCCACGATCTCGGCGACAAGATCGGCGCCTTTCTAACGTTCGAGCAGGGCCGTACCGCCGATGTGAACTGCGCCTGCCACTGGACTGTGAACGTCGCGGCCTCGGTTGGTCACGGCAAGCTCTATGCCGACTGCTACTCGGTTTCCCCTGCGGGGATCTTCGTCCCGCCGGAGTCCGACATCCACACGCCCGACCAACTCGCCGACGTTCCCGTTTCGGTCGGCCACCAGTCCGGCAGCCACTACGCGACGATCCAAGCGCTCGAGCAGTATCTGGCGCGTGATCAAATCGCGCTGTCGTTTGCCGACGGGCTACTGTTCCGCCGCATGGAACTGCTGATCGACCGCAAGATCCCGGCGGCTTCGCTGTTCAGCGGTGCCTACTACTTTCTCGAGCAGCTCGGCTTTCGGAAGGTCATCGACACCACCTTCATGATGGCGACGATGATCACGGGGGAACCCGACCCGGCTGATGTCCGCAAGTATTTCGCCGCCCTGCGCCGCGCCCAGCGTGACATCGACCTGCGGCCCGAACTCTACACCCACTACTACAAGAACGAGTTCCCCGAGCGCTTCCACGAGCAAATGGACACGCGTCGCTGGGGACCCGGCGAGCGGCTGGTGTTCGAGCCTTACACGAAGGAAGCCTACGAGGAGTCCTTCAACTGGATCGCCGAACGCGGCATCTTCCCGGAGGGAGAGATGGGCGCCGGAAACTACGAAAGCTCAGTGCTCCTCTCTGCCGCCGAGTAACGCGGGCTCGAGACCGGCGGAGAGGACTGTTCCTCTCCGCTAAACTCGCGGGACGGAGGCCCGGCTTTATCAGAGTGCCTAGCTAAAGCTGCTGGCCCTATAGATTACGCTGGAGCTTTCATGAGACTCTATTCCCGTGTTGCTGAATTGGTGAGTTTTTCACCACTGGCGTTGAACCGGGTGTTTGCTGGAGATCTCGCGTTGCAAATGTCTGCTGCAAAAGGAAAGTAATTCGAAGCATATCTACGACACGCGAGCACGCGCTGTAACCAATGATCGCTTCCGCTTCTAGTTGGTTTTGGCCGAAAGCGGACTGGCAGGTTTGGAGCAAGCACAGCAAAGAGACGGACAACCCTCAGCGGTCAGCATTCAGCTAGCCGCTCTCAGACCAACACCTCGGGTAACGGTCACCCAAGACGGCTGGCGCCCTCCGTCAGGGTTTGACGAACTTCAGTACAAATTTGTCCTTTGGCTGCGGTGGGTCCGGCGTGTTGTGGTCGCGCGGATCGTTTGAGTTACGTAGAAAGTTCGCCTCCACCTGCAACTCGAACCCGACAGCCGCCAGCTCCTTGATCGGGAAGGAGTCCCGATCGACGCCGAGATGCCCGAGATCGTGATAGTTGAACATCAGCGTCACCAGATCGAGGTGACCGTCGGCGAGCTCGGGCGGCATCGGACCCTCGAACGGTCGGACCACCGGGACGGTGCGGGCCTCTGCGACTCCAGCCGCCTACAGATTGGCCTTACGGACGGCTAGGGCGGCGGGAGACGGACGCGGTGCGCTGGCCAGCTGTACGGTGGGAGGATTGCTGTTGCCCTCCGGAGCCGCCGGTGGGGGCGCCGCTGTTCCAGGTGTGCGAGGCGGCGGGCTCTGACCGTAGACGATGCCGCCACGGCCAATCCCGCGGGCCAGCAGCTTCGTCGTGTAGCCGCAGGCAGCGCTCAGCTCGAGCTCGACCATCCTGGGCTGTAGGTCGATGAACGCCAGCATCGGCGCTGGCTTACGGCGCAGGTCGTTCGCGCGGTCGGCCGCAGAGCGATCCGGCCTGGCCACGATTTGGGCGATCCGGTCGGCCGGACTGGCTGCCGGCGCGTGCGGTTGCGCTCACACCGGCCCGCATGAAAACGAGCTTCAACCGGCCGATCAAGGTGGCGAGCAGGCCATACAGCGTGATCCTGATGCGCTAATTCTCTCCCATGCTGGCCGTCGCCTCGACGCCACGACCCTGGCAGGATTTCGAAGAGGTGGCGACCGCACTGGCCAGAGCCGCCGGGCTGGACCAATTTGCAGCAATGATGCCTGATAGCGTAACCGGCCCATCAGATACCGACCGGCCGCTGGTGCCGTTGCCGGTGTGGCGGATTTTTCCGCCGATCCTGCTGCCGATTTTCCTTGCCGTGGTGGATGGCACGATCGTGGCCGCGGCGCTGCCCGCCATGGCTGGCGCTTTTGGCGAGGTAGAGCGGATGTCATGGGTCGTGGCGTCCTATCTGGTTGCCAGCACGGTTGCTGCGCCCGTCTATGGCCGGCTTGGCGATGCGTTCGGGCGGCGGCGCCTGCTGCTGGTGGCGCTCGCACTGTTCGTCGCGGCCTCCGTGCTGTGTTCGTCGGCGCGCGGGATTATGTCGCTGACAGCGGCACGGACGCTTCAGGGTTTCGGCGGCGGCGGCTTGATGGTGTTGTCGCAAGCATTACTGGGCGAGAACGTACCGCGGCGCCAACTCGGCCGTGCTCAGGGCGTCCTGGCCGCGGTGATCGTGGTGTCCTCCACTTTCGGGCCGGTGGCCGGCGGCGTGTTGACCCAGTTCTTCGGCTGGCCCTCGGTGTTCCTGATCAACCTGCCGCTGGGCGGGCTTGCCATGCTGCTGGCGCTGCGCCTGCCGGCGAAGATCGGTGCAACCAGCCAAGGCAGCTTCGACTGGGCGGGTCTGGTGCTATTCGCTGGCCTCGTCGTGCCGCTGCTGCTTGCGCTGGAACAGTTGCAGCGGGCCAGCGCCGCTACGCTGCTGGCCGCGATGGCCAATCTCGGGGTTTCGTTGCTGTGCCTGCTGCTGCTGCTGCGACAGGAGCGGCGGGCAGCTCAACCGCTATTCCCACTGCAGATGCTGCGCTATCCCGCCATGTGGCGCGCCAACGCCATGGCAGCCTGCTCCGGCGCCCTGCTCGTCAGCGAGGCGACCTTGTTGCCGATCCATCTGCAGGCGGTGGACGGCGCCTCGGCCGCTGGAACCGGCCTGCTGATGCTGCCCCTGACCGCGACGGTTGGAATTGGCTCGTTCGTGACCGGCTGGCTGGTCACGCGCACCGGCCGGCTAGCGATCTTCCCCTCACTCGGACAATCGGCGGCAGCCATCGGCCTGCTTCTGGTCGCCTTCTTCTCGCGCGACGTTAGCGTTGCGCTGGGCCCCTGGGGGCTGCCGTCGATGCTAGCGGTCGTGGCGGTGTTCCAGGGCACGGCGATGCCGGTGGCGCAAGTCATTGCGCAGTCGCTGGCGCCGCCGGCCATGCTCGGCGCGGCGGCAGCGGCGGTGCAACTATCGCGGTCGATCGGATCCGCGGCCGGGGTCACGATCGTGGTGGGTGTGCTATTCGCGGCGCTCGGCCGCGATGGGGCCACCGCCGCGGTCTTTGCCGACATGGTGCGCCACGGCCCCGCCGTTCTGACCACTTTGCCGAACGCCGCGCGCGCCATCACCGCCGCCCATATCGACAACGGGTTCAGTGTCGCTTTTGTCTCCGTGGCCGCCTTTGCGATGATGAACGCCCTGCTAGCCTGGACCCTGCCGTTGCGACGGCTCTGACGCAGGAGGTCAGACGTTGGGAACTGCCCCTATCTGCAAAGCGGCTTACCCACGCTGAGGCGCTCACCGCCTATCCTACCAAGAACTGGCCTACCAGTCTGGCCGAAAGCGGACCGTACGCTTGGGAGAATGAACCCTCAAGAAGCGGACGTTCAATGGGTGACAGGTTAGTTCACCGCTGTCGACAGAGGCTAGGGAATCGATATTTTCTTGGCTTTGTGCGTGAGCTTTATCGGACGCCAATTCAGTTGATTGAGCCTCTAGGAAGCACGACGGAGGATTGAGCGACGACTGTAATGGTTGGCAAAGGATCCCATCGGGCTTCATGGTTTACGCTGGGGAACAACGAGCGAGCTCAGCATGACACGACGTCGAACTATCCTGCTTCTAGCTCTCACGGCCTCCCTTCCCGTATATGCCGAACCGCGGACCTTGCGCGTCGTTCCGCAGACGGACATTGTGTTACTGGACCCGGTATTCGGCACCGCATCCATCTCTAACATTGCCGGAATGATGATCTACGAGGCCCTATTCAGTTGGGACTCGCATCTGCAGCCTAGACCGCAGATGGTCGACCACTGGAGCTCATCACCCGACGGGTTGACCTGGCAGTTTACCTTGCGGTCGGGTCTAAAATTCCATGACGGGCAGCCCGTGACAACTGCCGACGTGATACCTTCGATGCAGCGCTGGATGGACTTTGACAGCGACGGCCGCATGCTGGCCGAGGATCTGGTCCAGATGGGAGCTGTCGACAGCTTCACCTTCAAGATGGTGCTGAAGCAGCCATTCCCTTCCATGCTGGCGACATTGGCCGCATCGCCGTCCCGGTTTGCCGCAATCATGCGCGCCAGCGATCTGGCGGATCCGAGGAAGCCCGTGACCACGGCAATCGGGTCGGGGCCGTTTCGCTACGTTCCGGGCGAGCGAATTAGCGGATCCAGGATCGTTTGGGAGCGAAACCCCGATTACGTCCCACGTGACGAGCCGCCGGACGGAACAGCAGGCGGTCGGGTTGTTGGGGTGGACCGGGTCGAGTGGGACATTCTGCCAGATCCCGCCACAACCATGGCAGCCCTCCAGGCCGGTGAAGTCGACTTCGTCGAACAACCGGCCCTGGACCTGCTGCCACTCGTTGTGAGTAACCGGCAGATCAAGATCGAGCGGCTAACCCCCATTAGCAATCAGACGATGCTGCGGGCCAACAACCTGCAATGGCCTTTCACGGACGTACGCGCTCGGCAGGCATTGAACTACGTGATCGACCAAGGGGATGAAATGGGCGCCGCGTTTGGCAACCCGACCAACTGGTCGCTCTGCAACGCCTTCTTCGTCTGTGGCGGCCCCTACGGCATCGACGCAGGCGCCGAGGGCTTTCACCAGGACTTCGCCAAAGCGCGCGAGTTGCTTCGCGCAGCCGGTTACAACGGGGAAAAACTGGTGTTCATCGCTTCCCACGACAATGCCAATGGAGTCATGTCTGAGGTCGCTGCCGACGCGATGACGAAAGCCGGAATGAACATCGACCTAGTCTGGACCGATTGGGCAACCTTAGTCGGGCGCGCGTTAAACCAGGGCCCAATCGCACAGGGAGGTTGGAACCTGCGGGTGACCAGCACACCAGGCCCGTCGACCGCGAACCCAGCGACAAACGCTGGTACAAACATGAGCTGCGCCAGGCGCAACTTTTCAGGGTGGCCATGTGACGAGGTAGCCGAACGCCTGCGGAGCCAGTTCTCGGAGGCAGACGATGCGACCAAGCCGGTCATTCTGGAGCAGCTACACCGCCGGTTAGCCGAGATGGCACCCTACCGGGTACTCGGCCAGTCGGTCACGCCGGTCGCTTACCGCACGAACGTGTCCGGCGTGTTGCCGTCGCCGATCGTGGTTTACTGGAATATCCGCAAGGAGTGAGAGACTATTCCGATGCCTAAAAAATTGACCTAGGCCTAACTCAGGTCGAGGCCTATTAGTGCGGCAGTTTCAACCTGGTTCACTCAGACGCCTGATTGGTTGCCCCTTAAGCTTCTTCATGACCGTCGGTGAAACAGGACTGAGCAACGACATGGCTATTGTTCAGACATGTCACAGAACGACATCTCGGTTCATATTCTTATAAAGAAGATAGACGGCTCTGCCTTGTCCCGCAGGATAGAATTGTTGCGGGCAGAACGGCCCCATCCAGATGAAGTCGTTTTCCCATACTTCGTGCCATTCGTCTCCGAGCATATACAACCCGTGCCCTTCAAGCATGTATAGACCGTGTTCCATGATGTGCGTTTCGACAGCCGGGAAACAGGTACCCGGCTCGAAGAACATCAGATTCATTTCGAAATCGTGCCGCATGTCGCCGAACCCGGTGAGATGCAAAAAGCCACGGCCCTCGAAGCCAGTGTGGTTCGTCATTGCCGCGTCATCGCGTCGGCCGGTGAAGGCAGGCGGTGGCTGTAGGCCGGGAGCATCCTCGTACCGTTTCTTGAGCGCCAGCACTCGCGCCGGCTCCGTGCCGTCATTGCGGAGGCTGAACGGAGCGCCGGGTGGGATGTAGGCGTAATCGCCTGCAACGAGCGTATGCTGGGCGTCGTCCAGGCCGAGCGTGGCGGCGCCGGATAGGACGTAGAAGAAGTGCTGGACGTCGGAGTTGAGGACGGCTTTCGTTCCGCCGCCTGGATCCAGCGCCAGGATCATTTGCGCGAAGCCGGCACCGAGTGCCGGGGCGGCCAGAAAGTAAACGGTCGTGCCGTTCCAATCGGGCAGGCGGCTCTTCAGCACGCCTTCAGGTGGAATGACGGCGTAGTTGGGGCGGACGACGCCGCGATTGTGGCCGATGGCGCCGGGCGGGACACGTCGGAGGGCCGTAGGAATGATGCTCATCGGTGCAGCTTGGCGCGCAGCCAGCGTGACATCAATCGAGGATGAATATTGCGCGCCGTTTCCCGTGCACTATCGTTGGGTCAGACTATCGTCGGAGTTCCCATGCATCGTCGCACCCTGCTCAAGACCGCCGGAGCGACGCTCCTGGCGTCGCCCGCGATAGCGCAGCCCGCGGTTACCGCGACATTGCGCTTGGTTCCGCAAGCCAACCTGACCGCGCTCGATCCGATTTTCACGACGGCGATCGTCACCAACAACCATGCCTATCATGTGTTCGACACGCTGTATTCCTGCGCGGCCGACGGTGTGCCCAAGCCACAGATGGCGGAGAGCCACGAGGTATCGGCCGATGGCTTGACCTGGCGCATCCGCCTACGTGCCGGGCTGACGTTCCACGACGGCACGCCGGTGCGCGGCGTCGATTGCGTGGCAAGCATCCGGCGCTGGTGTCAACGCGACGCGTTCGGTCAGCTCCTGGCCAAGGTGGTCGACCAATGGGGCGCACCCGACGATCGCACGATGGAACTGCGGCTGAGCCGTCCCTTTCCGCTTATGCTGACTGCGCTCGGCAAGCCGGATCCCTCTCTCCCCGCCATCATGCCCGAACGTCTGGCACGGACCGACGGGTTCACGCAGGTGACCGAGATGGTCGGCTCCGGGCCGTATCGGTTCATCGCGGGCGAGTATAATTCCGGCAGCCGCGTCGTGTA
>Ga0160427_10002306_pt1 | contig 11538 bp, 6 predicted proteins | sample SolpanmetagenomL_FD_108194 | JGI IMG/M metagenome (GOLD analysis project Ga0160427, IMG submission 108194) | Solar panel surface microbial communities from Lawrence Berkeley National Laboratory, California, USA - L | ecosystem: Engineered > Built environment > Solar panel > Unclassified ...
ATGGTCCACCGTGGACGCGTTGATGGATGCCATTGGTCGAGCGCTTCAAGCGGTGACGCCCTTCGATACCTTCGGTTGGTTTAAGCACGCCCATCCTCGCATGTTTTTATGACAAATGCTCTATACATAACTTCCATCCGGAGCTACTCTTCAGTCCACAGCATTCGTCTGCAGTGGTCCGCAGTTGCGGCACGGCCGGTGCCAATCTCGGTTGGGGCATGTTCTTCCTGATTGAGTCGCCCGCCCCCATAAAGCCAGATGCGTGGCTTGCCCGGTCTGAAATGGACACCTGATGGGAAGTACCTCATCGACGTGCGTGAGCACGCGGTTCGCCTGTGCAATCTCCGAGGGGCCGTGCGAGGCATGAGGCCTGAAGTCGCTGTCGATCCACTGGACCAGCTCCTGTGCTGGTATATCAAGGACATGGAGGTGCGAGGCCACTGGCTGTGGGTCCGCATTGAGGTTGAGCTGGGCGTACCTGCTATACGCGACCTCTGGACCTCCTAAGGCGAACGTCGAGTCCATGCCCTACACGTTCACCGAGTTGATGTGCGACAGGCATGTCGCTGGCCGGCGTTTCAACGAGGGAGGCCTACAGACGATCGTCATTATCAGAGTACATAGGCCGTGACTCTACCTTGACCTACACGGCCTGGCAGGGATCGTGCCAGGACTCGGTCGACTGCCCTTCGGTTAAAGGAGACCGCCCAGCTTCTCGCTCGGCCAGTCACGCTGCCAGTCGCCCCAGGACGCTCCGACCCGCAGCTCAGGCAGGAAACTCTGAGGTACGTCAAAACCCCTGGCTCCGGCGATGGCCCCCGCAACGCACGCCACGGTGTCCGCATCGTCGCCTGCCAGCGCGGCCGCCTCGGCCACCTCCAGCCACGACCCGGCCCCCGACTGAAGCGCCAGGGCCGCCTGGAGGGTATCAAGCACATAGCCAGTCTGCGAGACTCGCTGTCCTGCCAGCCCGGCGCGCACCCGGTGTTCGACGCCTGGAAGCGCCTTGACAAGCAGTTCTGTGTACCGCTGCTCGGTCATCGAGGTGCCCTGAAAACATCCGTGCGCGTTCAGCGTGCTCCCGACCGAGACCAACACCTCCTCCGTATCCTTCCAGGCCGCCGGACCCGCGTCCTGAAAGCTCTCTCCGAACCGGTCGAGTTGTTCCAATAATTTCACCATGAACACGCTGGCGATCAGGCAGCGCGGGTCGGCGTGCGTCAGGGCCGTCACACTGACAGCGGCGTCAGTCAGTTCCGGTCCGGACAGGCCGGCCAGGTACACACCGGCCACCCGCATCAGGCCCCCGTTCCCAGCATTGTCCATCCCGCCTTCCACCCACGCCTGCATGCCCGCCGCCTGCCCTTCTCCCAGCTGGGCCAGTCTCAGGGCGCTTCTCGTCAGGGTGCCCACATCCGGCGGGAGGTGCTCCAGCCAGTCCAGGTAATGCCGCAGCACCTCCCTGGTGTCTCTCGTGCCGCTCGTCAGGCCGCAGAGCGTCGCGATGGTCATCTGACTGTCGTCGGTGCTCTCTCCGGGCAGGAATCCGAACGGCGAGCCGGACGCGTAGGCCTTCAAGCCGTCCGGGAGGCGCCGGGCGATCTGCTCGGCCGACTGGAACTCGGTCGCGGCGCCGAGCGCGTCGGCCGCCACCAGACCGAGGAGGATCCGCAGCCGACCGGAACCGGTGGTCGGTGCGACCGTGGAAACCGGCAGTGCCCTGCCCGCAGCCCTGACGAATTCCTCCTGCATTGGCGTCTGGATCGCCCCTTTCCCACGGGCGCGCCTGACCGCCTGGATGGCCCGGTCGGCGGGTTCGCCCAGCAGGGTGAGGACAACGGCCGCCATCATGCCTGAACGGCCCAGCCCACCTCGGCAGTACACCGTGACGGTCTCTCCCTGCCGGAGCCGTTCGGTCAGCTCCAGGGCGAAGTCCAGCGCCGCCACTTCCGCCGCCTCTCCTGCCGGCGCTTTCAAGTCCGGGATGGCGTGATGCAGAGAGGTGATCCCCAGCGCCTCAGCCTTTATTCGGAGCTGGTCGAGCGGCACACCGAGCTCCTCCATCTCCCGGGGCTCGGTGAAGCCGACAAGGGTATCGGTACCGAGGCTGACCAGGCTCTGGAGGTCGAGGTCCAGGTCGCGCTGGTGCATCACCGGCCGAACTTCCGCTCGGCCCCGCTTCCCGGGCGCGAAGGTGATCAGGAGCTTTCCCGGGACGCCTTCCGGCAGGTTGATCGAGGGGGCCTGAAGCGGATGGCCCACACTGGTCTCGACCGGAAGAGAAGCGTGAGGTGAAGGTCGATTCATTCGGTCTGCCATGGTGTCCTCCACCGCTGAGTGTCCTGATCAGTCTAAGGTCCGGAGCGTCCGACCTTTTCTGGTCAGGGTTTGGGCTTCTTGCCGACGCTGGCATCGTGGGCCTGCACCAGGGCGCGCTTGCGGGCGAGGCGGTCGGCGCGGTCGTTGCCTTCCCCGGCCAGATACAGCGCTTCCAGCGCCTGGGTGTCTTTCGTGGCCTCTGCCACCGGGGAGCTGAAGGCGAACAGGGGCGCGCCGGCACTCACCGCGCGGGCCATGCTCGCCCTGGCTTCCTGACGGTTGCCCCGGTCCATCTCCACTACCGCCTGCCGTTTGTGCATCGCCATGGTCTGCAACGCCGCCGCTTCCTGCACCTCTGGATGCTCGCGCAGGTTCCCGAACGCTTCACCTGTCAGGACCGGCAGGTCGAGGTGCTCGCGGCGGCGGCCACGTTCACCGGTCGGTCCGTCCCAGGCCAGCCGGACCCGCATCACGCCCTGGAGGGCTCCGGCGCTCAGGGGCCGCCGGACCCGCAGCCGGACGAGCACGTCGATCGGCTGGCCGCCCTGCAGGTTCGGCAGGGCCAGTCGACCGGTGGAGGTGGTCCTGAGGCCATTGAGCACCTCGGCGACCTCCACGCCCTCTTCGCTGTTGGGCTCGAGGCCGAGGCTCACCCGTCTTCCGGTGGTGCGCCTCAGGCCCTGAAGTTCCTCCTCGAAGATCGTCGGCAGCAGGCCGGGGTCCTCGACGTGCAGGTAGTTGCCGTCGCCGCCCTCGGCGATCGCCAGCATCAGGGACTCGTTGTAGTGACTGCCAAAGCCCATGGCGGTGGTGCTGATCCCGGTGGCCGTCAATCCCGCGACGACCGCGCCCATCAGCCTGGGATGCCGCAGCCCCTGGGTGGCCCGGCCGTCGCTCAGCAGGACAATTCGGTTGAGCGCGCCCGGATCGAGGTGCTCGGCGACCTGCTGCGCCCCGCCCCGCCAGCCGCCTTCGAGGAAGGTGCCGCCGCCCGACTGGATGTTCTCGACCACCCGGATCAGGCGCTCTGGGTCGGTGACCAGGATGGACGGCACGTCCGCTGTAACGTCGTTGGCGAAGCTCACCACGCTGCCCCGGTCCTGCGAACGCAACTGGCGGATGGCGGCGATGGCCGCCTGTCTGGCCTGCTTGATCGGCTCACCGGTCATGCTGCCACTGCGGTCGAGCACCAACGCCAGGTTCAATCGGGGCCGCCCGCCGTGAACCACTCCAGCGTCGCCGGGATGGACGCGGATCATGACCGTGAGTTCCTGGGGGTCGCCGGCCCGCAGGCCCGCCTTCAGGGGAATGAATTCTATGCAGGGGCCACCGGGCGGGTTGAAGTGGGTCATGGTGTTCTCCTCTGAAAGGTGTCCAGCGCGTCCTGGATGAACTGAACGAGGCGGGTTTGCTCCGCGGCGTGCAGTCCGGTGCCGGGCAGAAGGATGAAGTGTAGGGTTCGGAGTCGCCTGGGTTCAGGGGCCGACCCGGCGGGGGGACATTGGCCGTGGAAGGCATCAGGCCTTTCAGGTCCTCGAGGGCCGGGTTAGTGGACACAGGGGGGGAGGCTGGGAGGGACGTGTTCCTGGACAGTCTGCGGGGAACAGCGGCGACACCGGAAATCCTGCGGTCCTGCCATTGGACGTCGCCGTGGACCTCGAGCCTGGCGATGTCCATAGCAGAGGGAGCAGTTCGGCGTCGGTCTTGCCCGAGAGGAGACCGCTGAAGGCCTGAGCGCTGTGGCCACTGGCCATCAGGCGGAGGGCCAGCCCTTGAAGAAGATGGCGCAGCCCGGAGCAGGCCTCAAGACCGTCTTTGAGTGGCAGGTCGAGAAGACCCTGGGTGGTGAATTGGCAGATTAACGTCGTCAAGCCGCCTGCCTCGGTGCTCCGCGTCGCTGTGGAGAAGATCCGGCAGCAGGTTGGCCTGCGTAACCAGTCCTTCGAGTGGGCCCGTCCAGCTGTCGTGGGGAAGTCCGGGCATAAATAGAGACTAACTTTGACAATTTAAGTTGTCAAATACGAAAACTTTTGCAATCATAATCAGACCGTTGAGGTAGGTCGAAGTCCATTCGAGGTCCCGGTGAACTGTTCGGAGACAGGAACGGTGGTCTACAGCTCGGTCAGGCATCAGCGTTCCTCCCCTACCCAGTTTGGCGCGCGTCCGCGCCAACGCCTGACACCGGCATCGCTGTCCACCCGCGTCAACCACTGACGCGCCCGGGTGACACGCTGACCCTACCGCCCGGTGACGCCACCCGGTCCACCGAGGAGCCCCATGACGATGAGCGAACTGAACCTGCCCCACACCGCCGAACGCGCCCACTGGACCGAAACCCATGTCATCCAGCTGCCGGCCCGGGCCGCCCGCCTGACACCGATTTCGAGCCTGCCCAGCGGCGAGGTGGTGCGCGGGTACCTGCAGCGCACCTACCCGCACGGCATCTACCTGCATCAGGCGGACGCCGCCGGGTGCGCCGCCGACTTCCGGAACTTCGCCGTCACCACCGGCACGGCCAGCGGGAAGACGCTCTGCTTTCACTTGGCCGCGATGGAGGTCCTGAGCGCGAACGCCGAGAGCAAAGTGATCGCCCTGTACCCTCAGAAGGCCCTCGGGGCGGAGCAGGAGGAGCGCTGGCGAGACGCGCTGCAGGCCGCCCACATCGGCGCCCGGGTCGGCCGGATCGACGGGCAGGTGCCGGTCTCCGAGCGAGAAGCCCTGCTGCGCGACTGCCGGGTGATCATCCTCACGCCCGACGTGATGCACGCCTGGCTGCTGAATCAGCTCGGGAAGAAGACCGTGCGCGGGTTCATTCAGGCCGTGCGGCTGATCATCACCGATGAAGTCCACACCTTCACCGGCGTGTTCGGAAGCAACGCCGCCTACCTCCTGCGGCGGTTCGAACACGCCTCGAAGATGATGACCAGGAAGCGCCTGCAGTACGTCTGCGCGTCGGCCACCATCGCCGACCCGGCCACCCACCTGCAGTTGCTCACCGGCCACGACTTCACCTTGATCGGCCCGGACCGGGACGGCTCGCCCCGCCAGCCGGTCAGCCTGCACTTCCTGATGCCAGAGAACCCGGCCCGCGATCTCCTGAGTGGCGCGGCCAGCCTGCTCCACAGCCTGGCGCAGGACCGGCAGAAGTTCCTGTGCTTCAGCGACTCTCGCAAACAGACCGAGAACCTCGCCAGCATCATGGCGCGGTCACCCGCTGCCGGAGCGGAAGAGCCGGACGACGAGGGGGTAGGCGAGGCGCATCCGATGGATGACTCGAACCTCGCCCGCCTCAGCGTGCTGCCGTACCGCAGCGGCTACGAGGCGAGAGACCGCACGGAGATTCAGACCCGCCTCGCCAGAGGCCAGCTCGACGGCGTGATCTCCACCAGCGCCCTGGAACTCGGCATGGACATCCCCCACCTCGACGCGGTGGTGCTGCTGGGCGTGCCGCTGTCCAGCACCAGCTTCCAGCAACGAATCGGGCGGGTCGGGCGCCGCAAGCCCGGCCGGGTGCTGATCCTTCACAGTGGCAGCGCCAGCGATCAGGTGCTGTTCGGGCGTCCGGAGGAGCTCCTGCGGCGGCCGCTCAGCAGCAGCACCCTGTACCTGGAGAATCCCAACATTCAGTGCATCCACGCGCTGTGCCTCGCCCGCGCCGCAGGAGAACACGACGCGCTCCTCACGGCTCAGGGACAGGGCACCGACCAGGAATTCACCAGTCCGGTGGCCTGGCCGGCCGGCTTTCTGGAGATCGTCGACAAAGAGCGCTCCGGGACCCTGCCCGGTGCCCTGCAGAGCCTGCGCGCCCAGGGCGGCGAGAATCCCAACCACGCGTTTCCCCTCAGGGACGTCGAGACCAGCTACCGGGTCGAAGTGCGGAACGGCGGTGGGAACGGCCCGGTCGACCTCGGCACCCTCTCGTACGGCCAGGTGATGCGCGAGGCCTATCCCGGGGCGGTGTACCTCTACGCCACCCGCGCCTACCGGGTGACCCGCGTCAATCCCCTCTCCCGCACCGTCCAGGTCCGGCCTGAAAAACGGTTCTCCACCCAGCCGATCGCCCTGCCCACCCTGGCGTTCCCCAACCTGGACGCGGACAGCGTCTTCCAGGCTGAAGTGCGTGGAGAGCTGAGTGCAGTGGAGTGCAACGTGATGGTCTCCGAGAGCGTGATCGGGTTCGCCGAACGCCGCGGCGGCACCGTCTTTCAGAGTCACTACCCGCTCGACGCCCACCAGACGGGCATCTACTTCCAGCAGCAGCGCTTCTCCCGGAACTTCTACAGCACCGGGGTCCTGCTCCACCACCCGGCGCTGCAGGGTGACGTCCCCAGGGCCCGGGTGGCCGACTTTCTCCTCGAGGGATTCCGGCTGGTGGTGCCGTTCGAAAGCCGTGACATCGGGATCACTTCCGACAGATTGAGGGTGGAGCGCCCCGGGCTGTCCAAAGGAGAAACCATCCTGGTGGTGTACGACCAGACCTACGGAAGTCTCCGGCTGTCCTCGAAGCTGCTGGACGAAGGCGTTCTGGCGCGGGCGCTGGACATGGCGGCCCAGCTCGCCGGTCACGCCCTCGACGCCGAAGGTTCGGTAGACTCGGTCCTGCCGGACGTTCAGCGCGTCCTCGTTCAGCTCGCCCGGGAGGCCGCCGGACCGGCCGTCACACCCGCCTGGACCGAGACCGCCCCGCCGCCCCCGGTGTCCGGCGAACGGGTCCGCGTGGTCCTCGAGGGTTCCCAGGGCATCTGCGTGCTGCACAGCAACCGTGAGATGAAAATTCATCAGGTGTACTACAGTCCGAGGGGCGGCCTGCAGTACAAAGGCCGACTCTCGAGCGACAATTCCTGGGAGACGCACCTGACGGTGGTGCCCACCGAAGGCGTTCAGCCCATCCCCGGGCTCAGCCTGATGGGCTGGTATGACCTCGATCTCGGTGAACTGATCGCGGATGAACTCGAGGCAGAAGATTCCTGACAGCGGCTCGACCGAAGTGCAAGCGTGAGGCGCTGGGGCGACATGAGGTACCGGAACCTCTGCCAGATCCACTCGGCAGTTTACGCCCGGTCAGGTGGCGACCGGGGAAATCACTGTTCTCCCTGTCTGGCCGCCGCGGTGGCCGCTTTCGCCGCCTGCAGGCTGTAGCCGAGTGCCAGCCCGGCAAACGGGAACGCCAACGCAGCTTCCGAACCGAAGGCCGCTTGCAAGGCCTGGCGGTACTCGATGCCACCAAGGCCGATCACCCGGTCATACCAGCTCAGACCAAGCCTGCTGATCTGCCGGCGCAACACCGGTACACTCACCGGCTGTGTGCTCTTGCGTTTAAAGGTCACCTCGTAGGGCCCTGGAATCAGGTCATCCGGGCGCAGGAAGCCGTACCTGGCACTGAGGATCACCCAGTCATCCCCGATGGTTTCGGCGTATCCGCGGTTCACTCTGAACGGCGTTCCGACGTAGGCGTCCTGCGCTGGCACGGGTCCCACATCCGGGTGGGCCGCCCAGATCTTCTTCGACCCGCAAGGCACCACCACCAGGGTCCGCATCTGCCCTGCATTCTGCGCCCTGCCTGCCGGACGCGCCGCCTAGGATGTGAACATGAATCCGGACGCCGACAGGAAACGCGCTCTTCTCGAACACTGGCTGACACTCCACGACGTCCACCGGCTGCCGTTCCATGCGGGAGGAGCGCTCGATGCCCCCGCGAGTCTCACCTCGCTCCGCACCCACCTGCAGGGCATTCAGGAAAGCGTGTATGTGCTGGTGCGGCGATCTGCTCCAACCCGCCCGGTCTACATCGGTCAATCCGTCCATCCCTATTCACGCTGGCAAGGTCATCTGCGGGAGATCCGACTGGAAAAGGGTCGCTACGCTGCCTGGACGGTCTTCCTCGCTGAACCCCTCGACCTCTACGTGGTGCCGGTGGCAGCGATGCGGGGCCCACCGATCCCCGGCTTTCCAGTTACCGCAGGCGCAGTCGAACATCAACTCATCAGTCTCGGTCAGGACGCGTACTCCGGCCTGTTGAACCAGGACGGGGTGGGCCGATGATTCGCTTGCAGGAGTGGCTGGACACACAGCTGAAATACACGACCCTCTTGTTCGAGACCCAGGCCGACGGGTTGACGGTCCAGACCCACCGCCGTGGCGCGACTCAGGACCGGCTGACGTTGACGCGGCACCCGGAGTTCGACCTGGCCATGATCGAGATGGTGGAAGGCGGCCTCATCAATCCCGACTGGCTCGGCTTCATGTACGTGATGTTCACTGGCGCCGGCGCGGCCCTGATTCCGAGGTACATCGGGAAGGCTGAAAAGAAAGGGGTCAAGAACGACGTCAGCGTGAATCTCCTCCGGCTGCGCACCGACTCCACGAAGTTCGGACGTTGGGGGTACAACTCCGCGTACCACATCGGGGAACTCAGCCACGCCGTCCTGGGCGACGCCTTCAAACCCGGGAAGCCCCAGGGCAGTTACGGGCGCTGGAGAGACGCGCTCTTCTCCTCAACAGCACCACCCGTGCTGCGAGAACCCGTGTGCATTCACCTGATCCCGTGGCGCAGCGGCGCTCGTGGACCTTCAGGAATGGTCGGCAGTGTCGCGGCGGTCGAGTATGAACTGATCGCGCTGGCGGCTGCAGCATACCCGGTTGAACTGCTCAACACGCAGGGGAGATGAGGTCAGCTGTGACCCGTCCTCAACACCAGCCCTTTCTCAGTGCCGATGGTGTGCAGAGAGAAGCGTACGCTGATCCAGCAACATTCATTCCTCGAAAAATCACCCTTGGGCGGTGTCCAGAGGAGAGCGTCCGCTATAGGACGTTCTCTACAGCCCTGATGAACCACTGAAGGATTCTTCTCCCAGGCCCTATGCTGCGGATATGACGAGCTCATAATCGTTAGGTCCGCGGTTCAAGCCCGGGCATCGCCACCATAGAAACCCCGTCTGAGACGGGGTTTCTGCTTTTCGGCTCTATACGTCAGGCCTGTATACTCGCCGATCCGCACACTTCGTGCACACTCGTGATTTTTCGTGTCACGATCAGCCGCGCTGGGCGCAGCTGGAGCGCTGTTCCGGCGAGAAATGAGGTGCTGAGAAATCGGCGGACTGCCGACTTCGGACTTGCAGCGGTGCCGCCGGGCAGCAGACGGGAACTGGCGTGCGCTGGAGGCTGTGCGGCGGATACCGGACAGACAGCCTATCGAAGATGGTTTCAGCCTGGCACTTCATTCATGATCTCGCCCGCTTCACCACCGGGTTGGCACCTCTCCCTGTGTCGATATCGGCGGTCGAAGCACGGAGGCGGCTGAACGTTTGGGCCAGAGCATCCCGCCGCCCCTTTCCTTGACCGGGGTCCCGTGATCAGGACTCTGGATGTCCTGCCAGCCATGCCCGGGCCACCGGGTCGGTCAGCAGCGCCACGCTGGTCCACTCGCCGTTCTCGCCGGGGATCATCTTCAGGCGCACCTGCAGCTCCGGGTTGAGCACGTAGAAGCCCTTCTGACTCCGTTTCCAGAGGCGGCGAGCGGGCTGGTAGAGACTGTCCACCTCCGCGCGAGCCAGAACATGGTTGAAGTAACTGCGAGTTCGCCGCGCTTCTCGCAGCACGCTCAGCGGGATGTGCTCCAGGTGGGTGCGCAGGGCATCGACGAAATAGCCGGCCTGGCGCTTTTTCAGTTCCTCAGGGGACGGACGCGGGTCCTGCAGGGAGGAGGTGAAGGCCGGCAGGGTCGCGAGCATGACGTTCAGGAAATAGAACTCCGCGCTCCCGGAGGACAGCCGGACGAGCCGGTCACCCACGAGCACGTCAAGCACCGGCGGACGAACCCGTTCATCCACCGCCCCCAGGGTGCGCGCGGCGTAATCGGCATCCTGAAGGGTGCGGTTCAGGGCCAGCAGGTGCGGCGTGCGTCCGAACACGTCGGTCTGGGTGATGTCAGCGCCGCGTTCCAGCAGCGCGTCGATTAGTGGCAGGTTGCCCACCTCGGCGGCCAGCATCAGTGGAGTGAGGTTGTCCGGCGTGCGGTGATCAACGCCGTAGCGGTCACAGTCACCCAGGATGCTCTTCAGGGTGCCGCTCTCGAAGGGCCTGCGGTACTTGTTGAGTGCCACCTGCCGCTGCAACTGGCGGTCCTTGTCGCTGTTGCGCAGGTACGACGCGGCCGGTTTGACCTTCAGGTCGCGCAGTCTCTCCAGCAGCCGCTCCTGATGGTGGAGGAGTGCGAAGTCGATCAGGCCGCGCGCCAGCTTCGGATCCCCCGGCTGTACCTGGACCTGTTCTTCCATCCGGCGCAGCGTCTCCGGCGTCCAGACTTCCCAGGGCACCGCCTGCTGCTTCAGGATCCGGCGGCGGATGTCGGTGGCCTGCTCGCGTTTGCCCTGCAACTCCAGCTTGCGCGCCTCACGCTCCCAGTCGTCGCGGTTGGCCTGCTTCGCCGTCAGCACCTCGGCCTGGTCGCCCAGCGGCACCTTCAAGAGTCCCAGCAGCGGGTGACGGAGGTCGGACTCGATCAGGATGACGCGGTTCACCGCGCGGGTCACGGCGACGTACAGGGCGTTGATGTAGAACTTGAAGATCTCCAGGCTCCGGTCGGACTTGTCCCGCACCCGGCTGTAGTGCAGCTCGTTCACGCTCAGGTCCGCGCTCGTCACACCCTCGGCGATCTGCAGGTACATCTGGCGGGCACCGCCGATGAAGTCGAACAGGATGATGTTCGGGTACTCCAGCCCCTTGGCCTCCTGCACGCTGAACACCAGCGGCGTCCCGAAGACCTTCCGCGCCTGCGCCTTGTCCTCGTCACGCAGCACCAGCACTGCGTAGTCGGTGCTGCCGCGGGTCTGCTCGTCCAGTCGCTGCATCACGCGCGGCTCGACCGGCAGCACCGTGACGCTGCCGGGCTCGCCCGCGACCGCCTCGACCAGGAAGTTGCTCTCCCGGTCCACGCTGCCGAAGCGGGCGTGCTTGACCTTCAGCAGGTCGTTGGCCACCCGCGTGACCTGGGCGGCATTCCGGAAATTCGCCCGCAGCACGCTGATCGCCTGCCGCTCGGCCAGCTCCGGGTCCTGCCAGAGCAGGGTCTTGACGGACGCCCAGGAGAAGAAGTTCGGGTGCACGATCTGGTTGCTGTCGCCGCACAGCAGGAACTGCCCCGGCACCCGCAGCGACTTCAGGATCAGCGCCAACTGGGCAGCTGTCAGGTCCTGCACCTCGTCGATCACCACGAAGTCG
>Ga0160427_10002309_pt1 | contig 11530 bp, 15 predicted proteins | sample SolpanmetagenomL_FD_108194 | JGI IMG/M metagenome (GOLD analysis project Ga0160427, IMG submission 108194) | Solar panel surface microbial communities from Lawrence Berkeley National Laboratory, California, USA - L | ecosystem: Engineered > Built environment > Solar panel > Unclassified ...
CTCGAGCCGCGCATGGCTCGATAAACAGTACATGTGAAACGCATGCGAAGGTTAACCCTCATACCGCCTGCATCGCCATGTGCGCCGAATGGTGTCATGGTACCTGAGGAGGTCATGCTAGAAACAGAAGGAAACGCTCTTGATATGCTTGGGGAGGAAGAGGTGAAGGAACTACTGGAGTCACGCCGGCTGTTACCCTGAGCATCAATACCGCCCATGATAACGTCCAGATCCTCGCGGAAGTTCTCAAAGCGAAATGGTGTGAGGAAACCGAGCGAGCCGAGCGAGAACGACAAGACGGGCGGAACAATACGCTGGAACAGCCATGAGGTGAAGAGCACTGTACCATCTCCTCCTAGCGTAAGCACGAGATCGAACCGTTCCGGATTCGTCCAGCAAGTATCTGGAGTCCAGTAGTGTAGCAAGTGTGAGAATCGTTGATCTTCTGCGATAAGTCCATTGGCATCAAATCGCTTGGAGTCTTTCAGCTTTGCGTCCACATATACTGTCACACCTACATCTGAGCCGTACCGCGGCGTGCCCATAAGCCATTGTGCCAATTCTCTTGTTAACAGTACCAGACTGTTGTCTCTTGCTTTTGTAATAATACACACTGTCCGTACCGATCTCTTCATTGGCCGTCGTTGGAGCTGCTTTGCAGCTTCTCTTATACCGGTTGCTGTCTGTACGAGCCGAGAGTGTGACATGGACTCATCCTGGGCGATCTCCTCCAGGATACTGCTAATATCTACTGCTGATTCGAGTCTTTTGTGGAATCGACATGGTGCAGCAACGTGGTTTGGCGAGCGTATGGAGGACGAGGAAGGAGGGAAGCGTGATGGTGATGGTGACGGAGGGCGATCCGCGAAAGAGAGGCCATTGAGGGCATTGGAGAGGTTGCGAGGGTGGTTGTTGCTCTCTGAAGCGCTAGAGTGGCCGAAGTTGGGTCTGTCGTTGTATGCCATTGGAGTGGTAGTATGATTTGTCGAGCTGTGATGGATTGTCAATGTGTTGGAGGCTACATAGGCCTGATCATATAGCAATCATTGATAATAGAGCAAGGTAACACAGGTGACTGGGATGTGGTCGGGTGTTGGTGGTACTCTGAAACATGGTGATACACCTCTGAATAAGCATGATCGTCGGACGGAATGATTAGCCTGAAACGCTCACGAAAATGTGAAACGTCCATTGCAAAGGGCGCAAAGTCTGACGAGAAATATAAAACAGCACTGCTATATATGTACAAAAGATCGTTTGCTACTTTCAGAGCCAGCTCCGAGGTGTGCCAGACACCATAGTACATCGTGGTCGTCGCAATGTCCTTGCCTCGTCATTTTGAAAGCACATCTCTCATTATCATCGTCCCAATAAATATCGCTTTCAATCAGATCCCGCTGATTGCAATCATAACGGCAGCGAAGGCTGTACAATTCTTACTTGCAAATCCGGCAATATCAACATATACCTGATAGACTCCTGGACCCATCATGACTCTAGGACAGGCATGGAAAAGGCCTGATTCATTCGATAGACCGGAGTCACCGTCGGCAGCTGCCTGCTTCTCCCATCCTGTTGTGACCGTCCCATTGGGTAAAGAGTAGTTCACACTTAATCTTGTGTAACGCAGACCACCAAGTCGCCCGATAAAGACTGCTCGATTGCTGAGCCTGCTGAGTGTCATGTTCAGCGTTTCATCTCCGCCAGAGAATATAGCTGGGCTACTCGCGTTAAGGCCAAGATAGAAACGTGTATTGCGAGCAATGAGGACACTTCCATCAAGGCTTGAGTTTGATTTGCTCACTTTGAGATTGAAACCCACGTTTGCTGGTATTAGGGAAGAGGAGGATGATGATGCCGATGGGCGGGACAATGTCGTAGATTGTACCGGCACAGCTGTGCTTCCTAATGCTGGCGAAGGGGTGAAGGATGGCATGGAGACAATGCTCCTGGAGGGCATATTGACGACTTTGGTTATAAAACTTGACAGTCTTGATACTGGGCTGTAAGATGACGATATAGTCTCTGGTGTGCTGCTAATCGTAGTACTCATGATGTTCGTGCTGGAGTCGGTTGAAGCGCTAGAGACGATTGAAGTGCTGGAGTCGATTGATAGCGTTGATTTGCCCGACGCCAAGCTAGTCGAGCTCTGAACATAGGAGATGGTGCTTGTCGCATCAGAGAGTACCATGCTTGAGCTGAAGATAGCACTTGAAGAGCTCAATTCTACGGACGGCGTTGCGCTCGCTGTCGTCATCTCATCCTGTGATGTTGATAGGAGGACCGAAGTGGCAGCCGTAGTTTGAGGCACCGAGGACACGGTGGTGGTTGACGTGCTCCGTTGATATTCTGTAGTGGTTGAGTATATCGTGACTGTCGTCCATGATGTCGACTCTTGAGCATAAACAGACAGTGCACAGCATGTAGACAGTAGAAGCAGAGACTTCATCGTTGATTTTCCAATAGTGCAGAATTTGGTGTGGCAGAAAGGCTCGCGGTCAAGACAGCTCGACTACGTGATAAATGAATTTAGTGTACGACGATTGCATGAGACCTCCAAGTATGCGCAGCGTGGTGAAATCTATGTGCATGCATCCATATGTAGGGAGGCTGGAAAGCATGCCGTCACACATCACAGGCCTCACTTGCAGTGATACGAGAAAGGATGAAGTCAAAGACGCGTCAAGAAGGATGCTCATCACTTGGATTGGTGTTCAACGTGTCTGGGCGCGTTTTTGAGTATGCAGGACGACGACAAGTTAGATCGTGATCAATGTATGCCATCATACTGCTGATTGTTGAGCGCGGAGGAGGATGAAGGTGTTGGTCGAGTGACGCTCGCTGCTTGATGTTGTAGAATGCGACGTTGCCTAGACCTCCCTGTTGGGACACTTGTGGAGTCCTTTCCGCATTTTCCGCACACATTGGAAAATCCTCTCTTGTGCTTCGCTCCATCTAACGACGACAACCTCGATCAACTAACCTCGACAGGACATAAAAGAAAGAAGTCAAGGTGCGTACTCTATGCTGGTCATGAGTCTAAGAAGAAGAGGATGTCCGCCAGATCTTGCGCCATACCTTCTACTGGACTAATACCAAAAGAAAATAAGAGCAAAAAGAATTGAAGAAAACTAACATCCACTCCTTCCTTACAGATGGGTGCTCTCAAATACGTCGAAGAGCTCCAGAAGAAGAAGCAGAGCGATATCCTTCGCTTCCTTCTCCGCGTGCGCTGCTGGGAGGTACGATAAACAACTTCTTACTACTCCCCGTCTGAGTGTTACCCATTGAACTTTGCTGAGGGTACCTCGACGTTATAGCTTCGCCAACTCAATGTCATCCACCGCGCATCCCGTCCTTCGCGCCCCGATAAGGCTCGCCGTCTCGGTTACAAGGCCAAGCAAGGATATGTCATCTACCGTGTCCGTGTAAGAAGAGGTGGTCGCAAGCGACAAGCTCCCAAGGGTGCTACCTACGGTCAGTCAAAATCTGCAATACCTTCGGCATCAAGATGCGAGAAAGAACAAAAAGACTGACTTCTGTTCCAATATGCAGGTAAGCCCACCAACCAGGGTATCAACCAGCTCAAGTTCCAGCGCTCTCTCCGCTCCGTCGCCGAGGAGCGTGTCGGTCGTCGCTGCGCCAACCTCCGTGTCCTCAACTCCTACTGGATCAACCAGGACTCCACCTACAAGTACTTCGAGGTCATCCTCGTCGACCCTCAGCACAAGGCCATCCGCAAGGATCCCCGCATCAACTGGATCGTTGCCCCCGTCCACAAGCACCGCGAAATGCGTGGTCTTACTGCTACTGGCAAGAAGTCCCGTGGTCTCAACAAGGGTCACAGATACAACAACACCAAGGCCGGAAGGAGAAAGACCTGGAAGAGACAGAACACCTTGTCTCTCTGGAGATACAGGTAGAGGAAAGTTTGAACCTGAGAGGATGGAACTGGGAAAAATGGGATTGTTGGAGAGGCTATGGAAACAACGTAGCAATCTTAGCGAGCTTGTGGCAGGCGTCGGTTGGCGCTGCGCAATGCTACTGTCGACAATTCAGTTATGACACACATTTGATGACCAAACACAAGTACCACTTTAGCAATGAGTGACCTCGATCAGTGTTCGCGTCAGCCTCAGCTACTCGCTTTCTCTGCTTCCCGAATCTGTGCTGTGCATAAGGTACCAATGTCCTCGACGGAGTTGCATTCTGTAGGTTACCTATTTTGTTCCTCTTCTGCCAAGAACTAAAGTGGAACCAGCCTCTTCACATCTCGATATTACCTCTCTCCCACACATTACTTCGCACACACCAAATTGAAACAAAGTCAAAGCTGATCGCCCAACTTGCCATGTTAGGTTGTCACTGCGACGATCCGAAAGGACAGGATTCAATTCTTGCGTCTCTATTTTCTTTGGGACGTTCTTTCCTCTGCCACACCTCACCTCCGTCAAGCAACACTCTGTTTTCTCAGCCAAAAAGAGCATATCGCGAACCATGCACTAGAAACAAAGCCTAGTGAATGTAGCTGTGATATGTCCTTGTCATCATTATTGATTCGTAGCAGCGTACCGAAGTGTTTGTCTGTCGCTGGATGGTGAACTAGGTTCGGATCTGAGTTTGGGGAGGTTGGTGTAAGGTATGTCAATACCCTCCCATCCTCTGTCTTGCTGCAAAAATACTACCGCCAATATGGCCTCCCAGCAGTAGGTGATATACTTTTCCATTGTCCTTTGACAAGGCATACGCCATGCAATGTAGTGATTGAATGCTCCACGGTAAGTACCGAAACTATAGAGGAAGTTCATGTGACCATACTGAAACTCTGTGCTTGTGGGCAGTTCGAAAATGAGAGACTTCGACTATAAAGTGTGCTCCTTCTGCATCTACTTTTCATCTGCTGCATCCTTTTTATCTTCAACAATTTTTCTCAACGGTACTCCTCACACCACTGCTTGGTTCTCACTTTGGGTAAGTCTGTGCTGAATATCTCTATCGTTTGTGTTAGGGATATTGAAAAGGCGTGAGCACTTGACAAAGATATTCTTTTATCCAGCACTCTTCACACCCCTACTTTCGTACATTTGCATTTCCTATTCCTTTCAAAAATGCCGAAAATATCTTCCTGAGATGGATCGAAACATGACCTATTAAAGCACTTGGAAATATACTCCAGCAATCTACACACCATTCCTTTTCTTAACATTATCAATATCTCGTCCCCTCTTCTTCTCCCTTCGAGTCTTATTGGGATCTATCGAGTTCTATCATGATCAAACACCCTCATCATATCCCAGCACTCCACACACTCGATTTTCTACTCATGTTGTCGTTCTCCCCAATTGAATGTTCCCATCAACTCCTGTTCAGGATCTGTAATGGAGAAGCATCCTGAAGCACCTCTGATGATGCCCAGCACTTCCCACAAACCAACTCAGCTACTCATTTCGAACTTGAACAAACTATGTCTCGAATTATAGCTAATTAGGATCTAGTTAGACTTAGTCAAGATGTCTCGAACTTTGAGTCTCGTTGGCATGCTCCTCACCTTCTTCTGCTTCTCCTTCGTCCTTGGAGATGCAGCCACATCCACCAATTCTGCGGCTACGACCACCGCCTCTTCCACTCTTCCTGCATGCCGGTACGACCCCTGGTTCGGAATTCCTCCACGCAGACCTCATTTCCCATGCACGGATATCAACGGCGCGACTCATCAAGCCCTTCAACCCAGAATCACTGCGACTGCAACAACTTGCAAGGGAGACGAGTGTGCCCCGCCTGTGAGCCTAGCTACTGCTCTTGAGGCAAGAGGGTGGTGGGACAATCTCTGGAAAAAGCCTCCGAGAGACTACGTGAAGTGCACGCTCCGCGGTATCAATCAGGATATGCGCTGTCTCTGGTGGGAGGATCTGAAAGACGTATGTTATTGTCAATCAGAAACTTCACCTGGTGAAATGGTGTTCCTTCCTGACAAGGAAACGTGCTTTCGCAACCAAGGGTGGTAGTCGTTGGCTGAGCCGACAGAGGTGAGGTCAGGGATGGAAGATGGCATGGCTGTGAGTGAGGTGTGGTATCGGCGACGAGTACTCATTAAGACTACTAGTCTATCTGTTGATTGGTTGTTAGTCAGGCATATTTGGGTTTCTCATTCCTTTGGTGTTTCAAAATATATGTATTTTGATTGCTTGCTTTCATTATTCAGACATAGTCATACTCTAATTAATCATAATCCATAATACTTACTGCCATTACAACGACTTTATTTTTGGCAATGCTGCTCTCGAGTCCTCCCTTGCAGCCCTGCCATAAGCTTCCATCTTGATCTCACTTGCCACTCTTGCATTTTCGAACAAGCTCGAAGCTGACGCCTGAACCTTCTTCGATTTACGCCCTTGACTCTGCTCAGTAGGAACCTCAGACCTAGTGCTGTGTACATTCTTGATGGTGCCAGATGGTGCAAGGCCCACGATATTTCCGTTGACTTTCAAAGCCGTAGGCATATCATTCTCTTGCTCATTTTCTGCTACGTTCTGTCCACTAACCTGCAAATCGACACTATGCAAATGTCTCCTTGCCTTTCCTTTACCCCTGTCAACCTTCTTGATAGCAGCATTCACGTCGCCAGGTCTCAGCCTCTCCCACTTTTCACCGTGATTGGAGTGAATGGCTAATCCATGCTTGATGGCTCGATCACGGGCTTCGTCCTCTTCAACGATGATACGTCTGATACTGCGATCACGAGCAAATTTCTTGTCGGGCTTCACAGTCTCCCAGGCTTCACCTTTGTCTTTGTGTATAGCTAGTCCGTGTTTGGCGCCAACAGTATCAGGGTGGAGTGTCACATCGTCTTCATCTTCTTCTGCTTCACGGTTCTCTTCGATCGCGGAAAGCAGTCCTTCCGCATCGACGTCAACGCTATCCGAAGGTGTACCGGGCATTGTCGACAGAATGGTAGTCATCGTGAGACGGCGCTCCTCACCAGGATCGCCAAAGGCTTGTCCGATTATGACTGATGTTTCAGGGACGTCAAGATCTGCTGTTCCATCTAGGCTGGGCTTTGCTGATTCGGTGATTTGCATTTCCTTCCCTGATCTGATGTTCTTGACTATGCTGTTATTGTTCTGGTGTTGTGGAGTGGTTGTCCCTGGAGAGAGGTCATATTCATCGACACCATCATTCTGATCTTGAGCCACCTTGAAATAGTCGACATCAAGCCTTTGATCCAGGATCTGAATTCTCTTTTCAAGTATATATGCTGAGATAGTATATTTGGCAAGCTCTGGGAATCGCTTCTTGACCATATGAACCATTTCAGCAGGTTCAGCTCCAGCAGCATCCAAGCTGCAAATCAAGCGATCCACAGCTTCTGTGGCCCAGGGATATGGTAACATCCAGTACTTGCCTGATTCTGCGTCGATCTGATAAAAGAGTCCTGAGATGGCTTGGGATCTTTCAGTGATGGAAGTCATGACGCGAACGAATTTAGGTCGAGCTGTATTGAATGTGGTGGGCACGTCTAGAGCGCAATCGTCTGGTAGTGCTTCGAAAGTAGCTGTGTACTCGTAATATGGTGCAGGGTCGTAGCCCGATGATTCTTGCAGCTGAGCAAGCTTTGAATAGAATTATCAGCCACTGTATGATGCCACGGTCCAAGACACTTACAATGATCGAGCTTGATGAATGTAGTGAAGGCACGGTGGCGATACTCCCTGCTGGGACGTGTTGCTGCTAGGTGAAGCTGTCTTGTGCACCGCTTTATCACAAAGAGTACTTGTGCGTGGTCATCAATTACGGACGTACTCAGCCAACGCGGCGACGATTAGCGCGGGTCTTGGTTCTAGTGTAGTCAAAGGTGTGATGAAAAGAGGATGCAAAAACTGTCGGAAGATGAGGTGTCAAGAAACCGTTGATGTCTGAAACGAAAGTAGAAGGCACGCGACGTGTTTCAGCATGGCTTCAGATCGAGGAAGGCACGCGAGGTGTCACTTATCTGGAATTCTTCGAATTTGATTGCTTTTGTACCTTTCTTTACCTTTTGATGGTCGTCTGCCCAGGTTTCGATGACCCCCAATGCAAATGCAAAATGTACGCCTATTTATCAAGTACAGCTCGCCAGAAAGAGCTCTTTTCAGCACAATCTTGATATACATACTCCAGATATCTTTGGTTGCCATAGCTTCTCGAGAATTCTTGATACACTCCAGACACTCTGCCTACTCATCCTGCACATTTCTGCATTGCCTCAAGTCTTCAGTTTGTTCTTCATTTTAGGCCGACCTTGGCAAGAATGCTGCTTCCAGTAGATGCCATCGACCTCTGATCGTTGGAGAAAACACCCAACAAGCTCTTCCACACTTGTCCAGGTTCTTGGCTAGCGTCAATAGGCCTCCAAATACCAGTCTTGCGGTAATAAGAAACAACAGGTGCGGTTTGGTCGTGGTATGTGCTGAGTCTCTTGTTTAATGTGGCTTCGTTGTCGTCACTGCGCTGAACTAGAGGTTCGCCAGTCACATCATCTGTCATATCCTTCTTAGGTGGGTTGAAGACCTTGTGGTAGCTGCGTCCGGAGGCAGGGTGGACGAGACGTCCTGTGATACGGGAGACAAGGAGCCCGTCGTCAATCTGGAGCTCTACAGCATGCATGAGAGGCTTGCTCTTTGCCTTGAGCATCTCGTCGAGACGCTCGGCCTGAGCGACTGTGCGTGGGAAACCGTCGAGGATGAAGCTGGGAATGGTGTTAGCCAGAGTGCTTCACGGACTGGGCATGCTTTGCTTGTTCTCGTACCCATTTTTGCACTCCTGGTTGTTGTCAAGCTCGCTCTTGATCATGTTAACCATGATCTCGTCGCTGACCAAACCGCCCTGGTCCATAATCTTCTTGGCCGCACGTCCGAGCTCGGTCTTAGCAGCTACTTGTGCGCGCAACATGTCTCCAGTAGCCTAGTAATTCTCAGCTCTTTCCTTGGTTTGTATACAATTCGAAAGGACATACAAGATGGCAGATGCAGAACTTGTCCTTGATATTGGGAGCCTGAGTACCCTTGCCTATTCGCAAATCAGCACAGATCACAGTCTTGGCTCTTGCTGTTACGCACCAGCACCAGGAGGACCCATGATGGTCATTCTCATTGCCTGAGGTAGGTTGGCGCTTTCTCCACTGCTGCCACCACCAGAGAGCTTGCCTTCGAGTTCATGAACCCTGTTTTCAAGTTTCGTGATGAGATCTTTGAGGCTATTGACAGCGTCGTCGGTAATGGGTGCCATTGCTGCGTTGGGAGAAGATGTTGTACAAAAGAAATGTCTCAAAGAAAGAGTTAAGAGGGATAAACGAGCCAAGTCCGAGGTTGGCTCCGGAACTCCCCTCCGCCGACACCATTGGATCACGTGATATCGAAGTCCTCAAATAATGACATTTGGGAAACAAAACAATCGAGAAACCTTGATTTAATCAACGAAGGAGCATTGTGACACTGTTATTGTGCTGTCTATGACGCGAGGTTGCTTTGTAGCAGAAAGGACAGCTGGCTCAGCAATGTCCCAAATGCGTACTTTTAGAGAAGCGTGCTCTTTCAATCGTACTCTGTCATCAGATGTATATATCTTCAATCTGGTGCGACTGGGCGGCACTACCGCATCCACAGCTTATTACTTCGCATACATAGCATCTGATCGTATGCTCTGCTTCATTTCTGTCACATCTCCACCATCAAATCCGTCCATAACCTCAGCAGGCGTTGTCCCAAACGCGCATCATCCGGGTATATCATGTCTTGCAGCTCTGGAAAAGAGTCCTGGAGTCTTTACAGCTGGCGGTGATGGCGAGGTCAATCTATGGACCTCAGAGACTCGTAATTTCTTGAGGGCTCATCCTGACCGGAACAATTGGCAGTCTGCATTTCATGTTTCTACCCGTTGAGTCTTACCATCTCCATGACAGGAGTACTTGAGCTGGAATACTGACACTGTGAGAATTAGCCAATGGTCAAGGTATCTCGGCATTAGCAGTGGATGAAGATCAAAAGCTCATCGCAGCTGGCACAGAATCTGAAAAGGAAGGACTCGGTGATGTTGCCATCTATATATGGTATGTCAGAAACGGCACTTTTGATTATGCTTCTCCAATGTACTGAATGTCAATCCAAGGTCCTACGCCAATGCAGACTCTCCACAGCTTATTCGCAGCTTCACCGAATCTCATACCGACACCATCACTTCCCTGCAGTTCCATCATACAGCACCGTTCACAGTGTCGACGTCCTTGCCTGCTTTGACTCTTATTTCCGCTTCCACCGACTCTTTAATATCAATCTCCGATCCTACGCAAGACGATGAGGACGACGCTCTCCTAACTGTCTTCAACAATAAAGCTGCCGTCTCACATCTCTGTCCTTTCCAAATGCCTCCTTCGCTACCTCAACCAGCAATCACTTCAGTACCAGCACTCTGCTCTATATCGCATGACGAAAAGCTCAGCGTGTACGAAATCGAAGATACCACTTCTGCTAAGAATGAAAACGAAGCTGAGGACGAGGACAACCTCGCACCAGTTTGGCCCGAGCTGGACTTGCGTGAGACATTGGCTGCTGACTACGCTATTCGCCTCCTACCACGTCAACCGAAACAGCAATCGCATGAAATGATTCTAGCTGTGGGAGCTTATCGTCCCGAAACATTAGCTCGGTCACCAGAAGTGGACAAACCTATAGTTGCGCTGTATTCTGCAGCTCCGCGACTGCAGGAAGGAAAGATAGAGGGATTCGCCTGTGTAGCCAGGTTGGTTGGGGCGCATGGTGAGGATGTTGTGAGGGATATCTGGTTTGACGAGGATGCGGGTTTCATGTTAACTTGTGGCGAGGATGGGTATGTGAGGCTGTGGGTTGATCCAGTAGCTCCAATGAATACGGTGGCAGATACTGATGTAGAAATGGAGGGATCGAATGAGGTCAAGCCAAGTTCTGGAAAAATAGACAGAGAAGAGAGGAAGAAACAGAAACGGAAAGGAGACAGGCATAAGCCGTATTGAGTTTGTTCAGTCGGCGAACAAAACAACTCGTTATGACAATAAATGCTGAGTACGGTCGATAATACAGAGGCTCATCGAGATATCTTAGTGTGAAAAGTCCCCTCCCTCGCTACTACCACATCTGCGTTCGGTCTAGCGAAGTCCAAGGTCTTGGCGCTATGCCGCACCTCAGGACACGACTGCGAAAGATGGCTTCAATGCTGAGTCCAGTAGACGAGAGAAGCGATGCCTATGCGGCAGACCCTCAGGGCGCCAAAGACGGTTACAAACTATGATTCCAATACCAATTCGTGGATTACCACTCTCGCACCTACCCCGCAACCTGTTGATCGAAGCACGCGCGCACCCGAAACAGTAAACACACCTGCGTCGCCACCTCCAGTCAGTGTAGAACAAGCACAGTATGTCACCGACCTTGCCCTGAGACCACGTCCGATGCCATTTGGATCCAACAACAACCCGCCCGGCTCGCATACTCGGTCATTGAGTCAAACACTCCCTGCAATC
>Ga0160427_10002310_pt1 | contig 11529 bp, 12 predicted proteins | sample SolpanmetagenomL_FD_108194 | JGI IMG/M metagenome (GOLD analysis project Ga0160427, IMG submission 108194) | Solar panel surface microbial communities from Lawrence Berkeley National Laboratory, California, USA - L | ecosystem: Engineered > Built environment > Solar panel > Unclassified ...
AATGTCGAGGGAGTGCGAAGAACCTACTTGAGGTCAGCGGCACCGAAGGAGGTTTTGACGGTGTCGCACCAGAGGATGACGCTCTTGTACTTGCCGACGTCAGTGCCTTCGGGGAGAGCGAAGCTGAAGTTGCCCTTAAAGGTCTTGAGTTCACCAACCTCCAGATACTTGCCTTTGGCGATCTCGGTATCGGCGGTGCCCTTAACGGGCGCGGCGTCTTCGGAGAGCCAGACCTTCAGCCCAGGTCCCGCTTCGGTCTTGAGGTTCAACAGTCGCAGGGTGCTGCCTTTCGCACCCGTGACCAGGCGCACCGTGCCGGTGGTCGGGGCATTGAGGGTGTGGAAGTGGCCCGTGAGGCTGGCGGCGCTCGCCAGTCCGGCGATGAGGGCGAGGGTGGGCAGGGCGAGCAGAGCAGTGCGGTTACGAATCATGGTGGACTCCTGGGGTTGGTTGGTGAGACTGGGCATGAAGGCTTATTGGCTGACGGGGAGGCGGAACTTGACGGTCACGTCGGTCTTGGGATCGGCACCGGGAATATTGATCTTGTAGTCGTTGAAAGCCACATCGAAGGTGGTGGTGACATCGAGCCGGTCGCCTGCCGTGTTGAGTCTCAGGGTGGTGGGCGCTTTCAGTGGGTGATCGAGGCCGTTGAGATTGATCACGCCATTGGCAATCGCTTGGGTGTGCTCGCCAGGCTGAAGGTTTTTGACGCCGCTCAGGGACTGGAGCTTGAACGTCGCCGTTGGGTGCTGACCCACGCCCAGGAACTCTTTAGCGTGCTGGTCGCGTAGCGCGATGCCGGTGCTCAGTTTCTTCAAGTCAACGTTGATGGTGGCGGTGGCGGTGCCGAGCGAAGCTGGGCTCCAGTGGGCCTTGACGTGGACGCTAGGAACCACGCCGGGGACCGGAATGCCGGTGACGCGGAAGTTGAAGTTGGCGACGCCCGTGTCGTCACTGACGGCGATCTGCGGAGGCTGGGTGGAGAAGACGTAGACCGCTCCGGCACCCAGTACCGCTACGCCCAGTGCCAGGAGGGTGCTGCCGATGCGGAGTAGGCGGGGACGTCGGGGCTTGGCGGGTACGACAGGCGGGGCGATCATAGCGGTCATGGAGTACCTCCTGGCAGTGGTGGTGCGGGGGCGATAAGGGATGAGGGTGTGGGACGGTCGAGGCATTGAAAGTACAGTTATCTAACTCTCTAAATTTTATTTAGAGAGTTGCGTTCTTTTGAGATCTGAGCGGGACCGCCCGTTTATTTCCCTCTGCAAGTAGATACGGACGGGATCTTCAAAAGGTTCAATTCTGACTCAGGAAAGGAGGTGTCAGATGTCTAACCACTGCAAACGGCTTGAGGAGGTTATCTACGAGAGTGATCGCAGGGCTGATCCTAGGTCAATGGCCTGATCAGCTGTCCCGCGGGTTGTGTTGCCTTCACTGGCGACACGGCCGGCTGAGGTCAGAGTGGTCTGGATTTCAGATCACTTCTACCGCGACAGTTGACGCTCAAAAAGCTTAACTTCCGCCGCTCCCCCTGATACCCCCCACTGCCGGAAATGAACGCACACGCCTCTGGTCAGCGTACCTCCTCATGACGCCTCAGCAGGCGACTGCCCGGGCAGAAAGGGAGTGTTGTGATCAAAATAACGAAGCACGAAACAACCAGAAGAATGTTGCTCAGCGTTGCAGCGGTCCTCACCGGCGGGGCGCTGGCCCAAGCGGGGACGACCACGACAGGTGCGCTCATCGGCTACCAAACGGCCCTTCAAGGGCAGTTTCGCTCACTGGGCGCCCCGACAGGTGGACGAGTGAGCTTAATCAAGAGCGGCAAGAATTATGTTCTCAAAATCAGCGGCCTCAAAACCCAGCCCGCGCCCGACTTGAAAGTCTGGCTCTACAAAGGTGATCTCGCCGGGGCCAGCCAGAACGTCGAGGTACCGGGCCGCTACCTGGTGCTCGGTACAGTGAAACGCTTCGACGGCGACTTTACGTTCAGCATCGTGGACAACGACATCAGCAAGTACAGCAGCGTTGTGCTGTGGTGCAATCAGGTCAAGACGGCTTTCGGCATTGCCCTGCTCAGTGAGTGATCTGGGGCAACTGGCTGCCTGACAGCTCAGCAGCTGACACTTCAGGGTAAATAGTGTCTGAGACGCGGAAAAGCAGCGTAAAGGGCAGTATCTGGGTCTGTGACGACATCCAGCACTGCCCTGCTCCATGCTGACACGCTCGCTGCCTACTTGAAAGACCGCTTACCGCATCGCCGAACAGACGCGCTGAGGCGGCTCGCCGAAGTGCGCCTCGGGATCCTCCAGGCGGAGTCAGTCCTGCACCGCAAGATTGCCCTGCACCTCCCGCGTACCGCTTCGCTCGACGCCAAGACGAGGGTGGTAGCGCGGGTTTTTCATGACCTGCAGCTCACTTCGCAGGACGTCCGAGACGTCCTGCTTCCCCTCCTCCCCAGCGGCAGGCTGACGATGGTGATGGACCGCACCACCTGGCACGACGGTCAAACCCCACTGAACATCCTGGTGCTCGGCGTCCTGTGTGGTGTGGTGCTCCCACTCGCCTCGACGGTGTTGCTCCACCAAGGCAACAGCTGTGGGGCGGCACGGATCCTGCTCGTTGCTCGGCTCCTGAACGTACTTCCAGCCAGGCGTTGGGCTGTATTGCTTGCGGACCGTGAATTCGTGGGAAAGGACTGGTGCGCGTGGTTGCGTTGCAGAGGCATCAAGCGCTGTTTCCGGATCAAACTCCTGTGATCGGCGGTGGCCACAACGATGACCGGCCCCAAATCGGCTGAGATCCGTTGACGAAGCGTCCGGTAACGCAACGGTTTCCCCGCTCCCATCCTGATAGCATCGTCGCCTTGCAAAACTCTGTTAGTGAGTACTCAGCACGAAAACAGCCCCAACCCTCAAAGACCAAAATAGAAATCAGTCTGAATCGATAATGAACTTCTCCCGCTGTATACGTTAAGAACGGAATCTTTCCTAAAAATAGCTATATAACGTATCGAGCATCGTTTTTTGTCGTGTTCATAGAATGAGGGCAAAGAGGAGGAATTTCTTGCAGACCACTCGTGAAGTCGTACAGCAATTTCTGGACGAAGTTCGGTCCGGTCGAGATCCAGATCAGGCCCATCAATTGATGGCTCCACACGTTCTGGCGCACCAACTGGTCTCAGAAGCCCCCACGACCGTGGAGCGCACCCCAGCAAACTACGCTGCTCATATTCGTGAATTCCTGAGCATCTACGGGGCGTTCACTTTTGAAGTGAGTGCCTTGATCGTGGAAGGTAATCTCGCTTATGCTCGCTGGAAGCAGGTGGGACAACATCTCATGGAGATTGATGGCTTTGCCGCGACGGGCAAGCCTCTCGTAGAAGTAGCGAGTGCGGTGTACCGGGTGGAGAATGGGCGAATCGCGGAGTACTGGATCCAAATTGACCGGGAGGGCCTGCGCAAGCAACTCGAAGCAAAATAGCTGTAACTGCTCAGATCACAATCTTCTGATTGCGTGCTGAACAGTTACGATTTGTCTTCTCGGCGTTTGAGTTTGCTCGGCGCTGAAGTTGTTCCTGGCAGACTAACTTTGACGACCCACGAATAGGGCGAGAGTCTCATAGTACCGCAGGAATCTTTTGCATGATGACGTCTCATCATCAAAACGCAGGCATCAGGACATGTCGGCGAAGATGGTGAGCAGTCACACCATGCTGAGTCGTCACCTCCCTTCAAGCCTTCCCAGAGCCAAAGCTGATCTCGTCCCCGTACTCCAAAACTGCTGAACGTCTCAAAGAGTTGGTCGAGGATGCTGCGGTAGTGGGGTGATCGCACAGCGACTAAATCCTCTGGTGACAGCTGGAGCTGCTTTAGAGCCATCGCCATTTCCGTCCGCATGTCTCCATACAGTAAACCCAACAAGAGTGACAAAGTCCTGCTAGAGCTTCTGGACAATGTCGATCGTTCGGGTCATGGGTGTGCTCAGTATCGCTGCTGATTCGGGGAAGGAACCGGCACCATCATTCAACCCAGGGGAACGTCAGCCAGTCCCACAGCTTCGGTGGCTTGCACGAAGGCTTCTGCCGTGAGTTTGCCCTGCACCAGTGCCTGCACCAGGTTGAACGGTTCAACCTGCTCCTCGCCCCGGCGTAAAGTGATCGCTTCGCCTGGCTGCGCTTCGATGGTCAATCCCCGCTGGAAGGCCGCATCAGCCAGGGCCATGCCCAGCATCCACACTGCGCCTGCCAACGTGCGGTTGTCGTCAACGTTGCGTTTTGACAGCTTCATGCGCAGCGCCAGCCACTCATCCGGCTTGACCAGCAGGGCCGGTAAGGTTCGGGCCGTCAGCGCCTGCAGGTGAGGCCGCATCTCTTTGAGTTGCTCGCGCCAGAGCGGCCCCCACATGTCTTGCCCGACCCGCTCCCAGCTAACGAACTGTAAGGCCTGTTCACGCGGGCGAGCCACGAGAAACCCCAGCAGCGCTTCCTCCAGCGCGTCAGGCTTCACCAGCGTACTGGCGGATGGGTCTTGCTCCGGCGCGGTGCGGGGCCGAAGCCGCCGCGCTGCCTTCACGCGCTCAGCCATGGGTGGGTGGGTGTCGTACGGATCAGCCCGGCCCAGGTGAACATCCTGACTCAGGTGCGTTTGCAGCCAGGTGGTGACGCCCGGCGTCCGCAAGAAACGCTCGAACCCCTCACCAAGCGGAACGCGGTAGCCCTCCTGAAGGACAGGAACGGCCTCACCATGCCAGTACTGCGGGTAGACCAGGGCCGCCCGCTGAACTTGTTCGAGACCACCGATCAAGGCGTCGCGGCCTGCCACCTCTGCCGCCATCCGGTCCGCTTCAAATTCCTGCCGACGACTCAGCGCGAAGGTCAGGCGCAGGAAGGCGTTTCCGTACCAGCGAAACGGATGCCTCAGCAGATGACGTCGTTCACTCAACTCCGACACGGCTTGCCCGATCCCGCGCCTCGCACCATAGAGGAAGCCGCCCAGACGGGTGTCACCGCCACTGTAGTGCCCGAACTCATGGGCTAGGACGGCCCGCAGCTGCGTCACCGTCAGGACGTGCAGCAGTGGAAGGCCGACCGCCAGGACGCGCCTGCGTCCGATGTCTGCCACCCAGGCATTCACTTCGGGAAGCACATACACTTCATCTGGCAGGCGCTGCTGCGTGGCCTGGGCCACCCGAGTCAGTTCCTTGAAGAACTGAGGTTGCGTGGCCGCCGTGATGCGTGGCCCAGGGGCCTCGAAAACGTTACGCCTTGGCCAGACGCCTGAAAGGAGCGCCACACCACCGCCGAATCCAAAGATCGCCAGTTGCAGATGAAAGCGGTGGGCGTCCAGAACTTCCAGGATCGGCAGGGCAATCAAGGCCAGGCCCATCCCGACCGCGAGGATGTAGAACAGGATGGTCAAGACAATCGCACACAGGGCTTGCACTCGGAGCTGAAGAAGGGGAGACATCTTCATTCATTTTAACGTAGCTTCATCTTTTTCAAATGGGGGGGGGAGATCACCAAATCAAGTCCGAACTTGCCAGACGGCGACCTGCAAGCCCTCCAGCAACACTGGCAACTCACCTCCGAAGATCCTGTCGAGACGGGCCAGGCCACCTTGCGGCTTGGAGACGCTGCCCGGCTCGTCGGACATGGCGGTATCGACGGCTTTGTTGGCTTTGAGCTGGGCCGCGATCCGCTCCAGCCACTGCCGCTGCGGCGGCGTCCAGGTCCGTGACCCAGGAGTCGTGCCAGGGCCGCATTGACCCTCCCTTCAAACGCCTGCGGCGCTTCCGTTCTCCGCCGCCCGGATGAAGCCTACGATACTCGCCGCCGTGTCCACCTGCCGCGTCTGCGCAAACGCCCGATGCAAGGTGGCCTCCGAAAACCCAGCCTGATCGAGTTCCAGCGCCAACGTTCACAAATCGGCGCGGGTCAGGTTGCCCGGACGGGTCAGCACCGCCGTGAGGGCGGGCAGACGGTCTTGATGCTCAGTGATGTCGCGTTGGAAGGCCCTGAGGTACTCCTCGGGCCGCACACCCCTCGGATACGCCCGCACCACGCTGATGACCTCATCTTGGTGCGCTGAGAGCAGCAGCTGCCCACTTCTGGACCGGCCGCTCTCGATTTGTACCAGCAGCTCGCGTACCGGTCTCAACCAGGCGGGCACCGCCTCGCTGGGCTGGGCACGCAACGCATTGATGAAGACGCCTATCCTTAGACCCGTCGCCCCTTCCCGCTGGGCGTGGGCCGCTTCGGTCAAGCGGGGACTCAACCGGCGCAGCCGGGCCACCAGTTCGCCTTGCAGCTGTGTGCGGGGCGCGCCATCCGGGGCCGTTTCCAGCTCGGTCAGCAGGTCCGCTAAGCTGCGCTGGGGTTGGGTCACCACCGGCGTCATGCTGGTGAGCTGCTCGAGTACTTCATATGCCCGCACCGCGTCGTAACTTCGGAAGACGGTCTTACAGATGTCGTCCGCCCGGCGGGTAGCGCGGCCCAGCAGCTGCTCAAACAGAATCCGGCTGCCCGCTGCAACAGCATGATCGAGCCATCTCACCGACCTACACGATGTCAGGAGCGGAGCCGATTGGGCTTCCGGGAGGCGAGGTCAACACCTGGACGCCCATCGCCTCCAACTCCAGCCAGGGATCATCGGTCACGACGCTCGTCAACTCCTCTGGCCGTAGAACCAGGTGCGCCACCACTTGGTCTCGCTTGGAATGATCGGCCAGAACAACGGTTCGCAGGCCCGCCGCCACCATCGCCCGTTTGACCTGTGCGTCCTCCTCGTTCGTAACGGTCACGCCCACCCTCGGGTGGAGCGCGCAGGTGCCGAGCACCGTCCAATCTGCCCGGTACTGACAGATGACCTCCCGCGTCGCCCGACCACGCAGGGCCCGGGCGGACGCTTTCCACGCTCCTCCAGTGACGATCAATTCGACTCCGGCCTCCTGCTCGAAGACGGCCGCGATGTCGAGTGAGTTGGTAATCACCGTCAACGGCCGAGCTGTCAGGTGCCGGGCCAGGGCCAGCGTCGTCGAGCTTGCATCGAGGATCACCGTCTCGCCGGGCTGAATCAGCGTGGCGGCCCGGCGGCCAATCCGATCCTTGGCCTCCGGCAGGCTGGTCGCACGCCCCTGCCAGTCGAGGTGCGCGGTGTCCAGCGATACAGCGCCCCCGTGCGTCTTTTGCAGGTGACCACGGCCTTCCAGCACGTTCAGGTCTCGCCGGATGGTGTGCTCGGAGACGCCGTAGCGCCCCGCAAGCTCCTGCACCTCCACGCGGCCCGTGCTCTTCAGCTCCGCCAGGATTTGGTTTTGCCGCTCCTCCGCAAACATGCCCTTAGTCTAACACCCGACCCCGGGTTGCTCGAATATGCTCGTATGTGATTTATTATGTCATAGTGCTCTTGATCGTTCCGTCCGATCCTGCAAGGAGCAGCCATGACTCAGACCCCTATCCCCGTCTCGTCCAGCGCTGGTACTGCCCGGCTCGCGGTTTCCCTCGTCTTTTTAGTGAATGGTGCTGTTCTCGCCACCTGGGTGTCGCGCATTCCCGTCATCAAGGGCGCGCTTGGGTTGAGCAACGGACAGCTCGGCCTCGCCCTGCTGGGGATGGCCGTTGGTGCTCTGATCGCGTTCCCGATCACGGGTTTTCTCACGTCCCGCTTCGGCAGTCGAAACGTCACGCTGGCAGCGGGAGCCCTCTACTGCCTGACGCTGCCCCTGCTGGCCCTCGTGCTCTCGTTGCCTATGCTGACCCTCACGCTCCTCGCCTTCGGAGCCTTCAACGGCTCGATGGACGTAGCGATGAACGCCCACGGGGTCGAGGTCGAGGAACGCTCCGGACGCAGGCTCCTCTCGTCCCTCCACGGCATGTGGAGCCTGGGCGGCCTGCTCGGCGCGGGGCTCGGTGTGCTCGCTGCCCACCAGGAGCTGTCACCAAGAACGCATTTAACAGCGATGGCTGCGCTCCTCGCCGTGGTGCTGGCACTCGCCGCGCCGCGCCTGCTGGCATCCAGGCCCACCCGCCGATCGGGTGACCCGGTCTTTTCCTTCCCGACGCTGGCCCTGCTGGGTTTTGGGCTCATCGCGTTCTGTGCGTTTCTCAGCGAGGGGGCAATGGCGGACTGGAGTGCCGTGTACCTGCGTGACACCCTGGGAACCAGTGCGGCTTTCGCTGCAGTCGGGTACGCGGCCTTCTCCCTGACGATGACGGCCGGGCGCTTCACCGGGGACGCACTGGTGACGTGGTTGGGGCCTGTCCGCACCGTCCGCTTCGGTGGCCTCCTCGCAGGTCTCGGTCTGGGGGCCGCCTTGCTGCTGGCTTCCCCGGTGTTCACCCTGGTCGGCTTCGCGTGTGTCGGGCTGGGACTGGCTGCCATCGCACCCTTGGTCTTCAGCGCAGCGGGCCGTACGCCGGGGGTGACGTCCGGAACGGCCATTGCGGCGGTAGCGACGATGGGTTACACCGGCTTCCTGGCGGGCCCGCCGCTCATCGGTTTGATCGCCGAGGGCGTGACCATGCGGGTCGCCCTGGGGATCGTGGCGCTTCTGGGCCTCGTCATTGCGCTGCTGAGCGGCAATGTGCGGCGCGCCTCCCTGCCTGGAGAGGAGACACCGGCCCCAGAGGTGGAACTGGCAAGATGAGCCGAGAACCACACACGGACAGCTGGTTTCAGCTGCGCGCGGTGCTGTTCGACCTCGACGGCACACGGACCGGTACCATACCCTTTCATCTTCAGTCTCGCTGATGGAGTGATTTTTGCAAAAGTCCGAGGGGCCTTGTATCAAGGGTTCTGACAAGTTGTTGATAACAAGGGGGAGCTCAAGGGTTGTGTTGCCTTAATCGGTTTCAAGATGGCGGAAGGGCAGGGGTCGCCTGAAGATCAGACCAGCCCTGCCGCCAGCGTTGAGCACGTCTGGAACGCTCGTCTCTGGTTGAATCGTCTGGTCTGAGCTGAAACGCGGGTGCGGATGTGAGGGTGGAGGTGTTCCATACGAGCGTGCAGCATCAGAAATTCCTGGGCGGGTTTTCGTCGTCTGAACCCCTGCTGACTTCGTTCCTGGTGTTGTGTGGGACGGTGAGATTGTTTTGGGCAGAACGGCACCCGTATAGGGCCTGCCCGCTGTTCGACCGATTTTGGTTCTGCTTCAACTTTGGTGCTCGAAAAGGTCAAGCTGATGTATGGAGATGACTTGGTGTCACGTTGCCTTGCCTGAAGGTTTTCAACTTGATCGTACGAGTGCCCCATCGGACGGCCAACTTGTTCTACACGTCACCCGGACAGCTGAGATCAGCCTGTGTCCGAAGTGCGGTTGTCCCTCTCGCCATGTCCACAGTCATTACCAACGTCAGCTGAACGACCTCCCCTGGGGCGGGCATGCCGTTCAGCTCCAGTGGACTGCACGTCGATTTCGCTGCCGAAATCTTGAATGCCCACAACATATTTTTACTGAACGTGTACCCAGTGGCGTAATGCCGTTCGCACAACGCACAGTTCGTCAGGCAAAGGTCTTGCAAGCGATCTGTGGGGCACTCACGAGCCGGGGTGGAAGGGCTGCCCGTCAGCTTCAGCTGACGGGCAGCCCTTCCACCCTGTTGCGCCTCATTCAACAGTGGAAGCCACCACGACGCGATGCGCCGCGCATCGTCGGCGTAGATGACTTCGCCTTCCGGCGTGGTCAGACCTACGGAACGGTGATCGTCGATCTGGAAACCCATCAGCCCATCGATCTGTTGCCCGATCGAACCCAAGCCGTGCTGGAAACCTGGTTGACACAGCATCCCAACATCGCTGTGGTCAGCCGCGATCGCTCGACCGAATATGCAGCCGCCCTTCGTCAGGCCTTGCCCAAGTCGATCCAGGTCCTGGATCGATGGCATCTCCTCAAGAATTTGTGGGATGTGCTTGAACCTTTCCTGGGACGGCATCAACGGGTGTTGCGCGATCACACCCTATCCACGAAGCCACGTACCCATGCCGATCAAGCCAAGCGTCAGGAGGCCGTCGCCTATCAGCTGACGTTTCTGAGTGAAGTGCAGCGGTTGAGGAGTGAGGGTCAGAGCATTCGATCGATCGCACGTCACTTGGGCTGCTCACGCTGGCTGGCCAAGCGCTACGTTCGCGCTGATGCCATTCCTGAACGGCGCAGGTCATCAAGAAGACAAGGGCTGATTGATCCATACCTTCCCTATCTGCATGAGCGCTGGTCGAAAGGGTGTCGGAATGCCATGTTGCTCTTCCGGGAGATCAAATCGCAAGGCTATCCAGGTGGTCACCAACTGGTGTGCCGGTGGGCACACCAGCTGCGCCGCGAGATCCACCCCTCAACACGGATCGACTACCGAGCAGCGTTGCAGACCCGACAGCATGAGATTTTAGCCGTGGCACACGATGTGACACTGAACGTTTCCCCACGTGATGTCCTGTGGCTCATCTGGCAAGACGCCACTCGATTGCGAGAAGAGGAACAGCTCGCGTTGAACACGTTGACTGAGCATCTCCCCCAAGTCGCCACCCTTCTCCCTCTCGTCAGCACTTTTCGAGCCTTCCTCCGACTCAAACCGCCTGAGCAAGTCACTCCCTGGCTCCAGGCAGCGATGACCAGTGGTATTGCAGACCTCCAACGTTTCGCCAAAAGTTTGCAGTGCGACCAACCGGCCTTGGAAGCTGCCGCGACCTTACCTTGGAGTCAAGGTCCAGTTGAAGGCGTGGTCAACAAGATCAAGCTTATTAAACGGCAGATGTATGGTCGGGCAGGCTTCCACACCCTGCGCAGCAGGGTCCTGTTCGCCTTTGAGCACCAAGCTTGAAGCAGAACCGGTTTTTGGGAGCACCTCAATCCCACGCCGGGGACTGAGCGCAGGTTGCCCAGCAGCTCGGCGCGGCGCATCCGGCGAGTGGCTTATCGGTACTCCGTTGACTGTTCAAGAGATCGCATGCTACACGCAGTTCTCGGTAACATAGATGATTGCCTTCGCTGGCGTGCTGCACAGCCTTCCACACCGGAGTCAACGGAGTACCAATAAGCGGGTAGGTTATAAATCAAGACTCTGGGGAACAATGACGAGATCGCGGATCGTGATGTTGCGTGGCCGTGTCAGCATGAACATGACGGCCTCGGCGACCTCCCTGGCTTCCATCAGGCTACCGTCCGCCAGAGCTTCATCGCGTTTGGCCTGAGGCCAGTCATTGATAAGCGCCGTGACGACCGGTCCCGGCAAAACGGCACCGACACGCAGACCATGCTTGGCGACCTGTCTGCGTACAGTATGGACGAAGGCCTGTACGGCATATTTGGACGCCGTGTAGATTGGCTCCACCACGACCGGTACCACACCAGCGACTGAACTCGTCACGATGATATCGCCACTCTTTCGTTCAATCATATGCGGCAGCACCGCTTGAATCGTACGGAAGGTGGCGTTGATGTTCAGGTTGAGCATACGGTCCCAAGCGTCGGGGTCGCCTGTGGCGACTTCACCGCCAACGTAAGAACCGGCGTTGGCGTGAAAGATATCGAGTTGGC
>Ga0160427_10002311_pt1 | contig 11527 bp, 10 predicted proteins | sample SolpanmetagenomL_FD_108194 | JGI IMG/M metagenome (GOLD analysis project Ga0160427, IMG submission 108194) | Solar panel surface microbial communities from Lawrence Berkeley National Laboratory, California, USA - L | ecosystem: Engineered > Built environment > Solar panel > Unclassified ...
TGACCGCCTTCTACATGGGCCGCTGGTACTTCCTGGTGTGGCAGGGCCAGTACCGGGGCCACGCGCACCCGCACGAGGGCGGCGCGCTGCTCAACGCCCCGCTGGGCGTGCTGGCCGCGCTCGCCACCCTGGGCGGATTCCTGAACGTCCCCAGCTTCCTGGGCGGGCATCAGGCGCTGAGCACCTGGCTCAGCTCGGTGCTGCCGGTCGAGGCCGCCGAACTCGGGCACGCGACCGAGTGGGGCCTGACGCTGGTGGCGGTGCTGGCGGGCGTGCTCGGCCTGGGGCTGGCCTACGTGCTGTACACCCGCAACCGCCTCACCGACGCTCCGGCGTTCATCCGGGAGGCCAGCACGCGCTCGCTGTACCTCGACGACCTGTACGGCAACGTCGTCAGCCGTCCGGCGGCCGGCATCGCGGCGGGCCTCGACACCTTCGACCGAGGCGTGGACGGCACGGTCGAGGGCATCGGCGGCAACGTCGGCGGCCTCGGGCGGGTCGTCACTTTCTGGCAGAGCGGCTTCGTGCGTTCGTACGCGGTCAGCATGCTGCTCGGCACCACCGTCATCCTCGGGTACTGGGCCGTCAAGGCGCTCGGGGGCCTGACATGATTCCGGGGACGACCGGCACGACTCTGGGGGAACTGGCATGATTCACGTCTTCATCTTCCTGCCGCTGCTCGCTTCCCTGCTGCTGTTCGCCGTGCCGGTACGCTGGCGCGAGGAGTTCGCCGGGTTCGCGGCGGCGGCCACCCTGGCCCTCGGGCTGTACCTCTGGCGCGGCGGCGGCGCCGACCTCGTCAGCGTGCCCTGGATCGCGGCGCTCGGCGTGACCTACTCGGTGGCGCTCGACGGCGTGTCGCTGCTGCTCTCGCTCGTCACGGCCCTGATGACCTTCGTGGCGATCATCTACACGGCGCGGCGTGTGCCCAACCCCGGCACCATGCTCAGCTTCATCCTGGCGATGGAGACGGGCCTGCTCGGCATCTACGCCGCGCGCGACCTCGTGCTGTTCTACGTCTTCTTCGAGGACGCGCTCATTCCGGCGCTGCTGATGCTCGCCGTGTACGGCAAGACGCACCGCATGGCCGCGCTCATCAAGTTCGGAGCCTACACCCTGATGGGCAGCATGCTGATGCTGGTCTCGATCATCGGCGTGAAGTACCTGGGCAACTCGCCCACCTTCGCGCTCGCCGACCTCGTGGCCCACCCGGTGACGGGGGCGGCCCAGACGTGGCTGTACCTGGGCTTTCTGACGGCGATGGCGGTCAAGCTGCCGCTGTTTCCGCTGCACGCCTGGCTGCCTGCATTTCACGAACAGAACCACGACAGCGGCGTGGCCGATGTGATGGGCACGCTCTACAAGGTCGGCGCCTATGGCCTCTTCCGCTTCGGCATGACGCTGTTTCCCGACGCCAGCCTGGAACTGCGCCCGGTGCTGATGAGCCTCGCGGCCTTCACCGCCGTCTACGCCGCCTGGATCGCCTTCCGGCAGCCCGACTGGAAGCGGCTGCTGGCCTACGCGGGCCTGAGCCACATGGGGCTGGTGGGCCTGGGCGTCTTCAGCCTGGAACCGGTCGCCATGACCGGGGCCATCTATCTGCTGGCCTTTCAGAACGTCTACACGGGCGCGCTGTTCCTGGCCGCCGGCATGCTCCAGGAGCGCGTCGGCAGCCTGCACACCCGCGTCGGCGGCGTGATGACGCAGGCCCCGGTGCTCGCGGGCGTCACCATGAGCCTGTGGTTCGCCTCCATCGCGGTGCCGGGGTTGGCCGGATTCATCGGTGAGTTCAGCATCCTGCTGGGGGCCTACCAGATCTATCCGTGGCTGGCCTTCGTGGCGGGCCTCTCGACCATCGCGGCCGCCGTCTACGCGCTCAGCGCCTACCAGACGACCTACTGGCAGGCGCGGCCGTCCGGCGGAGTGAAGCTCTACGACCTGCAACACACCGAGTGGCTGGTGCTCGGCGTGCCACTGGCCGTGTGCGTCGTCTTCGGCGTGTACTCGGCGCCCGCCCTGGCCCTCATTCAGCCGGTGGTGCGGGCACTGCTGGGAGGTGGCGTATGATTCAGCTTCCCGACGTGGCCCTCGCGCCGATGCTGCCCATTCTGATCACGCTGCTGGGGGCCATCGCCGCCACGGTGCTGGGCTTCTTCCTGCCCCGGCGGGCGGTGGCGGTCATCGCCCTGGTGTCGCTGGCCCTCTCGGCGGTCAGCATGGGCACCCTCTGGAACCGTGGCCTGACCGCCTTCAACGGCTCGCTTCAGGCCGACAACGCGGCCATCGCGCTCGGCGTCGTGCTGCTGGTCGGCTCGGCGCTGGCGCTGCTGGTGTCGCTCGACACGGCGGGGCGCTCACGCCTCAACTTCCCCGAGTTCGACGCCATCCTGATGTTCGCGGTGACCGGCACGCTCGTGATCGCTTTCTCCGGCGACCTCGTGACGATGCTGATCGGGCTGGAGGTGATGAGCCTGTCGGGCTACGTGCTCGCCACCCTGCAGGAGAGCCGCCCGGCCGAGGAGGCAGGCCTGAAGTACTTCCTGCTCGGGGCGACCGGCAGCGCCATTCTCATCTACGGCATCGCGCTGGTATACGGCGCAACCGGCAGCCTGAACTTCGCTGGCATCGCGGCCGCGTCGTCGGGCCTGCAGCTCACCAACAGCCCGCTGCTGGTGGCCGGGGCGCTGATGCTGCTGTGCGGCTTCGGCTTCAAGGTAGCGCTGGCCCCCTTTCACCAGTGGACGCCCGACGTGTACGGCGGCGCGCCCACGGTGGTCAGCCTGTTTCTCAGCACGGTCGTCAAGGTCGGGGCGTTCGCGGGGATGCTGCGGGTCTTCTCGGGCGCGCTCCACAACGCGCCCGACTGGCTGAACGTGCTGGCGGTGCTCACGGCCCTGACGCTCATCGTGGGCAACCTCGCGGCCCTCTTCCAGACCAACTTCAAGCGGCTGCTGGCGTACTCGGCAGTGGCCCAGACCGGCTTTCTGGCCCTGACGCTGCTCGGCCGCCCCGACATCGGCGGCGCGGCGCTCGCCTACTACCTGCTGATCTACACCCTCACCACGGCGGCGGCCCTGGCGGTGGTGGCCGCCCTGCAGCGCACCGAAGCGGGTCTGGAAATCTCGGACATGCGCGGCCTGTACTACCGCCACCCGGCCTACGCCGCCGCGCTCGCCATCTGCCTCGCGTCGCTGGCGGGCCTGCCGCCGTTCGCGGGCTTCATGGCGAAGTACATGGCGTTCCAGGCGGCCTACCAGAACGGCTACACCTGGGTCGCGGTGGTGGCCGCTCTAACCAGCATCGCAGCCTTCGTGTACTACATGCGCGTTGCCGCCCTGCTGTTCCTGCCCGACCGCACGCCGGCCCGCGAGTACGACGGTGCGCGGCCCGCCACCACCTTCAGCGTGGCGCTGGGCGTGGTGGCGATCACGGTGCTGGGCGTGCTGCCGAACCTCGCCTACGCCTGGGTGTCGTTTCCCGGCATCTGGACGCAGCTCGCCGGGACTTGAAAAGCGTGTAGCACAACAGAACGGCGCGGCCCCGATTTCAAAGTCGGGGCCGCGCCTTCTTCCTGCCTTATCCGCCCAGCGACGAGAGGAACTCCTGGTTGTTGCGGGTCTTGGTCATGCGGCCCAGCAGCATCTCCATCGCGTCGGCCGGGTCCATGTCGCTGATCACCTTGCGCAGCAGCCACATCTTCTGCAGCGCGCCCTGGTCCATCAGCAGCTCTTCGCGGCGCGTGCCCGATTTGGTGATGTCCATCGCCGGAAACACCCGGCGCTCTTCCAGGCGGCGCGACAGCACCAGTTCGGCGTTGCCAGTGCCCTTGAACTCCTCGAAGATCACGTCGTCCATGCGCGAGCCGGTCTCGACCAGCGCCGTGGCCAGGATGGTGAGGCTGCCGCCGCCCCGGATGTTGCGGGCCGCGCCCAGAAAGCGTTTGGGCCAGTGCAGCGCGTTGCTGTCGAGGCCGCCCGAGAGCGTGCGGCCGGTGGGCGGCGTGACGAGGTTGTTGGCGCGCGCCAGACGGGTGATGCTGTCGAGCAGGATCACCACGTCGCCGCCGTCTTCTACGATGCGCCGTGCCCGCTCGTGTACGAACTCGGCCACCCGCACGTGGTTCTGCGGCGGCTCGTCGAAGGTGCTGGCGATCACCTGTGCGCCCACCACGCTCTCGCGGAAGTCGGTCACTTCCTCGGGGCGCTCGTCGACCAGCAGCACCATCACGGTCACGTCCGGGTAGTTGCGCACGATGCTGTTGGCGATCTTCTTCAACAGCGTGGTCTTACCGGCCTTCGGCGGGGCCACGATCAGGGCGCGCTGCCCCAGGCCGATCGGCACCAGCAGGTCCACCACCCGCAGGCTCAGCCCGTCGTCGCGGCCCGGCTCTTCCAGCACGAGCTGCTGCTCGGGAAAGGTGGGCGTCAGGTCGTCGAAGCGCGGGCGCAGCCGGGCGGCCTCCGGCTCCAGGCCGTTGATCGCCTCGACCCGTACCAGCGTGCCGTATCTCTCGTTGTCACGCGGCTTTCTCGCCCGCCCGATCACCTGATCGCCGGTGCGCAGATGGCTCTGCTTGATGACGCCCGCCGTGACCAGCACCGTGCGCGAGTCGGCGTCGAGCAGGTCGCGCTGCAGGAAACCGTAGCCGTCGGCAGCGATTTCCAGGTAACCGCTCGCCAGCACCTGCCCGCCCTGCTCGGCCTGTCTTTCCAGGATGCTCAGGGCCAGCGAGTCCTTCTTCAGCTTGCGGTAGTGCTCGATGCCCATGCCGGCGGCGATCAGGTGCAGCTCGGGCAGAATCTTGTTCTGCAGGTCGGCGTAGTTGAAGTTCACACCGTCGCCGCCCGCTTGGGTGGCCGCTGCGGAGGTAGAGGGGCCGGTCATGGGTGGCCGCCGTGCGCGAATGCTCTGTTCATGTGGGTGCTCCTTCCAGGGTGGGCCATGCGCTGAAACGGCCAGCACGAGACCGGGAAGTCAGGGCCAGTGGCCGGATACGATGTACCGATTCCTTAGTGTACAAGGTACGGAATAGGGAAGGTGAAGGGCTGGCTCACAGAGCGTCCGATTTGAGCAGTGCAGCCACCCATCAGGGGGGACTTTCAGCGCAGCATCAGCTCGTTGAGTTCTTCCATCAGCGCCTCGCCCTCGTGTACGCTGCGGGCGACCACGAAGATGGTGTCCTCGCCGGCGATGGTGCCCACGATGTCGTCGCGGCGCAGCCGGTCGAGTAGCAGCGCCACGCCGCTCGCGTGCCCCTCCGAGGTGCGCACCACCAGCACGTTCTCGCCCCGGTCGACGTCGACCACGAAGCTCTTGAACAGGCGCTCGAGTTCGGCCTGGGTGGTGTCGTGGTGGTTCACCTGCGCGAGCGAGTAGCGGTGGCGGCCCTTGCCGACCGGCAGGCGCACCAGCCGCAGCTCGTTGATGTCGCGGCTGACGGTGGCCTGCGTCACCACCACGCCCTCGCCGCGCAGCCGCTCCACCAGCTCGGCCTGGGTCGAGATGCTGTCCTGGGCGATGATTTCCTGAATCCGGCGGTGTCTCTGGTCCTTGCTGAGCATTTCGGTATAGTTATGCACAGCCGGAATGAATATGCAAGCCGTCATTCAGGAGACGGGCTGGCCGGGAAGCAGGCGGCGCGCCACCTCGTCCAGAATCCGGTGGGCGACTTCCAGCTTGCTCAGGCGCGGCCACGCCTCGTGCGTGCCGTCGGGGCGCACCAGCGTTACCTGGTTGTCGTCGCCGCCGAACGCCGTGCCCTCGCGCGTCGGGTAGTTGAGCAGGATGAAGTCGGCGTTCTTGCGCTGCGCTTTGGCCGCCGCCCGCTCGACCCCGGCGTGCGTCTCCATCGCGAAGCCGACCAGCACGCGCCCGCCCTTGTCCGCCCCCAGTTCGGCCAGGATATCGGGGTTGGGCACCAGAGCAACGGTCATCTCAGCGGCCACCTTAGCCTGCTTCTCGCCCTTCTGCTCGGCGGCGCGGTAGTCGGCCACCGCCGCCGTCATCACCACCACGTCGGCGCTGCGGGCGGCGTCCAGCACCGCGTCTCGCAGCTGCAGCGCCGACTCGATGTGCCGCACCTCGACGCCGGGCGGGCCCTGCAGGTTCACCGGGCCGGTCACGAGCACCACCTCCGCGCCCCGGTCACGGGCGACCTGCGCCACCGCGAAGCCCATCTTGCCGCTGCTCGGGTTGCTGATGAAGCGCACCGGGTCGAGGTACTCGCGGGTCGGCCCGGCCGAGACCACCACCCGGCGGCCCTTCAGGTCCTGTGGCGCCGGGTGCACGAGGGCCAGTGCTGCCGCCGCGATGGCCTCCGGCTCGGCCATGCGGCCCAGGCCCTCGCCCTCGCCGTGAGAGCCGAAGCGCCCGTACTCGGGTCCCAGAAAACGGTGTCCCCAGTTCTGCACGGTCGCCACGTTGCCCTGAACGGCCGGGTGCAGCCACATCGCCTGGTTCATGGCCGGCACCCACAGCACCGGGGCGCGCACACTGAGCAGGGTGGCGCTGGCGAGGTCGCTGGCGCGGCCCTGGGCAGCGCGGCTCAGCAGGTCGGCGCCGGCTCCGACGCACACCACCACATCGGCGCGGGCGAGCGAGAGGTGCTGGGCCACCGGCTGCGGCGCGAACCACGTCCGGTCGGTGTGCAGCGGGCTGTCGGCGGCCGTGCTCAGGCTCAGCGGCGTGACGAAGTGCAGGGCGGCCGCCGTGGCGATCACATGCGTGACGAATCCGGCCTCCCGCAGTCGCCGCAGCGCCGACGGGGCCTTGACGGCGGCCATGCTGCCGCCGACGATCACCAGGGCGACGGGGGCAGAAGGGGGGGTGGGGGAGAAGCTGCTCACGCCGTCAGTCTAGAACGCGCCGGCCTGTTCAGTCTTCCGCCTCGACTTCGGCCTCCAGGTCTTCGAGTTCCTGTTGCAGCCCTTTCTCGCGCAGCAGCGGCCAGATCAGGCGGGACGAATATCCGCGCCGCATCAGGAAGTCGAAGGCGCGTTTCTGCGGGTCGGCCGCCCGCTGAAAGCTGCTCCAGCGGCGGTCGAGCAGGGCGCGGGCATCCTCGGCCTCGTCGTCCGGGTCGCGGGCGGCCAGCGCCTCCTCGATCACCTCGCTTCCCACGCCGCGCTGCCGCAGCTTCTGGCGCACCCGTCCGGTGCCCACGCCGCGCCGCCGCGCCTCGGCCTGCGCCACCTGCTCGTCGCTCAGGAAGCCGAGTTCGCGCAGCCGGGTCAGCACAGCCTCGATCAGCTCGGTGTCCTCGCTGCGGCGCGCCATGCGGCGTCTCAGCTCGGCCTCGCTCAGCGCCCGCTGCCCCAGCGCCCGGAAGGCGTACATCTGCAAAGCCTCGCGCTGCTCGGCAGGGGTCGGCTCGCGGCGGGGAGCGGCCGGGGTCGCCGCGTCCGGCTCGGCGGGATCTGGGCGTGACCTGTATCGGCGCGTCATGCGGCCATTGTGCCATCTGCGGCGCCCGGCCCTTGTTCCGTCCGTCCGGACCCTGTACACTTCTTGGGTTGTCTGCTCACAGGCAGACACGCCTGAACACTTCAGGCCGCGCAGGTTCCGGACTTCCGGGCCCGACGCTCGTGTTCCGGCCAGACCGGCAGGAACCGCCCCGCCCCGGGTGCACCACGCACCGGGTGGGAGAAGGAGATACACCATGGCTTTACGTCACAAGTCCGCCCAGAAGCGTCACCGCCAGAGCCTCAAGCGCCGCGCGATCAACCGCAGCCGCAAAAGCACCCTCAAGACCTTCGTGAAGAAGGCCGTCGAGGCTGCCAACACCGGAGCCGAGAACGCCGCCGAGATGCAGCGCAAGGCCGAGAGCCTGATCGACAAGGCCGCCAAGGGCAGCACCCTGCACCGCAACACCGCCGCCCGCAAGAAGAGCCGCCTCGCCAAGCGCATCAACAGAGAAGCGGCCGCGCAGGCCGCCAAGTAACACCCGGCGCTCCTCGCGTGACGGCCATCCTGCGGGGTGGCCGTTTTGCTGTGTGTGGTCCGCTCCTGCGCCGTGCCGAACGTTCGTTATCATGGGGCCATTCAAGGAGGCTTCATGACCGTTCCCGACGCCCGATCGTCCGCCGAGGCCGCTGGCCCCGACCTCTCGGCCTGGAAAGCGCTGGCCCGCAAGGACCTGCGCGGAGCCGACGCCGAGACGCTCAACCGCGCGCTGCCCGAGGGCCTGACCCTCAAGCCGCTGTACACGCGGGCCGACCTGAACGGCATCGACACCGATACCCTGCCAGGCCTGCCCCCGTACATCCGTGGTCCGCGCGCCACCATGTACGCCGCCCGCCCCTGGACCATCCGGCAGTACGCCGGGTTCTCGACCGCCCAGGAGAGCAACGCTTTCTACCGCCGCAACCTCGCGGGCGGTCAGAAGGGCCTGTCGGTGGCCTTCGATCTGGCGACCCACCGCGGCTACGACTCCGACCACCCGCGCGTGACCGGCGACGTGGGCAAGGCGGGCGTGGCGATCGACAGCGTGGAAGACATGAAGATTTTGTTCGACGGCATTCCGCTGAGCGAGATGTCGGTCAGCATGACCATGAACGGCGCGGTGCTGCCGGTGCTCGCCGCCTACATCGTGGCCGGGCAGGAGCAGGGGGCCAGCCTGGATCAGCTGTCGGGCACCATCCAGAACGACATCCTGAAGGAATTCATGGTGCGCAACACCTACATCTATCCGCCCGCGCCCAGCATGCGGATCATTGCCGACATCATCGAGTACACCGCGAGCCACATGCCGCGCTTCAACTCGGTCTCGATTTCCGGCTACCACCTGCAGGAGGCCGGCGCGAACGGGGCACTCGAACTCGCCTACACCCTGGCCGACGGCCTGGAATACGTGCGGGCGGCGCTCGCCAAGGGCCTGAAGATCGACGACTTCGCGCCACGTCTGAGCTTCTTCTTCGCCATCGGCATGAACTTCTACACCGAGGTCGCCAAGCTGCGGGCCGCGCGCCTGCTGTGGGCTGAGCTGATGGCGCGCTTCAACCCACAGAACCCGCTGAGCAGCGCCCTGCGGACGCACTGCCAGACGAGCGGCTGGAGCCTGACCGAGCAGGACCCGTACAACAACGTGGTGCGCACCGCCGTCGAGGCGATGGCGGCGGTGTTCGGTGGCACGCAGAGCCTGCACACCAACTCTTTCGACGAGGCGATCGGCCTGCCCACCGAGTTCTCGGCCCGCATCGCGCGCAACACGCAGCTCATCATTCAGGAAGAGTCGGGCATTCCCGCCGTGATCGACCCCTGGGGCGGCAGCTACCTGATGGAGTGCCTGACGCACGACCTCGCCGAGGAGGCGCGCACCTTGATCGCCGAGGTCGAGGGCCTGGGCGGCATGGCGAAGGCCATCGAGTCGGGCGTGCCGAAGCTGCGCATTGAGGAGAGTGCCGCGCGCAAGCAGGCGCGCATCGACAGGGGCGAGGACGTGATCGTGGGCGTGAACAAGTACCGCCCGGCCGAGACGGTGCCGACCGAGGCGCGCCAGATCGACCAGAGCAGCGTGCGCGAGGGTCAGGTGGCGCTGCTCCGGCAGATCCGGGCGAGCCGGGACGCGGCGGCGGTGCAGGCCGCGCTGGACGCGCTGGAATCGGCGGCCAGAGACGACAGCGGCAACCTGCTGGCGCTGAGCGTCGAGGCGATGCGCGCGCGCTGCACGGTGGGCGAGGTGAGCGAGGCGCTCGAACGGGCCTACGGGCGGCACTCGGCGGTGATCCGCACGCTGAGCGGCGTGTACGCGCAGGGCATGGACGGTGACGACAGCTTCTCGCAGCTGCAGACCGAGATCGAGACGTTCGCCGAGGTCGAGGGGCGCCGTCCCCGGATGCTGGTGGTCAAGATGGGCCAGGACGGCCACGACAGAGGCGCGAAGATCATCGCCACGGCGTTCGCCGATCTGGGCTTCGACGTCGACATGGGGCCGCTGTTCCAGACGCCGGACGAGGCCGCGCGACAGGCGGTCGAGAACGACGTGCACGTGGTGGGGGTGTCGAGTCAGGCGGCCGGCCACAAGACCCTGATTCCGGCGCTGGTGCAGGCGCTGCGTGACGAGGGTGCGGGCGACATCCTGGTGATCGCGGGCGGCGTGATTCCGGCGCAGGATTACGACTTTCTGAGAGAGGCCGGTGTGGCGGGCATCTTCGGCCCCGGAACCCCGATTCTCACGAGCGCGCGCGAGGTGCTGCGCCTGCTCTCGGAGCGGCAAACTCCATGAGACGGGCGAGGCTGCTGGCGTTGCTGGTGGCCGGGTCGCTGGCCCAGGCCGGGACCTACGACCCCTCTCCGGCCGCGCTGGCGACGATTCGCCAGACGTACCAGGAGGTGACGGCCCTGGTGTCGGCGGGCAAGCTGTTGCGGCTCAGCCGCGCCTTCGACTGCGGCCCCGCCCTCGACACGTCGCGCACGGCCTGGAAAGACAGCCGGGGCGTGATCCGGCGCTACACCACCGAGGGCGGGGGCGAGGACTCGGCCGCGACCGTCACCGGGTACTACGGCCCCGACGGGCGGCTGGCGTTCGCGCTCGTGCAGGCCGGAGCGGTCAACGGTACGGTGGCCGAGACCCGCGCCTACTACGGCCCTGCCGGCAACCTGCTGAAGCTCGACGAGAAGGTGGTGAGCGGCCCCGGCTACCCGTTCGGGCCACTGTGGCAGCAGGTGGTGGCGTTTCCCGAGGTGGCGTTCAGCGCGCCACCGCCGTGCTGAGGGCCGCCGTTTTCCCCGGGAATATGGCAGGCTGAGGCGTGCGACCTTTTCCCCTTCTTCTCGTCCTGTCGTGTCTGACCCTGCCCGGTGAGGCGCAGGCGGCGGCCCCGGTGCTGAAGCCCCTGCCGCTGAGCGCCGCCTGTCAGAAGGCCGGGTATTCGGCGCTGCAGGACGCCGCCGGCACGCTGCGGGTGCTGCGTTACGTGCGGCTCATTCCCGACAACTCGGCGCGCATCACCCAGTACTACGGCGCCGACGGCCGGCTGCAGAGCGTCAAGGCCAGTGCCAGCGGGTTCGCCGGGGTGCTATACGACCTCACGGCGTCGGCCGACCGAAGCGGCAAGCTGACGGCTGAGAAGGGCTACCGCTCGAAGCTGTTCACCGGCTCGCTGGCGGCGGTCCTGCCCGACGCGCGCGCGGTGAAAGCGGGCCGCTGCGGCTGAAGTGGCCCGGTATCATCGGCCCATGTCCAGCCACCCGCTCGCCGCTCCTCTGCTGGCCGGATCGCGCCGCGCCCTGGCCCGCGCCATCACGCTGGCCGAGAGCACCCGGCCCGAGCATGAGGCGCAGGCGCAGGCGCTGCTGGCCGAGGTGCTGCCGCACGCGGGCAACAGCGTGCGGATCGGGCTGTCGGGCGTGCCGGGCGTGGGCAAGAGCACCTTCATCGAGGCGCTGGGCGTGTGGCTGGCCGAGCAGGGGCGCAAGGTGGCGGTGCTGGCCGTCGATCCCAGCAGCGCCCGCACCGGGGGCAGCATCATGGGGGACAAGACCCGGATGCCGCTGCTCACCGTGCACCCGAACGCGTTCATCCGGCCCA
>Ga0160427_10002312_pt1 | contig 11523 bp, 10 predicted proteins | sample SolpanmetagenomL_FD_108194 | JGI IMG/M metagenome (GOLD analysis project Ga0160427, IMG submission 108194) | Solar panel surface microbial communities from Lawrence Berkeley National Laboratory, California, USA - L | ecosystem: Engineered > Built environment > Solar panel > Unclassified ...
CACATCGGTGGCGTTTCCGAGCGATGAGACGCAGAAGCGTGACGTCGGAGTCGCGCGAGTGCAGTGCAGGCCAAACGCGGATCAGCTTGCTGAAATCAGCGCCCTGATGGATCAACACAGGCTGCAGGCGCATGTCGACACGATTCTTCCTTTCACGGAGGTCAAGCGGGCCCTCACACTGTCCCAGGAAGGACGGACCCGTGGCAAGATCGTGTTACAGAACGGGACGGAAAGCTGACCGCCGGCTCCTTTTCTGCTGGTTTTGACCGGTTCTGGCAAGTTGATTGGGGAAGGGCCTGAAGTGGTCCGTGGCCGCCTGAACTTCAGACGGCCATTTCACCTGCGTTCTGCCAGGTGGGCACGGCTCTGGTTCGATACTTCGGAGATGCGCGGGAACGGTGGTACGAGTATGCTGCTGAAGGTTCGAGACGCGGGCATGCAGGGCCAAGAATTCCCCTGCACGCTGCGGGGATTCTTGAAACCACTCTGGCTCCGTTCCTGTTGCCTGATGGGCCGATGAGACTGTTCAATCAGATTGTTCCACCGGGCAGTCGAGATGACTTGAACGTGCTCCACGCTGTGGAGCACCGGAAGTTCCCGAATGGGGCTGCTTCGCAGCTCCACAGTGTGTCGGTGTGGATCACGTCTGGGACGTCATCATGTACCAAGAGTCTTTCGAGGCACGTCTTTGCTGCCTGGGTAGCTGGCCGATGTTCTGGCAGAAGATCCAAGACCGCGCCAGAATCGTCGACAGCGCGCTATCACCAGAGTTTTTTGCCACCGATCTCGAGGCAGACTTCATCCAGGAAGCACCGGGAGCCCCGGCGGGGCTCCCGGTGCCGCAGTTCCTCGGTGAGAACGGGCGCGAACTTAACAGTCCACTGGCGCAGGGTTTCGTGGCTGACCTGAATGCCGCGCTCTCAAAGCACTTTTTGGACGTCTCGCTGGCTGAGGGAGAAGCGGTGACAAAGCCAAAGAGCGCGTACTGGATGATGCTCAGCGGGAATCGATGTCGGCAGGGCCTGCGGTCGATCACAGACAATCAGCCTGCCGCTCTTCACTTGCCACAGCCGGCGGCTGGAAGGTGGCCCAGCCCAAGTTCTTCGGTGACGGCGGCGTCTTCGACCAGATCTATACGGGACAGTAAGCACCTGACCGAATTTGTCAACTAACATAGGGTGTGACTTTTCTACCTGCACCCACGGGACTTCTCTCATGACGCTGATCAGCGAACGTCCGGAACTGCTGGCAGCCATCGACCGGATCAACACCTCCGAGCATGCCGCAGCGATCACCTTCAATACCCACATCACGGCCCTGGCGATTGCCCGTTCGCTGGGCAAAGCCGGTATACCTGTGCTGGGCCTGGACCGTGAGACTGGCGGCCTCGGCCAGCGGAGCCGGCACCTCACGGCCCTGGCCCTGTGTCCGGACGTGCAGGACGGCGGACGGGCATTTGTGGATTTTCTCCTGGAGATCGGGCCTCACTTTCGGCAGCGACCCGTGCTCTTCCCGACCAACGACGATTGGGTGTTCGCGGTGGCGCGGCATAAAGAGGAACTCGAACCCTACTACCGTGTCCCGTTCAGTGGGGCGGCCGTCATTGATACGGCCCTGAACAAAACGGCGCTGTATCAGGTGGCCGAGCGAATGGGCATCGCCATTCCTGAGAGCTGGTACATGGACACGCTGTCGCTTGAAGACCTCGCCTCAGGTTCGCATCCCGAGGTGGTGGCCCTGGCGGCGCGGGTGCCGTATCCGGTGATCCTGAAACCCGAAGAGTCGCGCGCGTTCTATGAGGCGTTTCAGGCGAAGGTCTTCGTGGTGCAGGACGAGGCGGCGTTCCTTGAGCGGGTGCAGGCGGCGGCACAACAGGGTCTGCGGCTGGTCGCGCAGCAGATCATTCACACCCCGCCCGGGGGGTTCTATAGCGTTTGCAGCTATTTGGACGCCCGGTCCACTCCCCTGGGTGTGTTCGTGGGCCGGAAGCTCGAGCAGTTTCCGCCCGACTTCGGTACGAGCTGCCTGGCCGACGCCCGCTTCGTTCCTGAAATCGCCGAACGCGGCGTTCAGGTGCTTCAGGCACTCGGGTTTCATGGCATCAGCGAAATCGAGTTCGTGCAGGATCCGGTGAGCGGCGAACATCTGCTGCTCGACGTGAATACCCGCAGCTGGAAATGGATCGGCCTGCCGATCGCAAGCGGCGTCAACCTGCCTCTTCTGGCCTACAGCGACGCAGTGGGCGAACCGTTCAGCGCTCCGCAGCAGCTCGACGGCGTTCGCTGGACGTTCCTGCGCGACTACGTCAAGCTGCTGCGGGCCCGTGGCAACGTGATGCCAGAAGAGATGGTCAGCCGGGAAGAGTGGCTGGGCCTGATCCGCGGTGAGATGCCGGCCGCCGGCACCCTGGTCGACGGCATTCTCGACGCTGACGATCCTGAACCTTTTTACGACGTGCTTCAGGGTGAACTGTTCGGCTTCCTCTACACTTGCGCCTGTTAAGGAGAACTCCATGAGATTTGGATACTGGATGCCTATTTTCGGCGGCTGGCTGCGGAACATCGAGGACGAGGGCATGAGCACCGACTGGGCGTACGTGCGTGAACTGGCGCGGGAGTCCGAGACCTTGGGCTTCGACCTGAGCCTGATCGCCGAACTGAACCTCAACGACATCAAAGGCCCTCAGGCGCCGAGCCTGGACGCCTGGACCCTGGCCCCGGCGGTCGCGGCAGTGACCGAACGGCTGGAACTCATGTTGGCTGTTCGGCCGAACTATCACGCCCCGGCGCTGACGGCGAAGGCCATTTCCACCCTGGAGACCATCGCACCGGGCCGGGTGAGCCTGAACGTCGTCTCGAGCTGGTGGGCCGAAGAAGCACGTCAGTACGGCATGCCGTTCGATCAGCATGACGCGCGCTACACCCGCAGCGAGGAGTGGCTCACCGTCCTCAAGCGGCTGCTGACGGAGGAGGAAGTCAGCCATCAGGGGGAGCACTACACGCTGGAGGGCACCCGGCTGGAACCTAAACCTCGCTCTCCCGTTCCGATCTACATGGGCGGCGAGTCACCGACCGCCAAGGCCCTGATCTCACAGGCGTCGGACGCGTACCTGATGCACGGCGACCCGCCAGAGGTGATCGGCTCCAAGATCGCAGATCTCCGGGCACGGCGTGCCGCCCTGGGCCTGCCGCCTCTGCGGTTCGGCATGGCGGCCTACGTCATCTGCCGAGACACCCCCGAAGAGGCGGAGGCGGAACGGGCGCGTGTCACGGACGTCCAGGCCAGCCCCGGCGCCTACGCCTCCTACCAGGATTTTGTGCGTGGCAGCCAACTCGAGAGCGCTGTCAGTCTGGAAGAGTACAGCGTCAGCAACCGGGGGCTTCGCCCGGAACTGGTGGGCACACCGGAGCAAATTGCCGCCCGCATCCGGGATTATGAACAGGTGGGACTCGACCTGCTGCTGATCCAGTTCAGCCCCCAGCGCGAGGAGATGCGCCGTTTCGGAGCGCAGGTCATTGGCCGATATTTTGCCGCTGAACCCGCCGGAGAAGTGGTGGCAACCTGAATTGGCGGGGTTCTGGCAAGTTTGTGTGTTGGGCTGAGTTGTGGGAAGCTCCGCTTGTCCCTCCCAAGCTGCCAGGCTCGCGATCTCCCGGATCGCGGCCCCGTAACTCTTGAGTTAATTAATATGGATGACCTGTGGGACATCATCTTCGACCAGCAGCTTTGTCGTGAACGTCTTTGCTGCCTCAGTATCCCGACGCCGCTGAAGGAGGACATCGAGTACGAACCCGTAACCCGTACTCGTCTACAGCCCTCCAAAGCCAGTGTCGAACACCATCCACGCTTGTACACACCTCGTCGAGATGCCACACGGGAGCCCCGGTCGGGGCTCCCGGTGGCGCAGGTTCTCAGCGAAGAGGGGACCGAACTTGATGCACCACTCATGCAGGGTTTCGTGGCTGACCTGGATGCCGCATGCCGCGCTGGTGGAACACTTCCTGCACGTCCCGGTAGCTCAGGGGAAAGCGGTGGTAGCGCCAGACAGCGTGCTGGATGATGGTCATCGGGAAGCGGTGGCGGCAGCGTTTCAGGTCAGTCAGTGCAGGTCAGCCTACCCCAGCCCGGTGACCGGTCAAGGCCCCACACCCGACGGTAAGCAGGTCCGGTCGGCGGAGGGACCATATCCGACTCTCCCGACCATCACCCGGCCTGGCGTCTCACTGGACCGTCAGTTCGTAGACCTGCGGAATGTTCGACGAATTCTTGCTGGTGACGTACAGCTTCGTGCCGTTCGAGAAGAGGCTGTTTGACGGGTCCGGCGTGATGCCCGTGAGCTTGACCGGGTTCTTCGCCCACACGTCGCTGGCCAGGTCGTAGATATAGACCGACTGACCCTGCAGCAGGTACAGATCGTCTCCCAGCACTGCCGAGTAGACGTTCTCGTACGAGGTCGAGGTCTTGAAGGGCGTGTCCTTGAGCGCGGTCCAGGTGTTCGTCGTCGTCGAGAAGAACGACATCCTCGTCTCCGCTCCTGTTCCGCCGAGCACATAGATCCTGTCCTTGTAGGTGGCCATCTCGCTCTGGTTGGTGGGGTACAGGTAGTTCGGTGCCGTGTACCACTTGTCCTGGGCGATGGTGTAGTACTTGAACAGGGTGCTCGGCGTCCGGCCGCCGACGAAGTAGATGTTGCCGTTGGAGTAGGTCACACCGGCCTCACCGGCGTTGTCCTTGGCAGTGGCCGGGTAACTGATGGCCGTCCAGGTGTTCGTCGAGGCCGTGTACTTCGTGGCGTCGTTGGCGATGTAGAAGATGTTGCTCCCGTCACTGACCAGCTTGCTCATATAGCCGCAGCCGCAGACGTTGCTCGACTTGGCGAGCGGCGACGAGAAGGTGTTCGACGCCGGGTCGTACCGCACGAAGAACTGGCTTTTCGCCGTGTTCGAATAGCTGGCGAAGTAGAGGCTGTTGCCTACCATGACACTCTGGTAGGAGTAGTTGCCGATGTCGTAGGGGGTGACCGGCACACTCAGCTGCTTGGCCGTGACCGTGAGGTCGTTGACCGTCTTCGTGGCGGCTGGTGGATCGACCGGGGGCGTGGTGCTGCTCCCTCCACCACAAGCGGCCAGTATTCCTGAAACGGAGACGAGAAGCGCCATCGACATTCCTTTGTGCATCAGAACCTCCTGATCCGGTCTTGAGTTGTGGTTTGACAGCTGCTTGTCCACAGCGTAGGAATGCGGGCGTTACATCTGCGTCTCCTGACAGCAACTCCGTCTGGAACGCCGGGCAAGGGTCCGACGCCGAATACAGCGGCACCGTTTCATATCCGCGGCCCACGCAGAGAGCCTGTTCTGTATGTTCTTCCGGCGTGGCAGCGGACGTACGGCCGCCCGTTGCAACTGACAACCGTGCACGAGGCCCAACTGCGGAAACACCTCGAGGAGCACGGTGACGCCACCCTGGTCGAGCATGCTCGAAGTGGCCACGGGCCTGAAGGTCAGTTCTAAGACGGTCGACCGGGCCTTCGCGCGGCTGCAGATCACGTCTAAAAAAATACTGGTCGCTCGCGAACGGTGTGTAGAACGCCGTCTGGCGTTCCTGAACGAGCTGGCGCCGTACTTGCAGGCAGCCACGCAGCTGATCTTCCTGGACGAGAGCGGCTTCCACACCGCCATGGCGCGCTTGTATGCCCGTGCGCCCAGCCACCTGCGTGCTGTAAGTCAGGTGGCCCGCAACCACGGCCTGAATCAGACCCTGAGCTGTGGACTGCGTCTCGCGGGGCCGGTGACAGGGCTGGTCATTCCCGGAGCGGTCAATGGGGACACCTTCGAGTGGTATGTCCGTGCGCACCGCTGTCCAGCCCTCGGGCCAGGACAGGTGGTGGTGGATACCCTTTCTTCTCGAGCCAGTTTGTGAGAGGTATGTTATTTTCTTCCTTTATATTGATGAAGATGATGTTCATGAAAGAGAGAGCCGTCACCGACTCGCCTGGAGTCGACGTATCCGTGGACGAGCAACGGAGGCTCGCGGCCCTCTACCGCTATGACATTCTCGATACCCTCCCTGAGCCGCAGTTCGACCAGCTGGTCGAACTGGCCGCCCGGTGTTTCAAGCTGCCGATGGCCCTGATCAGCTTCATCGACGAGGATCGGCAGTGGTACAAGGCGAAACATGGCGTCCTCGTCCCCCAGGTCCCCCGCTGCGAGTCGTTTTGCTCGGTCGCCCTGACGCGAGACGGGGTGATGATGATTCCGGACGCGACCCTGGACGAACAGGTGCAGTCTTACCCCAGTGTGGTCGGTGACCCCCACATCCGCAGTTATGCGGGCGCGCCCCTCGTCACGCCTGAAGGCGAGAAGATCGGGACGTTCTGCGTCTTCGGTCCTGAACCCCGCGAGTTCAGCGCTGAAGAGCGCGACCTCCTGACGTCTTTTGCCACGATGGCCATGACCGAGCTGAGGCTGCGTCAGGCACTCCAGGAACTCAGCCAGATCGCCATGAGCGACACGCTCACCGGACTCCCGAACCGGGTTCATTTCCGGCACCTTCTCGTCGAAGCCTGCCGGCGTGCTGACGTTTCCGGCGAGAAGGTGGTGATCGGGCTGCTGGACCTCGACCGGTTCAAGCTCATCAACGATGCTCTCGGCCACGCTGTCGGTGACCGGCTGCTCACGGACGTCGCACGCCGGCTCAAGGAAGCCACCGCGACGAGCGACGTGGTGGCCCGCCTGGGCGGTGACGAGTTCGCCCTGGCCTTTACCGATGTCCGCTCCGTGGCGGACATCGCTCTGGTGACCAAGAGACTCCAGGACAGTTTCGCGGAGCCGTTCCTGGTGGACGAGCAGGAGGTGTTCGTCCACTGGAGTCTGGGGTTGAGTGTGTACCCGGACGACGCACGGGAACTGGACGCGCTGCTGGGGCATGCGGACGCCGCGATGTACCGGGTCAAGCGTGCGGGTGGGGGTCTCGCGGCGTTCCAGCGGCAGGAAGACGAGCGCAACAGCATGCAGGTGGAACGCCTGACGGCGCTGCACCGGGCGATCGAACGCGACGAACTGCAGCTGTACTTCCAGCCCGTCGTCGACGCCGAGAGCCATGCTGTCCTGGGGCATGAAGCGCTGCTGCGCTGGGTGCGGCCGTCGGGAATCGTCAGTCCGCTGGACTTCATTCCACTGGCGGAGTCCTCCGGGCTGATCCTCCCGATCGGCCGTTGGGTTCTCAGGGAGGCCGCTCGCGTGCTGAGATCCGGAGCGGTCCAGCAGCTGTGTGTGAATGTCAGTGCCCTCGAGATCCGGCAACCGGATTTCGTCGAGCATCTGCGGTGGGTCCTTGCAGAGAATGGCGTCGAACCCCAGCGACTGTGGCTGGAACTGACCGAGAGCAGCATGCTGGAGCCCCGCTTTGCCTCGGTGCTCCATGAGGTGCACGCGCTTGGAGTGCGGACGGCGCTGGATGACTTCGGCAACGGGTACAGCAGTTTGACTGCGATGACGAGCCTGCCGGTGCAGGTGATAAAGATTGACCGGAGTTTCACCGCAGGGATCGGGCAGAGTACGGCAGCCGAGGTGCGGGCACTGGATGTGGTCCGTGGGATCGTGACGCTCGCCAACGCGTACGGCCTGTCCACGGTGGCCGAGGGCGTCGAGACCCCGGAGCAGGCGGACCTGCTGACGAAGGTGGGGTGCACGTACCTCCAGGGGTACCTCTTCGGGCGGCCTGAACCGCTGCCCTGAAGACTTGAACCAGCACCAAGTCACGAAAGAGTCAACCACAGGTGTAGCCTCAACTGTCCGATATCCCCATTGAGGAATGGATACGGGAGAAGGGGAGATCGGACCCGCTCGAGGTAGATGGACTCGTTGTGCCCTGTGATGAGCCGATGGGAACTGGACGGGATCGGGCTGGGGTATGCGCCGACGATTGGTGGACCACCACGACCGCAGGACGGGCAGGGGAGGAGCTGAGCCGAGCCGAGGGCGCAGCGTGACGTGTGGCCCCGTCACCGGTCTCTCGGGAGGAGCGAGGTGCATGCTCGGCCGGCTGTCGCTGCGCGTGACGCTCGGTCCGCTCATGCTGCGGCCACTGAAGCTCTTCTGCTGCGGCGCGCCCCCGGAGCAGGCGAGAGGACGAGCGCCAACGCGAGGAGGGAGAGGGGAACACGTTTCCTGCGGGTTGAAGGAGAAGCTGTGATGACACCGGAGACGCACATCGGATGCCGCTCGGTAGAAATCGGTGGCGGTAGAGCCGGCCATCAGTTGCGGATACCTGGTCGGCGGTGGTCAACGTGCCAACCCCCACCCAGGAACCGTCGCCGTCAGCAGCACAGTTCGTTTTTAGAACTAAGCCCCATTAGTGCGAATACAAAACCTGTTGACCAGAATCGGGCCGGTCCTTCCCGCAATCTGCCCCCTCCTGTACCCCTCGGAAGCGTTTCGAGGCCCCTTCCTGGCCCTCCTGTGAGGAAGTTCTAAAAACCTCGCCTGAGAGCCGTTTCTGCCAGCAGAACATCTTGAATACCGATCAGAACCGTACGGTGAAAGCGGTGCAGTACATTCACCCTGGTGCAGAATTCTTCAGTCAGGTGCGGAGATGCCCAGGCGTCCAGGGCTCTATCAGCACCCAGGAGAACATCTGTTCTCCCTGCGTGTGCTCCAGACACTGACCGCAGTAACTCGCCGCCCTCGATGTAGGTGAAGGTGTAGGCTCGCCTGTACGGGCGAGACAGCCGTGCGGTGGTCCACTGTGCCCGGTCTGCGGTTATCAGGCCGAACCGCATGAGGTACTCTCTGACCTCGGCCCTCGGCCAATACTCTTGATGCAGAAGTAGGGCCACATTCCGGGAAACGTGCCTGAGTGTTTTCTAGGCCCGGATCACCGAACGGTAGGTGTTCACCGCTTTGGCATCAACACCTGCAACTGCTGCGAGATCGTTCGACAGTCATTCCGAGACTTCTTCCTTGACTATGATCGCCCTCACGCCAGGCCCTCTGAAATCATCGCCTCCGGTGCTAGGAACAGGCGCAGACGGAGCTTCTCCCAGCCTCGACCTCTCCAAAAAAGCAAAACATATATCATGTATTTTATAAAAGTATCTATTCTATCTTATGCCTCTTAAAGTACCTTGATTTATACGGTCCCATAAACTCTCGCCACAGCTTGAGCCTGGAATAAAAACTTCTATCCTCAGGTCGAAGAGCCAACGTAAATGGTGAGCTGAGAATTACCAGGGCCACGTTCAGGTGCAGTTTTTGAACCGGTGTAGACTCCAGGAATGCCGGCTTTTGTGATTGTCAACACACGGATCTCTGACCCGACCCGCATTCAAACGTACCGTGACTTGGCTGAGGCGTCCGTCAAGCAGTTCGGTGGCCGCTACCTGGTGCGAGGGGGAGTTCTCAGTGTGCTGGAAGGCGCATATCATCCTGAACGGATGGTGCTGATCGAGTTTCCGACCCTGGACCGTGCACGTGCCTGGTACGGCTCCGAGGCCTATGCAGAAGCAAAACAGTCCAGGGAGGGCATTGCCGAGTTCGACATGGTACTCGTCGAGGGTCTATCGTAATACGAGTAGCGAAGGATATTCCATTTGGCCTGCTTCTTCCGACGTGGTCTGGATTTAGAGACTAAAAAAGCTACATTCTTCTCGAGCTGGAGCTAGGGCCAAAGCTTGTGGAGGGAACTGATCCGAGATAGCCAACTACGACAAGCCTACTGTACTTTTTGGTTTGTATAAAATACTTTATACTACCAATTCCATTCAATGCACATTGTTTATTTTCGTTTCGGCGCCGCTGGGGTTAACGGCGCTGTTACTGAACGACGCCTACCCTGTCCCCGTGAATCTGGAATCGCGCCCTGCAGGCGACCACGCTCTGTCCTCCCCCCTTCCCCGCAGCAGCGACCATGCGCAGGCTCTCGAAACACGGAGCATCCACCAGCAGTTCGAAGTTCGCTACCGGTACGCCGTCGAGTTCACTTCCCACCTGTTCAACCCCGAAAACCCGGTATTCGCGCAGGCCGTCGCAGGCAGCGAGGCCAAACTGCTGGTCGTCCTGGACGACGGCGTCGCCCGGCATCACCCGGCGCTGGCCCGGAGCATCAACGCCTACTGCGAAACACACGGCCTGAACCTGGTCTGCCCGCCGTTGCTCCTGCCCGGGGGCGAGGCCGTCAAGCAGGACCCGGCGCACGTCGTGACGGTCCAGGAGGCCATCAACGCCCACGGCATCGACCGGCACTCGTACGTGGTCGCCGTCGGCGGCGGCGCCCTGATCGACATGGCCGGGTACGCCGCGGCGACCGCGCACCGAGGCGTGCGCTTGATCCGGGTGCCGACCACCGTGCTCTCGCAGAACGACAGCGCCGTGGGCGTGAAAAACAGCGTCAACGCCTACGGCAAGAAGAACTGGCTCGGCACCTTCGCGCCGCCGCACGCGGTGCTCAACGACCTCGACCTGCTGCGCACGCTCGAGGACCGCGACTGGCTGGGCGGACTCTCCGAGGCGGTGAAAGTGGCGCTGCTGAAGGACGCCGCCTTCTTCGGCTTTCTAGGGGAAAATGCCGGGGCGCTGCGGGCGCGCGACCTCGACGCCATGGACCACGCGGTCTACCGCTGCGCCGAACTGCACCTCGACCACATCGCCGGCAGCGGCGACGCCTTCGAGCAGGGGTCGTCGCGCCCGCTCGACTTCGGCCACTGGGCGGCCCACAAGCTCGAGGCCCTGACCGGTTACGCCTTGCGCCACGGCGAGGCGGTCGCCATCGGCATCGCGCTCGACAGCACCTACGCCCACCTCAGCGGCCTGCTGCCCGAGGCCGACTGGCGGCGGATCATCACCCTCTTCCAGAACCTGGGGCTGGACCTCTTCCACCCGCAGATGCTCGTGGCCCTGGACGACGCCTCGGACGAGCGCAGCCTGCTGCACGGCCTGCAGGAATTCCGCGAGCACCTGGGCGGCCAGCTGACCATCATGCTGCTGCGCGGCCCCGGCCAGGGCCACGAGGTGCACGAGATCAACCTGCCGCTGATGGCCCGGAGCGTGCGCACCCTCGCCGACCTCCACACCTCGCTTCCCCACGCCCTGACCCCGGAGGACTCCGCATGGACCCCTACGCCAACACCTGCCCGCTGAGCCAGAAACAGCTTCTCGACGAGTACTTCATGGAGCACCGCGCCCAGGTGCTCGCGCTGGCCGCCTTCCTTGACCGCTTCGAGCGCTCGGCCGATCACAACGCCGAGCATGACTTCCGGATGAACGCCTTTCGTGACGCCCTCGGGCTGCTGCTGGAGGCCGGGCCCGAGCGCGCCCGCCGGGTTCAGCTGGCGATGAGTGACCGGAACCTCGACCTGATGGACGAGCGCGACGGCCAGAGCGCCTACGGCGCGCCGATCCGTGCGGCGGGCGCGGAAAGCGTCTTGACCGGGGAGACCGAACAGTGAACTACATCGACCTGCACGCCCACATGATCTCGCGCACCACCGACGACTACCACCGCATGGCGCTCACCGGCTGCGTGGCC
>Ga0160427_10002314_pt1 | contig 11515 bp, 6 predicted proteins | sample SolpanmetagenomL_FD_108194 | JGI IMG/M metagenome (GOLD analysis project Ga0160427, IMG submission 108194) | Solar panel surface microbial communities from Lawrence Berkeley National Laboratory, California, USA - L | ecosystem: Engineered > Built environment > Solar panel > Unclassified ...
GTATCAGAGGACTTTTTTTATTTCGAAATGTTATATAATAAAGAGGTATATAGGGAGTTTGTGAAAATGACGTGAACAATATGCCTCAACTCTACACGATGTCACGCTTTAACACTTTATCTATGATTTCAACTTCAAGTACTTCTGCGAATACCTATACATCGATGAATGAGAATATTGATAGACACGGTCATGTGAACAATCAATAACACAAAATAGAAATTTGGAATTTTTTGTCATTGCGTTCATATAAGGCTAGTGTATTTTTGCTAAACCTTGCCGGAAGCAACGTTTCTATATTGTAAATTTAAACTGAGCCCTTCTATAGCTTGGGCACCTTGGTCACACGATGAAATTGAGAGATGCACTTCACCCGACCATGATGTGAGTGGCGAAGGTAGAATTTATATCTTTCCAAATATCAGAGATTCCTATGATGTATTGAAAATCTTATTATACGTATCAGAAAACATTACACAATCCTCGTAGCCGAATCTCGCAGCCGAAACAAAAAAAAGGTTGATGATCTATTAGTACATTTCTTCTTGCTTGGATGATCACCCTCCATTGTATTATTGCATGATGTCTTTTGTAAGTTTCCCTGTGCAAAAACATCCAAATCACTCATAGTAAAGATCAAGATCTAAATTGGAATCAGAGGGGGGCAAATAATTTCAGGACTAAATGAGCCCCAAAATTAAGCATAAATCTGGCATTGAACTATTTGATTATAAACTCTTTTCGAATTTAAGCTTTACATGACTAGACAAAAAAGGAAAGGGAAAAGGCAGATTATCCAAATTGTCTTAGATATATATAGCTACCCCTTTTTCTCACCCTCTTATCCGTTTCAAGAAAAGAGATAAAAATTAAGAAGGCTAACTTATTACAAATTCAAGAAAAATACACGCAAATACTGAACAACTGCCGTGTAACTCTGCCGGTCGTTCATCGAAACTCACCATGGTCTTTGCGTTTTCTTTACATTTGACATTGAGCGAACCATGACAGAATGTAGACGCGCGTATGTACTTTGTTTAGCTTCTCGATATGATCACGATCATTTCTTGTTGCTTATGTCCTTGTATTTGTAATACGATTGACGAGTCCTTTCAAAACCTCTCCTTATTGCAATTGCTGCTTTCAGACGCTTTTTCAGAGATAACGTCAGTCTGACAGAACTATGAAAATAATATTGTAACGTGTACCCTCTAGAGTTTTTTGAGGCTTGATTTGATATGCTGAGGAATTGGATGACACTCTCATTGAGTTACGTTTCCTTAATTTGATACTTTCATGTTGTATGTTGTGGTTCGAAATTCAAACCAAGTACGCGTCCTGCACCAGACCTGTCGGCCGATCGCGAATCCTTCTAATTATAGTCATTGCGCAGTTGTAATATCTCTCCTTTTTTAATTGAGAAATTTAGTGCAATAATGATGTTCGATCATCCGCGTGTTCCATACTCTGTGCGCGATCAAAGACGCAGATCATGATTAATTACGATTAAGAAACTCATGCTGTTTTGGCCATGGATACATGGTTCGGCCATGGCCGATAATTTCGAGAAAGATGTTGCTTGAGAAGAAACGATAGATGATATTGTTTTTTCTGGAAGCCCTTCAGCTGTAGGTATCACCGGAATTAGCAGCAGGGGCCTTTATATCACTACTCCAACATGACAACCGTGATTAAGGTAGGCCAAAATATCAAGTCAATGAGTACATACATGAAATTTCTGCACGACACATCATGCTAACTAAGTCAACTAGTTCAAGATGTAAGTAGTTAACATGTCAAGTTGTCTAGTATATACTCTTCTTTTGTTGTTATTTTATTCTGAGGAATACAGTCTTCTCAAGTTTGTGTCAATATTGAAGACCTCGGTCAATCATTTATTCAACTTGAGATGCTAGCTACCAACAATGAAATAAGATGTATCGGCGCGCTACGTGGAACCTTTTTTTATTTAAAATTAGTCGCTCCAACATGACTTATGCGATGTGCGATCTCAAAAACCAGAAGATGCATATGATTGATATGTTTCTTCTCGAGTTCGATTGACCTGATATTATACGTGCGATATTACATACAATGTTTTTGTATACAAGGATAAATTTTCCATAAAAAGGGTAGATTTAGTAGCGACAATGTATGATCAAATGCACATGTGTCTTGAGCATAGATAGATCTGTAGTAAACTGATAAATACAAGACAACATGATCACTGCTCATGTGTACCCAAATGAACTCTCAATGCACGTTCTCCTTTTCGGCTTGGCCAATCGTGTATAGCCTTTGTCTTCACTTTGCCTAATATGTCTATCATAGGACATATATTTATCGTGAATGATTACTGTCTGTGAGATACCCACATGATTTGGACTTTTATTGTAGTTTTGGTCATGAGTATAACATACAGATATTGCAGATGGCAAGATGTAAAGTGCCTTGCATATATATCACCACATTCAGTTCAAAATAAAGTCTAGTCATCATCTCGCACCAATACGCGTGCTTATTCAAATCTATTTGAACAGTTGGTACCTCTCCCTGGGTAAGTATAGATCACAGAGATATTGTGAAGATGGTCTGAGGGTAATTAAAATGACATTAGTGCTATAGTAATCACATAAGATTCAAGGCAGAAGAAGGTCTTTCCGATATGAAGGCTTTTAGGGTCCATAGCTCATATTGGTATCAGAGATTTATTTTTGATATTCATTCAATTTCGTCGGATTGTCTAGCTATCAAATACATATATAGACCTCTAACTTCCGCGAGATTTGAGTTTCGTAGCAGTCATTAAAAAATCACTTGATGATGGATAATGATAACAAAAACTTTATTTACTAGGAAAATAAAGGAATATTTTCGCAAATATACATTTTAACTGAAAACAAATTGGAAATAAATCGACTCACTGTCGAAAGAAGTGACGGATATGATTCGGTAAGTGCAAATTTCATTTTGAGAAGGTGTCGAGGCATGGAAATAGCAGAAGAGTTAACTGTAAGAAAATAACAGGTCTCAAAAATGTTACACTGAAAAATTTACACGAAGGTGTGATAGAGCGGAGATCAAGTTTTGGACATTGAAGATATCAAAAAGAGCAAGAAACGAACGCCTAGTATGCGCAGAAGGTAAATGGCAGGATACTACAATACGACTATTGAGATGTAAACAAGAAGAGAACTGTAGAATGGAATGAAAAAAAGGTCGTTAAGAGAAAGAATAATCGTGATGACTTTCTAAAGACTTACAGTATAGTCTCGTTAAAAGTTAAGGGATCTGTTGCCTCACTCCAGCCCCTAATAGACTGTGCAACTGCCAAGTCGTCTTTCGTGGGAATTGGTATCCAAGCATCTTTAGGTAACGTCCATTGCCTGGCTCCGAATGACGGTGAGCGCGGAACATTAAGCGCCCATCCAAACTGTCCCGGTAGAGGGGTTTGGTTTGCTAACATGTGGAGGTACCATAGAGCCAAGTATATAGTGAAGCGTCCTGGCCCGTGCTGATTCCAAGTAATGGGAAGAGAAACGTCCAAGCAACCAAAGATTGGTCGGCCTTGTTGATCAGTAACTGCACGAACACACACCAATTCTTGTTCTGTCAAGATATAACCGTATCGAGTATTATGATCTCTCATGTATCGTTGTAGTTGGGACAAAACCTGCAAATATTCCCGTCTTCTACCGTCAGCTCCAGCTTGCATGAGAGAGTTCCATTCTCTGCACGATTTTATGAAGCCGGGCACCCGGTTTTGTTGAACTTGATACACCGAGTCTTGATATAACCCAACGAGTTCACAAGAGCCACCAGTAGGGCCTAATACCATAGACAAGTCAAGATTACCTAAAGCCATTGATAAAGCTGTCGTGACCTTGTAGCAAAATGAAAGATTTGCTAGTTTGGTGAATGATGCCTTGTCGCCTAGCTGTAGATATTCGGGTGCAAATACAGCCTCCGGAAGACATGATACTGGTAGAGGACATTGTAAGAGGGTTTGTAAGTGAGGTATGGCAAGAATAGTATGAAGATTGAAGTCGTCCCACACTTGAACGTTTCGAACATCCCACCAGATGAATGCAAATTCAGGGCTCTTCGCATTTTTCCTTCTAAGATTTGGATCCTCCATAGGGCCTCGTATCCGCGGATTTTGTGTTGTTAGATAGCTGTACAATGTTGTTTGAGGCTCTAGTCGATGCAATGTGGATTGGCCCATTGGGTTTACCAAACCTTGAGATGGGACTATACCGCCATTGACGATCACTGAGTTGTACGGCGGTATCAAAATGTTATCAGTGAGCTGTGGAGTAGGATAATATGTTGGACTGTATGGTATTGAGCTCTGGCGTATGCTCATATCCAATGTTGGACTTGTGACATAGGATAAAAGCGCTGGATCAACTGATGCTGTGGAGTAAATCTGTGCCATTTCATCTAGTGTAAAAGGAATTGATGAATCTACGTCATCATCCATCCAGTTTGGCATGTTGTTATATGACATGGCTACTTGAATGGTAAGCGTTTAGCACGTGTAGTTTTGTAGTTTCGCAACTGTTTGTTGTATCGAAATCCCATTCATCGATTGTTGGACGAGTGTTATGCGATAGTGTTGCTTAATTGGGTATAGGTCGCTGTGAAAGATCATATAGATGTTGCACACTAAGCCAAAGACAATTCTCTGAAGCCAAGATGATGCGATTGAACTGATGATCCGTATAGATTCTGATCATTTGTGGCTCAAGGAAGTGCCAGACGGAGGTATAAATGAATTTTTTTGCAAGAAGGTTATGATATCTGATTTTGGTGAGAATGCATGAATGTGTGTGATAGCACGATCTTGAATTCGTTTAAACGGTATAATAGGTTTAATAATTGAAGCACCGCCATTATAAGTTTGTGTCGAATTGCCAATGTCATAGCATGCACCCATTATAATGTATGATGTATAATTCAAGTTTGGCTGTATGCAGCATGGTATGAAATGAGTGTTGCAAGCTATTGCACAGACCCAACCAGAGAAAACATATGATTCACAACCGTTTCGTTGGTAACTTTAATCGACTACATCAGTACCGACTAAGAGCAAAAGAAAAAACAAATTAAGAAAAAACAAGAAAATTGATGGATCCAAATCTGTAAAAAAGAGGCTAGATGTGGATGGTGCAAAACTTTCTTCCTATTTGTCTTGTAGTTTTGGCGGACGAAGCGAAATTTGTTCCATGTGTTGTTATTGGATATGTACATCAAAGCTTTCAATGGAGAGCAAACATCTAGAGCAAAAAGCCCTAGGTTCTGTGCGAGCATGTGGCAAATCTATCAAGCATCGCTCGGATCCTCCTTGATGTTGTGTTATGGATCAAAGTAGATTGAAATAGTCACAAATGTTTTTTTGATGTCTGTTCCTGCATATTTTTCAGCCCTCAATGTCAGAAGGTTGATTTCTTATTCCAACAGTTAAATTGCTTTAATTCAAAATCACGATTGTCTGCCTAAGCTAAAATACCTTTTGTTGCATGAGTCCTCATGATGTTCTCACACAGACACACTGACGATATGTATGCCGCTTAGTGCCAGAGCCTCATCTCTAGAGTGGATTTTCGGGGATAGTGCATGGTTGAATCTTATCTGACACTATCACCACGGGACTTCTAGTAAACAACAATTAAAGTCATCAATCTTCTATTATAGACTGGCGTTGCATACCTTTTAATAGCATCTTCGTATCAAATTCAGCCGTAAATCCATATACAACCAGTCAGATTTAGTTATATGATGTGGAGTTGTCGGGATTTCCATGTGGCTGTTGCTTCATCATCTGTAAATAATTTCTTGGTGCACGAGATAACAGCCACAACTCCTACCAATATCAAATCAAGCATGTTGAGAATGATGGACTCACATCGTGTTCTTGCAATCAACAGCATTCTAGTTGAATGGCTCAACTTCGGGCTCTATAATGAAGCACAAAGTTACCTGGAGGAAGATATACCAGCTATGCCGCGCTAAATCTTAAAGTGGTTAAGCGGTTTGATGTTCTCGGACCTCGTCCCATACTACTGGCTCTATATTTGGATCCTTCCCAATACATTCTGGATCAATAGATCAATTAGGAAAATTGATCCTTGAAAGTGGGGTTGAAGGATGTGTGCGATGCGAACACTTTTGTATAATGTCGTCAATTGTGATGTGTGTGTCAGTATTCTGTATAAGCATATATATCTTGCTTCTTTTGTTGACAGTGTGATGTTTCCAGGTCCACGATCAACCGCAAGAGCACCGAGATTTTGCATATGTGGCGGTCTCACTCACCATTTTCTGCCGATGCCATCCCATGCAGGGCTAATTATAAGTGGCATTCAAGCCTAAACTAGCCACACCTTGAATCGATTTGGATGAGAAGATGATGGTGTTGACGACTAGGGTACCGAGATCTGTGTGACCATTTAGCGATAATCACGTCGGGATTGATGCAAAAGTGAGCAGATGTGATGCATGTCGCTTCTTTCTCGTCACAAAGTGAGGCTCGATCACCAGCCACTTGAGCCGTCTCGCAAGGCAGTTTTGTGCCGCCAGGGTATTGGAAATCAGTATGAACGAGCCACTCTCTCCAGCCTCTTTTGACGCTTCATGGAGTGGAGGTTGTCGACATGGAGATTAGCTTCACGATCCCGTCATCTGGTGTTTTGACAATTCCAATTCTTGTTGCAGAAATGACGCTTGGCCAAGGGTCTGTTTTGTAAATCAACTTCCCGTTTCACAATTTGTCGACAATTGACATTTCTCACACCAAAAACAATGGGAACGCCTCACGACACAACGAGCTGAAATAAAGTTATTCTCAAGCCTCCTGTGGCTGGGCCGTCGTGACCTCATACAACAGAGAGCAAAAAAGATATTCTCCGAAATGATGAATTGCCAACATGCACTTAACTTTTAAAGAAGGAGATTGCACGATTGATCACGACAAGCATCGTCATGTTTAATTTTAGACATCGTGTGTTGTTCAGCTTCAAGAGTTCCGGTATCCCCCTCAACTTCCGCAAATAGTGCGAAAAGATCAATTGAACAGAAACTCAATTGTCTCAATCAATTTTTTGAGGAGTCATATACATGGGCTAACATCCTGTTCTGTAGGTAAAGAGACAATTTTCTTCGGCAATTCCGCCAAATGCACAGCAAACTTTACTGACAAACAAACATTAGTTTGACAATCGACTATTGAAGATTTGGCTCCCGATATAGAGCGTCATGGCACGACTCACGTCAAGATTGCAAGGACAACAAGCCCTATCGCAGGAAATGTTGTCTACCAATCAGAATTCCGAGGAGCTAGGTAACTGCGACTTACCTTTCAGAGGCTAGTGTTTGTTTAAGGTTCATGGCTCATACTGTATCTAGGCAAACATGGTTTGGTAATGTTCGGATAAGAGGCACCGGCTTGATTGATTTTGTGTGAGTTTCATTCGATCTCCCTCAAGCTTTCTACTGGGCCACTCTTTTGGAGGTGTGACTCAAGATGTTGTACTATTGAGCAAATTTTCAACTAGCCTCCTCATGACATGTCGGTGCGGCATACCCGAAATCACCATTGGCACTAAGTAAGTTTTAACAGGCGACTCTTGAGAGATAAGGTTAACAATAGCAGTATTTTCTAGACTACACTAATGACTAGTCCCTATATTTCTTATGATCGCCTAAATATGCGTATGAATACATCTCTCTTTTGGTGATGCTCGTTTAGTGCGAAGAAAACTGTATGCAACCTTATTTTGGTAACGGACAGCCACACGCTATTGGATATATATTAAACAGGGTGATCCAATGCCTCACAAAGACAGGATAGCAAGACAAACCGATATGTGTGAGCTTCTAAGGGTACGGTATTTTAGTAGATATACCCAATAGCCGTCTACATAGTCGAGCGATGACTAATACCACGCTACCGCCAGGAACTGAGTACATTGATCATTCAACGGTCTTTAATTGGTTGACCGCTTGAAACGTTAAACATCGTTCCTTGCAAGTTTAGGTAACCATCTTAAGGAGGCGATTCAGTTACTTGTTGGAACCGCACCGTTTGGTGCTGGGGCAATCGAAGCAACTTTGCATATACACAACAGTCACTCTTGACCCAATATGAATTCTGCAAATACTATCCGCAGGGCTCCATTCATCGAACTCCTCTTGAACGGTTGTGAATTACCAATTTATTTGCACGAGCTTATTTTAGACTACCACATATACCATCAGTGATTGGACAATATGAAATTCTGATATTCTAGTCCTTAGTAACCAATTAAAACATGATCAGATTCTCTTGTTTCTAACAATACAAATTCTGTAAGCCTCAAGTCATAAGAAATTCTCACAACCAAAGAAAAGGACAGGCTTGACTCATGCAGTTTATTCGATATTGCTCAGAGGGGCCTCCTATGCATGAAAAAGGATTTGAGGCAACGAAAAAAGACCCAAGCAATATCTCAAGTGCCCATGTTTAAAGAACTATTTTTGGGGAACTAAATCAAGTTGAGCTACGTAAAATGAGACCTCAGATGATCTATTTCCAACGAAATCAAGCCGCTTTACACGAGGAATGTGATATACACGTGCAGGTAATATCTTCAGATAGTGAACAAGACCCGGATCTCTTTCAGGAAGGCTCCCAGAAATCAAAAGCTGGGGCCTCTTTCAAGACTTCATGTGCGCTGACACTTCGGGTGTTCATCACGGCTGCTTCGATTCGCTCACACGCCGGGTCGAAAATTACTGTGACCTTATGTACCATCTTTGTCTTGTGAGCTATCACCTCTTTGTGACCAATGTTGATCTTGGTACATATACATATAGTACATTCACAACAAGAGCTCATCTGTGCTTTTTATGGCACTTCTACCAGAGACGAAGCTTCGAAGACATAACCTCCATGTATGCATATTCCATTACTCCCTTTTGTACTTTGTCCGTAACTCAAAGTAGTTACGCAGACAAGTGTCAAAGTAAGTTCCATCGACCGACGGCACATGTATATACGTACAACGTAGTATCTTGTTGAGATCAGACGTGTATGAGCTCGTGCACCTTGTGCACGATACCCAAGGTTGAAGGATAGCTTGTGATCGTTGAATGTGCATGAAATCTTCATCTTTGAATACGATACAGTCCATCATGGGATGATAAGGCCAGGATCTCGGTAGATCCTAATTTGTGCATGTGTTGCTGATGAGGGCTCGAGACCTTATCACTTAGAGATACTCTTGGATGTAGCTGCGTGGATACATGTATACGTAACATGTAGTTGATGTGATGTCATACAGATCAATCAAGTGGAACAGCACCATCATGTAAGTTTATGCTTGTTAATGTTATACGTTGATCTAGATCTCAATCAAAAGCCTTCGATGAATGATATTTGTGAAAACTCCCCAACAAATCTTGCATTGTATACGTCATGTCCGTGGTGAGCTACTAATAACACCTTGACATGTCGACGTGAATATCTAATCCAGCTAGACTCAAAGTGATCTTTAATATCGTGAAATTTTGACCATAGTTATACATCCGTGCACATATAGCACTGGTCTTTTGAAATACTACAATACAATCTACAATCTACAAATTCGATAGTGCTAGATCATATCTTTTCATGCAGTTCAACATCCACATTGCAACATCTCTATACATGGTCAACTTTAGCAAAAAGTTTAGGTGCTATCAAATTATTCAAATGCTTCTAGGCATTGCTATAACAATATCGATAAGATCTTGATCTATGTGGCTTTTGCAAGAAAATCCATGTGGAGTTTAGAGGATCAGACCGCTTCACTTACATAGCGAGCTTGGCACTACCGTTAAGCTCTGTCTGTCACAATCATGATTATATTTGTCGTAAAATACACATATATGCTACGTCCTCCGTCCAGAGTTCTATGCAGTAGGTCAGTATAGCAAATAACACTTGAATATATGTTCTTTCTCTTGCTAACATCAATCTTTGCTCAAAAACTTACAATGGCCGCGGCCAGAACCGCAAATCCTTCCCCGACTTAAGATTATCACAACGCATTAAAGAACCAATATGATTGTCATTATTGTGGTGATCCTTATAGTTGCGCTGAAAGTATTTCCGAGTTCTACTTTCACCAAGAAAGACAACAACGACTTTGCAGAGAATGAACGACATTATCATCAACGTGAACATTGTCCGTTGGCTACACGATGAGTTGGCCAACATATCGAACACATACAAAGCTCAACACGCACAGAATCTGATACACAGATAGATCTTCGATATTGCAGTATATTAAATATCAAGATTCTTACAACTACCTGGATCATTCAACAAAAAAGCACACCGAACATCCCTCTTCCTTTCTTATTTCTATCTTACCAAATATACTGTCCAGCATGTTCGTCATACTGCCAAGTTCCCATAATTTCTACTTTCACCAACGGTCTTCGCCCTTCATAGCGCTCCATCAACGCAGCAGCTTCACCGGGAGACACTATCTGTACCGCCGTATACTTGCCCTGTAAATACGTCCGCCTTCTCTCCGTGCCCACATTCAGTCCCACACGATCATCGGGATCATTTGGGCCCAGTGGAACGCCCGTCGGCATATACGTTTGAACCTCAGACTTGAAATCAAGTGTTGCCTTCATCGGATTGGCTATAATCTCCGTGTATAATTCACCTAGTCGCACGCCGTCCTCACACGTTTTCATGCTGTCGAAAAATATGAAACCTGCAGGATTGTCTGCATGTACAATGTATTCAGGCCTCTCCAGACCAGGTCGATAGACTTTGGAAACTCCTATGGCAGGGTAGAAAGTGATGCCTGTGATAATGTCTCTGTCTGCCAGTGGTACTTCTTCTGATTGGATGGGAACGCATGTTTGTGTCCACAGTTTTTCGGGGTCGAGATTTTTGGTTTTTGTTTCAGGATTGTTTGCGTCTGTTGGTTTTCCTTCTAAATATTCCACAGCGAGTTCGAATCTTGCAATTGCATGTACTAGGTGGCCGCTGATGAGAGTTACAACAAATGCTGATAGGTAATGACCAAGGTATTTCATACTGCGGATATGTAGATACTCTTTTCTGAGACAGGCGTTGATTGAATATATCTGTGTAATAATTTAGGAACGGCGTAGGTGTTCTGGACGCGCCAAAGTGAATATCACTATCTTTTTCAAGGCCGTTCATGAACCCATACAAGATGTCATATATAGATAATTAATTCTAGAAACTCGTAACAATGCTCTCGGTCTCGACCCGGTATGCCTTTGAGGTCAATTCCTAGTTTCAAACCATACGATCTACATGCGTTTCAATATTTGTACATAAGCTATAAAAACATCGATATATTACATTTCTAAACTCCTCAAATAAACGCCTCAACGATATTGCTTGCGCCGATGACCAACAGACCATACCCAAAAACAATAGGAAAAAAACGATCAATATTTACAAACCTGCCATTAACTCATCCCACGTTATTGGCTTCCTCAC
>Ga0160427_10002315_pt1 | contig 11515 bp, 13 predicted proteins | sample SolpanmetagenomL_FD_108194 | JGI IMG/M metagenome (GOLD analysis project Ga0160427, IMG submission 108194) | Solar panel surface microbial communities from Lawrence Berkeley National Laboratory, California, USA - L | ecosystem: Engineered > Built environment > Solar panel > Unclassified ...
ACCAAACAATACTACGAAGAACCTGGCAACTGCGGGCATGGGGGTACTGACACTGCTTACGGATTTTGGCTACCGCGACCACTATACGGCCGCGCTCAAGGCCCGTTTGCTGCACCTGGGGCCCAAGCTGTCGGTGATGGACATCACCCACGGCGTGGAGCCCTACAATATTGCGCACGCCGTGCACGTGCTGCGGGCCGTGTTTCGGGATTTTCCGCTAGGCACCACCCACCTCATCACCGTGAGCGACTACGGGGCCAGTGACGCCGGTGCGGTAGCCACGCCCGCCTGGCACGCCGCCGAGCACGAGGGCCACTACTTCGTGGCCGCCGACAATGGCCTGCTGCCCCTGCTCTGCGATGGCGTGCCCGCCCAGCTCGTGCGCCTCGATGCCAGCGTGGCGACCCACAAGTCGCTGCCCGCCCCGGTGCCAGCGGCGAGCACCGCGCAGCCCATTTCGCTCAATCCCACGCGCGACATTCTGGCGCCGGCCGCCGTGCGCCTGGCGCTGGGCCAGCCACTGGGCAGCCTCGGGCCGTCCATCACAGACCCTTACCTGCTCACCAACCGCCAGCTGCGCTTGCAGGACAACCGCATTACCGGCCACGTGGTGCACGTGGACCACTACGGCAACCTGATTACCAACATCTCGCGTGAGGCGGTAGAAGGCGTGGGCCGGGGCCGGCCGGCGGCGGTGTACTTTGGCCGCGAAATAGTGCGCGAGCTGCGCCCGCACTTTGCCGCCGCGCCGCCCGGCGAAATCGTGTGCACCTTCAACCCCCAGGGCTGGCTCTCGGTAGCCATCAACCAGGGCCACGCCAGCGAGCTGCTGGGCTTGTATTTCGACTCGCAGGTAGATGTGCGCTTTGCCGAAGCCTAGCCGCTATCATCCAAAAAAGCCCCGGGCGCTTCGTTGCGCCCGGGGCTTTTAGCTTTTTGCTGTAGTCGAGTGCGGCTACTTATTCGTAGCCGACGAATCTACTTTCACGGCAGCGCTGTCGGAAGCAGCGTTGGCTTCGCTGGGCACCACGACAGCCGTTTTTTCGGTGTCGGTCGTCTTGGGCTGGTCGCTGCAAGAAGCGAGCATAGTGAGGGCCGTCAGGGCCGGAGCAGCCAGCCAGAGGGCACGGGGAGCGTAACGCATAACAAAAGGGTAAATGATGAGGCAGAAGCGCTTGTGTACGCCCAACCGGCGTTGGGGTTAAGCACGAGCTTACTTTGGGCGTCCGGTTTTCATCCTTATTTTGTGAAAAACCCTTTGCCTGTGCTTCTCCGCATCGTTCGTCTCACCCTGGCCCCTGCCCACGTGGCCGATTTTCTACAGCTATTCCGGCAGTCCGAAGGCCAGATTAGGCAGCAGCTTGGCTGCCAGCACCTGGAGCTGTGGCAGGATGCCGACCAGCCCCATATTTATTGCACCTACAGCCACTGGGACGATGCCGCCGCCCTGGATGCTTACCGCCGCTCGGCCCTTTTTGGCGTGGTATGGCCGGCTACCAAGCGGCTGCTGGCCAGCCCGGCGCAGGCCTTTTCGGTGGTGCGCGCCACAGCTGCCGGGTAGATTTTCTGCCCCCTTCCCAACCAACGCCTGCCCCCGGCGGTTCACTGCTCGCTGCCAGCGCCGCCGCTTTTTTATTAGCCTTTCTTATGCCGGACACCGTCAATTATTTCGCTTTCTATGGCCTGCCCGAGGCTTTTATCCTCGATGAAGTGGCCCTCAAAACCAAGTATTATCAGCTTAGCCGCGAGCTACACCCCGACTTTCATGCCCAAGACACCCCGGCCGCCCAGGCCGAGGCCCTGCGCCTTTCGACGCTGAACACTGATGCCTATCGCACCCTCGCCAACCCCGACCAACGCATGGCCTACGTACTGGGTCAGCACGGCTTGCTGGAGGAAGGCAGCGCCCAAAATCAACTGCCCGCCGACTTCCTGATGGAGGTAATGGACCTCAACGAGCAGCTTATGGAGTTGGAATTTGAGCCCAACCCCACAGCTACCGCTACGCTGGAAAGTGAAGTGACTGCCTTGGCCGATACGCTCGATGCTGGCATTCAGCCGGTTCTGGCTGGCTACGCGGGCCTGCCCGCTGACCACCGCCCCGCCGCCCTAGGCCAGGTAAAAACCTACTACCTAAAAAAACGCTACCTCTTGCGGCTTCGCCAACAATTGACTACCTTTGCGGCCCGCCCGTGACTACCGGCCGAGCGGAATAGTTCTTGCCCAGATGGCGGAACCGGTAGACGCGATGGTCTCAAACACCATTACCGCAAGGTGTGCCGGTTCGACTCCGGCTCTGGGTACGAAGAGCCACTGAAACGGCTCTAAACTGCATAAAAAGGCCCCTACTCGCTCAGCGAGTAGGGGCCTTTCCTGCTTTGTGCCTACCTGGTCCTGACCATTTACTGACCAAGAAATTTCCTACTGACCAACATGGGCTATTCCGCGAAAGTGGTATTGCGCCGGCCGGCGCGCAAGGATGGCAGCTGCCAGGTGCGGCTCATCGTGATTCTGGATGGGCGGTCGGTACCGGTGGCGCTGAAGGTGAGCTGGCCCCCGGCCCTGTTCGAGGAGGAGTCGGGCTACTGCCTGGCCTCGGTGCCGGTGAAGCAGCGCGGGCCGGCCTACGCCGCGCAGCTGGCGGCGGCCGTGGCCTGGGCGGGCGGCCCCGCCGCCCTGGGCAAGCAGTGCGCCGACTATAATCTGATAATCGGCCAGGCCCGGGGTAAGGCCAACAACATTTTTGTGGAGGCCCGGCTAAACGGCGCGGTGCTTACGGCCGAAAAGTTTTTGCAGGAATACAATACCGAGGGCAGCAAAAACGACTTCGTGAGCTACTTCTACTACAAAGTCATCGAGCGCCACCGCAAGAAGAAAATCTCGGATAACACCCGCAAGAATCACCTGAGCACCTGGCGCGAACTGAAGCGCTTTCGGGAAGTGATTCCGTTTCACACCCTCGATGTCGGCTTTGCCGATGACTTCCAGGAGCACCTCGACAAGAAACTAAAGAGTGTGAATGCGCGCTGGGCGCGGCATAAGGACATCAAGACGTACCTAGCCATCGCCCGCCGCGAGAAGATAAAGTTTGAGCACCCGTATCAGGATTTCGTCAACCGGAGCGAGCCGGGCAAGTGGAAGCCGCTCAAGCCCGATGAGCTGCGCAAGCTGGAGGCCTTCTACGTGCTGTGCGCGCCAGGCACGCCGCAGCGCCGGGTGCTGTGCAAGTTCCTGTTTAGCTGCAAATCGGGCCTGCGCCTGGGCGACCTGAAGAATATCGGCAATTCGAAGCTGGAGGGCAACCGCCTCACCTTCGAGATGCAGAAGGGCCGGGCCCGGCGCACGCACGATACGATGCTCCCCCTCACCCGCCAGGCGCTGGCCTACCTGGCCGATGCGCAGGAAGAGGAAGGCCTGGCCGGTTTCCGCGACTACACCGACCAATACGAGAACCGCCTGCTCACCGCGATGGGCCAGCAGCTGGGCATCGAGGCGAAGCTGCACCACCACGTCGGCCGCGAGACGTTTGCCACCAACTTTATCCGGCAGGGGGGCAAGGCCGAAGTGCTTCAGAAGTTGCTCAACCACGCCAACATCCGCGACACGATGAAGTACGTGCATGTCGATGACGACATGAAGTGCGAGGCCATCGCGCAGCTCGATGCACTGGAGGCGGACTAGCGAAAGCCAGCACCTCAAAAAGAGAGCCCCGGCTACTAGCCGGGGCTCTCTTTTTGAGGTGCTGGCTTTCGCCCTAGGCAAGCCCTTTGCGCAGGGCCTGGGCGTAGTCGGCCGTGGTGTAGCCGGTGCTTGGCTGGCAGTGCTGAATATCGTTGTAGAGCCAGACGAAGCCACCCACGATACTTTCGCTTTGGTGCCACTGCTGAAACTGGGTTTGCATAGCGGCCGGCGTGGTGCCCTGGTCGCAGCCCGTGCCGTTGATGCACCACAGGCCCGGCCACACGAGGGCGGCCCCGTCGAAGCCGCTGCCCATTGTTTGGTTGAGGGCCTGAACCCAATTCTGAGGGTCGTTGCCCCCGCCCCCAGCGTAGCATTGCAGATTCAGGCCCAGTACTAGGCCGGGCGTCTGGGTATTGAGCGCCTTGAAGCAATCCATCCAGTACGACGTGTTCGTGTAGGGGCAGAGCGTGACGTGCAGGTTGAACGCGCTGTGGAGCATCTGGCAAAAGGCCACCGTAGAGGATTGGTCGTAGGTCGTCTCGTCGTCCAGGTCGATGAAATCGATGGTGGGGATGGCCTGCGTCAGCGCTTTAAAGCTCTGATACAGCGGATTGCTTGTACCGGTGCCATACTTGGCAATGAGGTCCTTGATGTTATTAAAATCACCTACTCCCCAGCCCCCGACGCTGAAGCCCAGGCTTGTAACGGAGGTGGTGCCCTGCTTGAGGCTAGCTAGCAGATTCGGCCAGGCCGCGTCGCCCGTATATTTTCCCGCCTGCACGATGGGCGTATCGTTGAAGTATAAATCGCCATTGGCCGCGACGTGCAGCGCCCAGGCGATGACCGTGTTGAAGCCCGAAGCCTGAAGGTCACTGATGACGCTTTTGCCCCCAGTATACAGGGTGCCGCTACAGTAGAGGGAGATGGGAGTGGTTGCCATTGCAAGTGGAAAAGAGTACACTACAAAGGACTTACCGGGCGAAGCGGGCCGAAAGCGTAGAAACCCCTGTTTTGAAAAACAGGGGTTTCTACTTGGCTAGTCGGGACCTGAGGTGTCTGAACAGACAACCCAGCTAGGGAAATTGCGCCCGAAAACGGCGCAAGGCGGCGGCCAGCCCCGCAATGGGGCCGACGTAGCGGAAGCAAGGCGCGCGCATGGCCTAGTTGTCGTAGAGGGCCTCGAAGCCGAGGTGGTCGCCGATGTTGCCCATATTTTCCAGAGCTTCGAGGTAGCCGTTGCCCAGGATGGCCAGGCGCGAGCGGGTGCGGCTCATGGCCGACATGGCGAAGATGCTGGCGTAGGCAAAGCGCGAAGCCTTGCTAATGGCCTGGCAGCGCATCATGCGCGCCAGTTCGGCGCCTTGCGTGGCCTCGTCGGTGCAGACACCGACTTGGGCCACGGCGCGCACGGCCCGGCTGCGGGCGATGGCCCCGCGGGTGGCATCTTCCAGGCGCAGCTGGCGCAGGAGTTGGGCTAGCTCGGGCACACTTTCGCTCTCGTGGGCCGCGTGGTTGGTGTGAAGCTGCTCTTCGGGTGTGAAGTGCGGGTTGCCGACGACGACGGCCAGGATGGAGTGGCGTAACGCGCCGAGCGTAGTTAGGCCGTTTACATGAGATTCCATGTAATTTTGGGGGGTGATGGGTAAGCAACGACCCAACTCGTAGCCCTGCTAGACACAGGTGCTATATCGGAGGTCACCCCTTGCCGGGGGTGACCTCTTTTGCTTGCTACGGGGTAGGCTGCTCTACTTGAGCAAGACAAATATAACGCATCAACTGTAAAACACAAGAGATACGCTTATTTTGCATATGTGCAAAATAAGTTGCTAGTTATTTATCTTTGCAGCATGAACAAGCCAGAATCGAAGCCCCAGCGTAAGCCGCTGCTTAGCATAGAGTGCGAAGACGATGCCCAGAAAGCCTATTTCGGGCGCATTGCGAAAGCTCGGGGCGTTACGATGGCGTCGCTTGTTCGTTTGTTATTACTAGATGAAGGGCGCCGCCTGGGTATCTCCTAGCCTCCCCTACTGCACATGAAAAAGCCCGGCCGGTTGGTCGGGCTTTTTTATTAACATGCAGTTACATCTCTTAGGAGAGTAATTATCTCTTTTGGAATTGCTTCTTTAGTCATGTAGCTAGCAAGCTTCGCTGAATCACCCGCATCTTTTTGAAAACGCACGCCAAAATGTTGACAACACTTATCCAATATTTCAGCACCAGGCACAATTTTCTTAGCGTTAAGTTCCCAATTGTCTACAGTGGTTTTCTCAATTTCCTGTTGAGTAGATGTAATCGAGTCTAAACGCTTCTGTAATTCAGATATACCAGCTTGCAATCTCTCCTCAAGGCTGCCAGTGGATTTTCTAGTTTGCAAATATATTGGTTTTAATAACTTGCTACTTACCCTTCTATTGATGACAGCTTCTTTTAAATCAAGGGCTGAACTATCAAGGATAGCTTCTACTTCTTCCACAGATGGGATACTCCCCCTTAAATCCTCTAACTTATTAGCGATAAATCGATGTACTGCAAATGGACTTAAAAGACAATTTTCCAAATCCCTAAGTCCTGTAACTATTAGCTGTGCGTTTTCACCAAGTTTGCGCATCATTTCTTGGACGTCATCGTCGCTCCTCTCATCTCGGTCTGTTAAAAACCAAAGCTTTAAATTTCTTCTACTCAATAATGACAGAGTACTTTCAGCAGCATAATGCGCAAAATTATTTACCCCACCCATTTGAACAAAGTTCATATTCGCTCCAGCCAAATCTATGCTTAAAAGTCTAGCGAACTCTCTTAATACCGCTTCATCAGATGGACCTTCTACAAAAAGCAAACGGTCATACATAAACACTGTACTCAGCCGTAGGCCTAATGAAGTAGGTATTTTTAAAGCACCGTTTTTCTCATCAACAACTGAAATTTTTGTGCTATTATCTCTAGCAACTAAATAAATATTTTGGAAAGAAACAGAATCAACAAAATTAGTAGAATGAGTAGTGACAAAAATTTGCTGCATTTTACTTTTATCCCGCAAGTACGAATACATAGCATATTCTAAGCCTGGATGCAAATGAACTTCTGGCTCTTCAATAAGCACCAGTTTAGGTTGCTTTAATTCTAAATCCAGAATAAGCCTAAGTGCTTCGCGAACACCTGCACCATTAGCTTCTGCTAGAAATTGGTCTACGTCCATCTCAGCAGGCTGATTCCTGATGTTACCGCCTTCATCTGATTGAAATGCATCAACATCTACTCCCAGCAGAGAACGCACAGTATTTTGGACTATTTTTAAACGCTCAGGGCCGCCACGTGTTATTTTCAATTTCAATAGAGCAGATGCCTCATCCCTACCTATAGGAGTTTTAGTCTCACGCAAATGCAAAAGCGATATTGAACCATAAGCATTCATCAACAATCCAGCATACTCAGGCTGAGTTCTAGTTTCACCCGCGAATGTTGTAAAAGGCTTTGAAGTTTCTTTCTTTAGTGCACTATCAATATTTGACCTTAGATTACTCACCAATACTTCTAAGCCTTTAGCAAAATCTTCTGCGCTATCAGAAGAGTAAAGTAACGATTGTACATCTTTTCTTACATCAACACTAAGCTGATCTGAATTTGGCAGATTGCTAATATAAGCGCTAGGGCTACTTCTCCTCCCCTCTTTATTAGTAGTAGAGAATAAATAACTGTAATCTCTTGATCTTACGCTCATATTTCTCAGCACATTTACATTAGAACGAAGAGATGTTAAAGATTCTTGAATTTCAAAAAGTTCGTACGCTACATCTTTACTAACATTGAGTAAAGATGTGCCTTCGGTAATGATATTCTCAACACTAGGTTTCAACTGCCCAGCAATTATTTGTTCTGTGTAAATGAACGACTTGCCTCTTATCCTATGGCCAGAAAGGATGAAAACTATTGAGTCAAAGGATTCTAATTGACTCGATGCCTTCTCTAGATTAGGATAATTTACCTGCAGATTACCTCGTAATTCCGAATTTACATGCTCTGGCAATTCAAATTCCACGGCAATTCTAATGCCTTTATTAATCTCCCTATTGAAAAACTCATCAACTGGCCTTGGGCTAGACCATTTACTAGAAATTGTAGATTTTGACAAGTGAGCTTGTATTAATTCGATAGCAGCCAGTATATTAGATTTCCCGGCATTGTTTTTACCAATGAACACGTTTAAATTACCGCAATTAACAACTTCAGTATTTTCAATACTTCTGTAGCCAATAATTTTCAAGGCTTTTACTTTCATTTCCTTAAATTGCAAACAGTTAATTATTTTATTATCCTCACAGGAAATTGCACATTATTCAATAGCACCGATGACACGCCCGCTTCCCCAGTTTCTCCGCCTCCGCCGTGGGCATGGCCTTGAGTGGGTGGGAGCAGCGGTTTAAGCCGTTGCAGGCGTCGGAGCTGTGGTAGGCGTAGGAGGTCTTGCTCATGCACACGTACACGGTGGCCGTGGGGCGGGCCGGGGCGGCGGCCACTGGCGCAGCCGGGCGCGGGGGCGCGGCTAGCGAGGGGCCGGCTAGGGCCAGCAGCAGGGTGAGGGTGGGTAGGAAGTGCTTCACGGCCGCAAGTAAGCACGGCGCGGTAAGATTGTACAACTTTACAGTACTATGTTGGCTCCAGCGCTTTAATTTACAGGCTCACAGCACACTTCTACCTTGCATGAATATTGAATACCTTACCTCTACCCCACGGATTAGTCCAGCTGAAAATGTCATTGGCATAGTAGAAAGTGGCCATGTGCCCCGCTATCTCTACAAATACCGTGATGATGGCGAGTATAGCAAAAAAATAATCAAGAATAAGGCGCTCTGGTACCCAAGGCCATTGACGTTCAACGACCCCTTCGACTGCCAACTAGAGTTTGATACTAAAGCGGAACTACACTCTATAGAGCGCTTTTTGAGAATCAATAACAAAAAAATGAGTAAGGATGAGCTTCGCACCAGGGCTCTCTACTACTACAAAAACCCCAAGATTTTATATGATGCAATTAATAGAGGAGCAAAAAATTCCTTTAATAATCATGGCCTATGCTGTTTTACTATCGACCCAGCTAACATTCTTATGTGGTCATACTATGCTAATTCTCATAGGGGTATGTGCCTCAAGTTTGACTTACTAGCTGACCCAGTTGCCTTTTTTATTCCATTGAAAGTTGATTACGTTCAGGAATACCCCTACTGGAATCATATTAAAGGAGACAACAATGCTAGTGTCACCAAGCTTGCTTCAACGAAAGCTAAGCAATGGGAACATGAACAGGAGTATAGAATACTGAAATTCAGAAAGTCTGGCAGTCACAGTTTTGATGGCTCCGCCTTGCAGGAGATTATTTTTGGCTGCCAAGCAAGCGCACCCTTTATCAAGGATGTTCAAGCGTTAGCTAAGACTGCTGATATGGAGCACATAATTTTCAGCAAAGCCCATGTAAGCAAGACGGAATTTAAGCTTGAAATCAAACCATTATAAAAAGTCCCCGACCATGCGGTCGGGGACTTTTTATGTGTGTAGTTACTAGCTGTGAGTTGGTAGCTAGCTTAGAATAATCCAGCGGTTCTTGCCATACTTCACCTTGCGGCGGCCGGGCCGCTCGACGAAGCGCACCGGTGCGTCCAGCAGGGCCAGCGACCGGGGTATTAGCTCAACGCGCTGCTTAGCTACGAGGCTGGCAGGTTTGGTGGGGCCTGGCTTTTGGGTGCGAACGCTAGCCGGCCACGACTCAGTAGCTACCTGACGAGTTTTTGCTAAATCAGGCTCTTGCGAGGCTGAGGCTTGCTGGCTGACGTGGCCAATTTGACCACCTGCAAGAAGGGCGCCCATTGCGAGAGCGGCACCGAGAAGACTTTTGTGCATGACGGGGAAAGTTGAAAATTTCGATTCTGACCGAAATCTCCCCCGGCAATTGCCGCCTACGAAGGACAGAAAAAATACCTACCCCGGCAGGTATTTAGCCACCGTGGTGGCCGACATGCCCAGCGTCTTGCCAATGGCATAGTTGCTCATGCCCCCACCCTTCAGCCGCCGGATTTGCTCAATGTCGGCCTGGCTCTTACTCGGCTTGCCTAGCTGCTTGCCCTTCGACCTGGCCCGGGCCAGCCCCGCCTTGGTGCGCTCGCTCAGGCGCACCCGCTCCTGCTTGGCCACGATGGCCAGGATGCTCACCACCGCCTCCTTAAAAATGCCGGTCGAGTCTAGGTACTGCTCGGTGTAGGATTTGTAGCCCACGCCGTAGCTCTCCAGCAGGTTCAGGTGCTGGAGCGTGGGCAGGGCGCCCTCGCGGCTGAAACGGTCGAGGCTCCAGAACAGCACCAGGTCAAAGCGCCGCTTGTGAGCATCAGCGAAAAGCTGCTTGAATTGCTCACGGTTGGCAGTGCTGCCGCTCTCCTCTTCCGTGTACTCCTTATATACAGTGTAGCCGTGGGCGACCGCGTAGCCGCGCAGGTCGGGCAGTTGGTTATCGGTAGACTGACCTTTGTCCTTTGTCGATACCCGAGCGTAGAGAGCAACTTTCACTTTGGAGAATAAGAACTTTCTTTTAAACCTAAGTCACGTTTATGGGGTGTTTTGATTAGAAATGGCTCATCAATTCCCGTGCTTTTATTGTATTGAGTACCTGACTCCACAGTAACCCAACTCAATGTTTGCCGCCAAAACATGCTATCCTCTTTTTTTTCCAAAACTGAGAACACCTCAATTTCCTTTGCATTAAGAGGCAGATTAAATTCCTTCAGCATTTTCTGCTGATTATCTGGCTCACGCTGGTTTATTCTTAAATTATCCATTTCCAAACATACATCCAAAAAACGGATGTTATCTGGATGGTTTTAGTGAGTGCCCATACGGCCTGGAGATGCAGGTTTTCAGCCCACTTTTTTGACACCCTTTTGTGGACTAGTTCAGATACCTTATTAGAAGCTTTACTTTTGAGTAGCTCCTTTTTACACCTCCTCCATGAACTACTCCGTCAACTGCTTGCTGAGCGCTGTAGCAATTATGAGTATGGCGTGTACCGCTTCCCCTTCTCCAGTAGCGGCGAGCCGTTATCAAGTCAAACTGCCCTCTGAATTATGGGCTAACATTCATTCCTATACTAAGCTGGCTCATTTCAACAAGAAAGAAGCGGCAATTATCCTCAATTGGACGGCTGTTTATGACGGGACGGCCGTCTATGTTTTGTCAACCCACAGTTATCCAAGTCGCTTTTCGAACTACCCACTCTTTTGGACTTATGCTGATAGCACCCTTGTCTTTGTATACGACAATAAGTACCCCAATCTGCTGCTCGACTCTGTAACGCTGAAGAGAGAAGTCGACAGCGTGATTAAGACATCCGGCGTGGCTCTTTCGAAGAGAACCGATTTCGTAGAAGACAATCTATCGTTGCGGTTTATTACAGTGCATGGCCAGCAAAGAATCGATACTAGTCGGCTCTATGTTGAGATGTGCCAGTAAATTGAACACAAAAAAGCCCGGCCGCTTGGCCGGGCTTTTTGCTTAACGGATGCCGCCGCCGCTTTGCACTTGCGTGGCCACGTCGATGGCCTTCTTTGCTTTTCGCGGGTCGAGGCTCACTTCGATGTTGCGTTGCCAGTCGGTAATCTCGTCGCGGAATTCCTGTTGGCCTTTGGCGATTCGCTCTAGCACGTCGAGCACGGCCCCACTCCCCTGCTCAGGGCCGGGGGCCGCCACTACGCCGCTGGCCCCGGTGGTGGAGCCACCGGCGGCGAAGGCGTTGCCCCGGCTAGCAATTTGCGCCTCCAGGAAGCCCATCAGGTTGGCCTGCTTAGGGTCGGCA
>Ga0160427_10002316_pt1 | contig 11514 bp, 13 predicted proteins | sample SolpanmetagenomL_FD_108194 | JGI IMG/M metagenome (GOLD analysis project Ga0160427, IMG submission 108194) | Solar panel surface microbial communities from Lawrence Berkeley National Laboratory, California, USA - L | ecosystem: Engineered > Built environment > Solar panel > Unclassified ...
AAAAAATAATATACATGCATAAAGCGTTGAACCGTCATGAATGTGATCATCACTGAATTTTACTTTTGCCCAGTGTCTCTCGCTGAATTGATAATTGAGTGAAGACAAGAAATCAAATTTACATGAGGATTGTATACCGTTTCGGCATCACCAGACCATAGTCATCTTGAAGCCCTCGTAATTTTCTGGAAACCGTTCGTAGCTCTTTTCCTGCTGAAAAGGTTACTTTTAAAAACAACCGTTATACCCAAATCACAATTCATTCAAAAATTGAGATCTTCCCCACTCCATAAACTATCCTTCATGGCTTCTACCATGAGTCGTACATAACATCATATGCACATCCACATACACATTCCTAGGTGTGGTTGACATAATAAACGGAACAGGTGGTAGGGAGGAGACAATCAATCGTCCATACAAATGCATTCCTGGAATGGTATGTAAGTACCCTTTCTCTTTTCTACAGAGCTTTAGAAGCGGACAATAAAAAGCAAGTGTTGAAAAATGCAGTCAACCTACAGCTGCTAAAATGTAAGCTTTTCAAATTCCCTTGAAGCTGAAAAATACTGCGTGTTTATAGCTATATAGGTTTGTATGTGTGTTCAAGAAGAGTGTTTTTTGTTACTACTTCTGGTTGTTTTGTACCTGCCTTATTACTTTGATGAATCTTGCAGGAGGGAACCCGGATTTATGTACTCGAGTACTCGAGTATTCCAGTAGATCACGGCAAGCAGCGGGAAAATCTTAACGGTGTTGCTTTTCTTTGCATGTACAGTACTTTAGAACTTTATCTGGTTCCCAAGTTGTTCAAAGAAGAATGTTTCACTAGCACAGTACTTTGGCTAGCTAGCTACCTTGGCGTGCCAGAGGGACCCGGAAAACATTAGTACGATTTTGTACAGAACTTCTTTTTTTTGCGAAGAATATGTGGTGATGCACCTGGTCAAAGCACTAGTTAACAGAAAAGTACTGATACATGGGAGACTTGTTGCTACAAGTGCGTATCATACCCAATTTATGAACGTGGTAATATAGCAAATATAGTAGAGTACATGCCAGAAATTCTGGTGGATCTTGCATAAACTATGCATAATAGCGAGAGAGAGAGAGAGAGAAAAAAAGAGTTTTTCGGAACATAGGATAGTGTTGTATAGGTACATAGTGAAACACATAATAAGCTGTGTATGTAGAGGTATATAGACGGCGGTACCTGTAATTTGGCAAAGTTGCATGTAAGGTGCCACACAATTAGTAAGGGCGATGTGACAGCAAGTATCTTTTTAAGCTTTGTACTTTTTTGGTTAAACAAATATATATCTTTGTATATATCCTTGTTAGTGCATATATAGTGGGGTGTGGCTAGGGAAGCTACTCTTGAATTCTTAAAGAGTACAGTTCTTGAATGGCAATAAAGAACGAAAATTAGTCCAGAAGATGAGAGTAGAGTTTCGTCGTAATTATGAGTTTAAAATATCAATTCGAGGATTAAACAAATTCTATATTCTTGAAGAGACATTCGAAACAAGCCGTTGATCATCTTGTTGTGATGATTTGCCTATGTATGCCTAGAGTTCAAAATGGAAATTCCTAATATTTTTAGCTTTAAAAGTTGTCACTTCTAATCTGATGTTGGTCGTACACGCCTGATTTTTTTTTAAATCTGTCAAGTAGTTTATGTCTTCATCTTATACTTGAACGTTGAATCTACTCGAATCATGGATAGAATAATATTCATGTTAGACATGTCTGTTCGTCAACAAAAAAATTATGCTGTTTGAAATATAGTTGCTTTATGTACCCTACAAGAGGAATATTGACACCACCAATGAAGCGGATATAAAAGTGTCATATATGTTTTAAAGTTTTATGATATATACTCTTTCTTGAAGCTATGAGTTGTTTAACATTGATGATTGATAATTAAAAATTACATTATTTATGGAGAGTTTGCGCATTAATATTGCATGTCCGCCCAGGTATAGCACGAACATATTGAAAGAAGTGAACTTTGTAAGTGAAGCGAAATAATGCAAAAACACCAAACTCCAATTGCAAAGATTTTTTCCTCATTTTGAAAAATCTGCAAACCAAATGTGTAAGGAAAACTGGATCTGCATCTGAAGATCTCATGCTATCCTCAGTAACCCGACTTGGACGGCATGAAACATAGTCAGAAGTGTAACACTACAAACTTAAAAGTCAGTCTCAAATACTGATTATTTAATTATTTGAATATCTTGTGAAATACAAGTAAACATGAATCGCCTGGATCGACGCATGTTTAAACTGTATAAGGCGCATCTTATTTCACAGTTGCATATTCTTTACATAAGGCAGGGTTTTGAAACTTACCAGTGGTTCATATCTATAAGTACTGATCTCCTGATCTCAGTGAAAACATCTATCTTAGGTAAAGACCGTTTGTGGTCATAGGATGCTGTGTCTCATAGCCATTTGGCTCACCATCTGTTCAAAGATGCCGAATTAGCCTTTTGTTGAGAGATAGTAGTACGAATGGATCGCATAACTTACCTCCGCGATGTATCTCCACAACACGTTGGATGGAAGTGTCTTCAGCAATAGTTGAGTCAGGTGCGTCAACGGTATGAGATATTTGAGAACCGTCACTGGGTATTGGGGCAGCAGTACTGACAGCAGCAACAACGAGTACTGCAACAAGAGAGGTGATTGGCTTCATTATGACGAATTGTACGGTAGTAGATGTGACGTCGATAGTATATATATATATTCTTCCTAGGTGTAATTAATCAACTTGTGATACTCTTCTTAACCAAGAGATAATCACGTTTTTAACGAGATTTATCTAAGGATGGAAAGAACCGATGAAGTTATGAGATTTTGAATGTGATGATAATTAAGGATATATAGGGCTGCTAAATGTAGGATGAACGATTTGCTTATGGAATACTGGGCTTAATGTAAGAAAATTGTTTATGGAAAATTGTATCCCTTTTGTGGATGAGAAAAGACAGACGTGCAAGAATGCAATTGCAAGCACAGACTATGCATTGTTCATCAAAGACAAATATTAATGCGCTTGAAAATTAAATATTTAGCAACTGACACCATCGATCACACGTTTTCATGCCTTCGCGCGTCCATAAAGTTAGACATTTTGCACGATATTCAAGCTCACATCAGCTGTTCATTCGGTTACAGTTTCTCTGAGTGCATAGAAACTCTAAATGTCACCATGTAAATGGAGTCGAGGCATAAACATCGTTGTCTGAAACTAAGTGGTAAAGGATCGACGTTACTGGCTGTTTTCAGCTGATAGCTCAAGGCTGGAACATATATACCACAACAAATCGTTCGATCATTCTGTCGTGACTTTCGAAATAAACGACACTACCTAACTATGGTAAATGCGATTTTAGTTAAACATTGCTCGTGGCCTTTTTCAGCCCTAATTGCTTTTTTCCCGACGATCTTTGGAATGCTGTCGTAATACAGCACAAGATCCCCCAAGCAATTTATCAACCACGTTTTCGTTGAGCTGTTTTGAGTTGCCTATATACAGGTTCATGTGATCACCATAACACAACTCGACTGTTTTGAGTATCAATGCATATGCCCACAACATGTTCGACACGAGCTGCAGTGTTTGGGAGGGCTTGGTTAGAGCGTCGAGACGAGACGAGACGGCATAAATGTGTCTCACATATGTGTCTCAGTGATAGACTATTCACAGCATGCCAGCTGTAGACTATTGATGGACTGGTATAGCTGAGCCATAGTTTTTCCAATAATCACCAATAGACTAACAATAAACTTCAGCATGCTTTTATCGAAGCTATCTTTTGTCATATAAGAAAATTGCGAAGAATTCCATTAACGAATGATACACAATCACCATCACAATGAGAAAGAAACGGTAAGTTGATTGAAATGATACTAATTATTGTCAGACAAATATGTCAACCCCGGCCAAGGCTGGATACGTGCACTAACATCTAATGAATACTATATAAGAAAGAAAAACTACAAAACGCCATACAAACAAGAAGAGCATCCATATATACAATAGACCCGGCCAAGACTATGTATATATGGAGCTATGAGAAGGAATAATAAATTGCAAACGCCATATAACAAAAAGCTACGCTTGTGCCACAATCCCGGCCAAGACCGTGTACTCGCGTCGCTGATATGCAAATGAGGTGCAGTCGCTGAATGCTAAAAAAAGACAAAAATATAATCTATAAAGATAAAAGTTGGTGTGTAAAGAAGACTCATAAACATCATGTCGTTATTGATTTCGTCGTCGTAGCCACTCTAATAATAGAGGGAAAAAATAGTAAAATGTTGTGGTTAAAGTGGTTTGAAAGCTTTCGAAAGTTGTTTGTTAAGTATGCAAGCAAGAAGAGAGTGATTGCTGTGCTGGTAGAATTGAACCAATTGTATGATGAGAAGAGAGTGATCATCATGTCGGAATTGAACGTTTAAGAATTGAATGTTGTAAGAGCTCTAGACAAGAAAAGAGTGATTGTCGTAGAAAGAGAATTGAAGGTTGTCATGATACTTATTATTATTATCATGTTCTTTGCGTGATGACGCGGTAAATTTTGCATAAAAAACAAATAAGAGCTTTTCAAAAATATTGCAATCTACAAGAATTGAGCAATAGAGGATCAACCTTCTAGTAAATCTCACTACCCCACGGCTTGAAAGCTGGGAATGGTACTGTTCCATCACAGAAGTTTCGAACAATGTATGGAGAAAGTTCTTGCTCATCGCAGCCAAGGACTACCTTACCACTTGGTGATGTGATCTTGTAGTCCAAGTTGGCTGGACCACCTCCGTTGGCATACATAATTCTGAATGGAACGTACTGACCCTGCTTCAAGGTAATGGTATATGTCTTGACGCCCTTGTTTGCATGGTCGGAGTAAACTTGCTCAAATCGCGAGTTTGCACGGGTGTAATCCCTGACAGCATAAGTGCCGGTCCACAAACCTGTAAAGTCATCACTGTTGGTGGCGGTAAATGTATATGTACCGGCCTCAACACCAACAAGATAGGCTCTATGTGCGATAGTAAACTGCTGGGCGGACAATGAAGATTTGGTCTTGTAAATGTTAAGTGAGCCGTAGTTGCCGTAGTTGTTTGCTGTGTTTTGGTAGCCAATGACGTTTGTAACGCCAGTGCCTGCATTTGGTGCTTTTTGGAAATAAGATGGATCAAACTCTGGGAAGGATCGGTTTGATGGCGAAAAGTGGAATGGATTAGCCCAGATAGCGTAATCCATACCACCGTTGGCGCATGAGGATGGTACGGTGATTCTCACTGTAGAGGAAGGTCCGCTACCGACAGTTGTGGTGGCAACTGGTGCGGTTCCGCTAGTGATAGTCATCGTAGTCATACTGCATGGCAGTTGTTGCCCGATCACAACAGTTCCTGGAGTTTGCTCAACTGCTGGAATAGTTGTTGTATAAGCAGGGACATTGCATGGGATCATGGATGTCGATGTTGTGTAGGTATGCTTGTAACAAATTTGGATGGTACCTCCAATAGTCGAGGTATATTCCTGGTCACCGTATGTTGTAGATGTAACATATGGAACTGGAGATCCAATTTCGATAGTACCAGTCTTATCGCGAGTAGCTGTCACGATAGTCTTGACATAAGCTGGAGTGTTTGCACCCACAGACTTGGTTCGGGTAGTATAAACTACATCCTTTCCTACTATGATGGAGTAATCATTGTATCCATATATAGTGGAAGTATATTCTGGAACATTAGTAGGAAGGTAGTTTGTGATTGTGGTGCAAGGAGTAGGCGCCATAGGAACGGCCAAAACAGCCTGTGCCAAAGCAACCGCGATGCAACTAGCTCGGAACATTTTTAAAAAGTAAAAGGTAAAGGGTAGAGTAAAAAGCTTTGAGTGAGTTATGATGTCTGAAGAGACTAGAGAATGTATATCAAAGATTGTTGTATAAAGGTAGACAGTAAAAGAGTGTTGTCTAAGAGAGAACGTATGATGGTTGAAGAACCAAAAAGTAAGAGTGAAACGAGAATGAAGTCGAAGACTAATGTTTTGATGGAGAATGAAACTTATGATGAAGTGGAATATACGAGGGTTTATATACATGAATGCTGTGACATGTTTCGTTTGCCCACAAGCTAAATGGGTCTCTCACCCGATGTTGAACCTCAACAGTCAAGCACTAGATCTTAGGTGCTGTACGACAAGAACAAGAACAGGGCTGTGGAAGAAATGTCATCTCGCTGATGATCATCCTGCATTTGCCCTGAAACGAGCTAGTACAAGGCTCTAGGTCCATGTGGCTGCACAACTGTAGTACAACATGCTGGTCGTCAGAAAGCATTTGAGAAGAAACCAAGACAAACGTGATTGGCTTTGCAGAGTAAGTCGACATATGTTAGATCGTTAAACGAATTATAAAATTCCCTCGGATCTGACTTCGCTGTGAAGGAATAGGTTTGAGTTTAGCTTCTATGCAAACTGAAATTACATATGCATCTTCCAGGTATAAACTCTACTAAAAGAATGAATTAGCTTCTATTGGCATATGTAGGTCATTAGCCTCAATGGAGCAAGCATGAAAAAAATTGTGGCTTTCGACACGCGAGAATATTACAAGTCCTTCGTTCACTCTTGGCAGACAGCAGCTATGATCAAGACTATACAGTGTAGAGGTAGTCATTATATGCTTGGCCCTTGGCATGGTGTTTTATGTTTCAATGGGGAAATGAATATGGCAGCAATAATTCTTTAAGGATTATTCGCGTGCTAAGAATAAACTTTGGTTAACTTTTGCTTTTGAAAGGGAAATTTGCTACGATACTTCCTCGTGGAGAAAAGCATGTTAGATTGGTTTCCGCTTGGTACAATGATTGATATCGATCGCAATTTAGAAGAACTTTTGCCTACCTGGGTGTGTGACCTTCACACTTACAATATCAAAGATACCCCCGTCTTTCTCAAGAGGGTTTCCATGCATTGTAGAGAAATGGATTTGATCATGTTGGGTTCGTGAGGCGTTCGTACTTCTGCAAAAGGTAGAAGATGCTGGAATCTTGATATTTGAGAACGCATCATGTCTCGGAAGTTTCTTCGAATATCATATAAATGATGCCGCGCAGATATATGATTTATCCGGATTGTAAGCAAACATTGATCATGATGATGAAGATTGAAAATTATGCTGCTTTTCCATGGTTCGGAATATAAATTTTGGATATGATGTTCAAACTGCGTCGTGATAGAACGCCACAATGTGATAAAAGTGTCATTGTGGGCATTTTAGCATCATCTTGAATTTTAAGATCTTCAAGATTAATGAGTACTGCATCAAAGTGAGAAAACGTGGAAGACCTCGGCCGCACTTTGACTAATTGAGAGACGTTAAGCAGCAATATTACAGGTAATGAATCACAAACATTAACGAGTTCGCTAGCTAATCGAGCCGTTAAATCTTCCTAAACTTCTGGATTTTTGCCATCAAGGGACTCTGTACAACCAGTTTTGTGAGTAATAAGGCTAAAAGCATCATCATGATTATATCAACATGCATTGTAGATCGTTCGCTGGTTGGAAATTCGAGTCGCTGAATGGAAGTGTTATCCATTATTATTATTTCAGGTGATAGATGGGGGTATACGTAAACAGGATTCTAGATCAATTATCATCCGCCGCCAGCCTATCACGTTGCAAGTTTAGTGTTATTTATCTTGATTTAGTGGCTAAAAGTAAGCTAACACAAGAGGTTGTCCTGTTGACAAACACTTATCCTTGGAAGTACAATAGGCATTGTTATCATAAAGCCATTGCACCCGCTTATAAGATCCTTCTTAGTTATAGTCCAACACCAAAATGTTCAGACTGGCTGTGAGAAGCATAATATCTGCAAGTTTATGAATGCAAGCACAAATGGCTTTTTTATTATCTGAATTTTGTTCTCTATTGTCTCGCTTTGGCACTTTAAGTCATACTTTAGCAGGCCTAGTTGTGTAAACAATTTCTTGATTTCCAAAGTTCGAGAAAAAGACAAGATTCTCGAGTCTAGTTAAACATAATGTAAGTACGTAGGTACTTGCCTACTAAGGCAGTCAGTACTTACCTAAGTTGATATCAAGATGGCTAGAATTATTTCATAGTGCTGACTCTGTAACACGACTTTACTAAACTTGTTTGTAAAACCACATTTTTGTCATGATACACTTGCTTCATAATCTCTAAAACATGTTAAGCAGATTCTAATCAGATCAAAATCCAGTGCTAATATAGCTGTCATAAAGAGACTCGATCGCTGATATTTTACCGCCGGTCATGCTGGGACAATGCATTAAATGTGGCGTTTTTTCCTTCTTCTCCCACCACATCGAATTAGATTCTCCCCGAGGCTTGGAAAAGCTAACAGGCGAGCTCCTCTCAAAAAAAAGAAGGCGTTATACTCGTGCGTTCTATGCTGCCCACATCATCTTGAATACACAATCAAATGTCCACCAAATGTAAAACAGAAGGTCTTCTTTCGTCCCTCCTGAAATCTTGAGAGGCTAGCAAATATAGCGAAATTTAACATGCGCACGTTACGTACATTTTTTGGATTCTTAACTTGCTATGATATATATGTAGAAAGTCGTGGTAACGTATGGCTGGGAACGGTCAGTCATTTTATTCTCTTTCTCGTAAGAGTTGTTCCCTACTGGTACAAATACTATAGGTATAGGACTATGATTATTTTTGCTTCACCATATAGCGTACGTAGCGTTATAATAAAAAATACTTGCATAATTCCAAGGTCATATCGATTGAAATTGGTTGATGTTTACCTAGCATCTATATCTTGAGCTGCCATGATCTCGGGATTTTCTTGTTATACAAGATTAAGCGTAGATGGTGCCAGGACGCAATATATACGCAATTACAACTCATGAACCAGAAAAGTATGTGTTCGCACTAGATCATGTTCAACAGTAATTTCCCGTTGAGATATGTCATCAATCTTGGGAGATTTGGCCAACTGATGTCACATTATGGAGAGCGTGTGGGAGGGTAGGGAAAGCTTAAAAGGAGATTGAAGATAACGTATCTATGGTAGGAACTCAGTCAGGGGTTTTTCGATTCACGAATAATGCTGAACTTTTACATTGTGTGTGCGTACCTTTACATTGTCAACGTTTGTTGTTGTATATGACTACTATTGTGCTCGGAAAATTTGAAATGATACATTTGCGCCTGCGCTATTTCTACGTTCACCCTACTGATGACTTCTCTGGGATGGCTTTCATTACCAATTTTGAATCTTGATGTCGTATTGTTATATACGACGATTTCAGAATATCTATTGACGAGATTTTTGTTCCGACATCCTTTATGATGCCCTTTTACGTACAGGGAAAGTACCAATAAACACGTTGTTCTACATGTATACCCTCCTTGAGAAGAATACATTACATATGACCCATACTCCAATTAACTCCTCATAATGCTCCAATAACAAAACAATGATAAATCTGCTACAGAATGCTTGATGTAAAACTCCTTTAATATGTTTTGACGCGACCCATACATGATTGACAATAACAATAGATTACAGTAAATTAAGACATGATTATGGCTTCACCTAAAGCTGTGGTCTACACAGCTCATAATTTGTCGTTGTCATTGTCCGTTTGTAAAGCTCGATCGAGTTGCGAAGACGATCGAGGTCTAGGGCTTAGAGAACATGGCAAAGGCAGAGACTCTGTGGACGCATCCATGTCACTATCTGGTTCATGGTCTCCATCTTGTTTTGGCCGCAGGTTATTGTTGTCCAAGTTGTAGAACTTGAGATGCTCTGGTTTTTTCCTCGAGAATGATGGCTTTTTGTCATACTTGTCGCTATCACCTAGAGCTAATCCTTTTGTAGAACTGCTGTCCAAGATTTCGAATTCGACCTCGCGGACAATTACACGTTTTTTCTCGCTGGGGTCCTCAAGCATTGGTGTTGAATGACCGGAAATGAGATTTCTTTCAACGTCATAAACATCTGTTATTTTGGATGGCATGACTGTAATCCTTGACGCTGGCGATTCAGGATAAAATATATGGGAGACCAGCCGTCTTACAGCTGGTAGACATGATGCGAGTATGGCAGCGCATAACTCTGCTTGAACAAACAAAACAGCATATCTGCCGGGATTGTCGAGAACTACATTCATGATTAGTAACTGTTGAATGCTAAACAAGGTACATCTCGAGTGAACTCACAGCCAGTAATTGAACGTGGTATCATTTCATCTATAAATTGAAATCTGGCTGTCGAAATCGAGCATGCCCTTGGATTATATGTTAGCATATTCAATCATAATGATAGGGATCAATACATACACCAAACCACATCCAAACATCAGAGCAGCTTCCACTCGCTTCCTAGTAGAGATGACTTTCATTTGCCAGACAAGACCTAGTGGTAGAATCACAACACTCCAGTCAAGAAGGACATGAAATATCATGATAACCCAAAGGATTGGACGCTGGTGGCAACTGGATTCAACGAATTTGAAAACGTCGAAGGCAGCGTTGACTGGCTCGCATTCTAGCGCAAGAGAAAGCGTGGCGCATATGCCAAATACAATGTTGACTACAAACGAAATATTGCATAACAAATTCATCTTGTCGGAGGCAGTGGCATAAAGTCGTCGAATAAAGAGGATCAAAGACATGCGTATACAGGTCGTTGAAAACGTGAACAAGAGTTGTATGGTATCTGTACAAAATATAATTAGTCTCTATCATCGTGTAACTCCTCTTTGAATTATAATACTTACAAATCACCCTAAGCCCCGTCTCCATAGAAGATATGTGCATATCAAGAAGATGCCATCCGAGTTGATGATGTATGGTCTCAAACATTAATATTATTGATATAGCCATAGAAGAAATCTTGTCACCAAATTAGCAAGATTAGAGACACGGGCGGTATAAGGAACACAAACATATGCAGCAACTAAGAACCAATCTTCAGACAACAATTTTCGCCCATTGTTGTTATTCAGGCTCGTAAACCTTACCGACAAGCGGCAAACGAAAAAAAATGTCGTCAATATAATCGCTGTGCTAGCAAAGCTTAGATTGATTGTATAGTGTGTGTCTGGTCGATAATTTAAATCTCTTAATGCTGGAAGTTGAAATGTTTCTTGTGTTGGCATTTTATCATGCTCCATATATATCCTGTACAATTTTTCGAGTCCGATCAGATCGGCATACGTTTGACCTGTCGACGGTATGGCGACAGCATCTGCAGCTGACATGATTCTGTGTATACCAGTTTGATGTGTTTGCTTATACTTGTGTGTTGATGGGTGTATATCGCAATAGAGGATCCTCGTCGAGCCAATTGCTGGTGTTCATCAACTAGGGCCAATGAATAGTTTTAAGCTGAATATACAGATAGAGTGCAGAATCTGAATAGTGAACAGCTAGGGCGAAATCACGGAACGAGGTCAAATCCCAAGCGAAGCGAGTGCGGTGCAATCAATATA